>Ga0335398_10000186_pt1 | contig 102249 bp, 105 predicted proteins | sample BON03_FD_205742 | JGI IMG/M metagenome (GOLD analysis project Ga0335398, IMG submission 205742) | Freshwater microbial communities from Lake Bonney liftoff mats and glacier meltwater in Antarctica - BON-03 (spades assembly) (version 2) | ecosystem: Environmental > Aquatic > Freshwater > Ice >...
TTCTAACGCTTTATCGAAATCAAATAATTGTGCCATGTGTCGCTCCTAATATGCTTATGCATTAGTTTAAGGAATTGACACAGATTTTTGAACACTACCTATTTCAGCCGCAAATATAAGTAAGAAACTAGAGCCCGAGATGGCTAATACTCTGAGCCAGTTATAATCAGGTAATAATTCGGTTAAATGTTCCATATGTTATCTATATTAGTTCCTGTTAATAATTTGTTAGTCGAATTAATCTTCAGACTAAATTTTATTGGAGGTTAACTAAAATCATATTAGTTAACATATGCATCGAAGCAACACATTTTATATTAATCAGGAGATAGTACAACTTGAAACCCCTCGATTTTACTACATGATGATTGCAGATCTATGTATGTGCATATATTTGGCTACTTTCTTCCTGAGATTAAATAAACCTAACTGTCTGCTCTGGGTCGAAAACTGTCTTGTTACATTTAGCTTAGAAGTATGCCAATTAACTTACTATGATGATCACTACGAGTTATTTATTGATCATTTAAGACGTTCAACTGTTCAGGTTAGCTAATGACTAGGGAAAAGTATTAGAGCGGCTTATACAGGCCTGTGTGAACCTATTGTTGAAGTGTTCAATAATGAACACTATTCTGCTAAATATTCAATTAACTCCCTAATAATAGATCTATAAAGAGATTTAAATGAAGGTGTCACATCTACTTACAGCACTCACTGCATCAGCCGCATTTCGCCTACTCACAATCCCTCACTCGACTTCTGTCTTTGCTACGTTACGCTTTGCTTACTTCGCAAACACGAGAAGCTCTCGCTCAATTTTTTTCTCTGTCTTATGGACTTCTTTGTGGCATTAAATATAGAGTAAATTTATTGGAGTGTAGGGTAGGGTAGGGATGGTTTTTGAATAGTCGCAGAAGAGCGGAAATGTGGACTATTTCAAGTGGTTGAGCAAGGTAGATCGTACTTAAATTAGTAACAAACACGTTTGACGGTTTTGCTGACGGTTTCCAGTAATGCTAAAACAAAATAGCCCCAAGTATTAGATACTTAGGGCTTATATGTGGCGGAGAGTCAGGCAGCCAAAATCGAACTCTAATTAGTCATAACCTGTCTTATAATGTCTTTAAGACTGTTGGTATAGCTTATTTTGTCAATATAGATTGTCTTAATCTGTCTTATTAGCTATCATTCAGTTACACCTTTTTATGGCGGGTAAGAAGGCGGGTAACATGGAGGGTATGACATGCCAAGACGAGCTAAAGAGTTATCAGCAGTTGAAATCAAACGACTAAACAAAACAGGCTATCACGCTGTTGGTGGCGTTTCTGGTTTATATCTTCAGGTATTGCCGCCTAATGCGAAATCTTGGATTTTAAGAGCATCTATCGGCAATAAGCGGCGTGAAATTGGCTTAGGCGGCTATCCAGATGTAACCTTGGCAATGGCAAGAGTTAAAGCTAGAGATCTTCGCGAGAAAATCATAGCAGGCATTGACCCTGTTCAAGAACGCAAGGCGGCTGCATCTCAACTTAAAACACAGCAAGCCAGCACGATCACTTTTGATGATGCCGTTGAGAAATACTTAGCTAATAAGCAGCACGAGTTCAAAAATGCAAAACACTTTGCACAATGGGGAAGTACATTAAAAACCTATGCAAGTCCTTTTGTTGGAAAAATGGCTGTTGCTGACATTGATCTAAACCACATTATCCAAATCTTGCAGCCTATCTGGTTGGACAAAACCGAAACAGCGAAACGACTACGGGGCAGAATTGAAAATGTCTTGTCATGGGCGACTGTTTCAGGCTTCAGAAGTGGTGAAAATCCTGCACGTTGGAAAGGTCATCTTGAAAACGTATTGCCAAAACCAAGCAAAGTATCAAAAGTAGAGCATCACAAGGCTATTCCTTGGCAACAAATTCACACTTTCATGACGGACTTAACTAGTCGTGAAGGTTTGGCCGCTAAAGCCCTAGAGTTGCTTATATTGACGGCTACACGCTCTGGTGAGGTAAGACTAGCCACATGGGATGAAATCGACTTAGAACAAGCCTTATGGACTATTCCAGAAGGTCGCATGAAAGCATCTAAAGAACATCGAGTGCCATTATCTCAACAAGCTATTAAATTATTAAAATCAGTGCCAAGAATGGCGAATGACGATCATATATTCCCTGCACCAAGAGGTGGAGCATTATCTGATATGTCTATTTCAGCAGTTGTTAAAAGAATGGGCGTTGATGCTGTTCCTCATGGCTTTAGATCGACTTTTAGAGATTGGGCGGCAGAGAATACCAACTATCCAAACATCGTTGTTGAAATGGCACTTGCTCACAGTATTGGAAACAAAGTCGAAGCTGCATACCGGCGTGGTGATCTATTAGAAAAGCGCACCCGATTAATGAATGATTGGGCTATATATTGCGAGACTACGCCACACACCGGCAACGTGACTACAATCATGGAGAGGCTAGCATGAGCACAATAACCAAAGCTTATTTGGCGAAGCTAGAGTGTAATTCTTTGAAATGGCAGAAGGCTTATGTTGTCTACACGTTACGAACAATTCAGGCCATTATCATTGGAGAGTTGCCCGATGATAGAAATGACAAGGAAAAAGCTAGACTAGCCTTGTTAGCAGCTAAAGAAAGTTTTTTTTCATATAAACATATCAGCCAATACGACCGTGCTTCCACCGCTATAAAATCGAGTAAAGAGCATAATGAATCACACATTAAATTTGAAAGTATTGCCGAAGAGCTTTTATCAATGTCTTTTGACAATCCTTATGCTTGGGACAGGATTAGAATTGGAGCCAAAATGGCGGGTATTTCTATGGAACAATTCCAAGAGGCAATACGGCTGGCACTTCTCCCTTACCCTCAACTACATGACATACCTAAAATGGAAAGAAAAAACCCTCCTACATCAACAGGCCTGCATGATATCGCGGTAGGTAGGTTGCTTGTCGATAATGGTATTAAAAGAAAGAAGGCGGCTTATATAATTGCAAAACTTAGAGAAAAAGAACCTTCCCTGGGTGCTTATCCTAACTTTGATAAGGCGAAGTTAGTTTTAGATATAGACCTTGAGACAAGAGCGATTGAACAGCGACTAAGAAATAAGGGCATTTGATAAATGTTAAGTTTCATTTAATTAAAAAAAGCGATTTTTAACACAAATAAGAAGATCTAGTCTTGAGCCTCATTAATACAATTTTTAACGGGGCGAGACCATGAGAGACAATACATACTTATCAGATAAACAATTAGCTGCCAGATTTGGCAATTCAAGAGCAAGCGTATGGCGGTGGACTAAAACAACTAATTTTCCACAGCCTATAAAGTTAAGCCAAGGCTGCACACGCTGGAGATTATCAGAGATCGAGGAATGGGAAAAAGCTAAGGAGGTGGCATAAATGAAAATAGCCAGCCCCCATTACAAGAGCCAGCCACAAGTCCACGATAATTATAACACTGATGCAGATAATGCACTAAACCATATTCCAGCTGATTTACCGCGTGATGAATGGGTGAAGATAGCCGCTGCATTTAAAGCTGCTGGTGGGGATGTTGAAGCGTTTGATGCGTGGAGTAGTACCGCCAGCAATTACAACTCTAAAGACTGCATTGCCCTATGGAAAAGCCTTTCCACAGGAGGCGGTATTGGTGCTGGTACTTTGTTTTATATCGCCCAGCAATATGGTTATAAATCTACTGGCAGTCATCCAGATTTTTCAGCCATAAAAGAGCAGGCCAAGCAGCGACAACAATCCGAACAGCAGGCCAAGCAGTTGAGCTATAAGCAAGCGCAACAGCAAGCAGAATTGATACTGGATAAATGTGCCTATGCGGCCGTTGACCATGCCTATTTAATTGCCAAACAGATACAGCCAAGGCTAATACCTTGGATAGATGATGAAGGCTGGTTAATTATTCCCGTGATGGATTTACAAAGCGTTGCTCACAGCCTGCAATTTATCAGCCCCAAAGGGGAAAAATGGTTTTTATCTGGTGGTGCAATTAAAGGCCATTTTTATCAGTTATGGAGTGCTAGTAAGCCAGATGGTGCGATTGTCATATGTGAAGGCTACGCGACTGGGGTTACTTTATACAGTCATTATGTGCCAGATTGCACCGTGATAGTGGCGTTTAATGCAGGTAACTTGCTTCCAGTGGCAAAGGTATTTAGGGAATCCTTTCCTGATGCGACTATCATTATAGCCGGTGATTTTGACCTCTCCGGCGTAGGACAGAAGGCGGCAAAAGAGGCGGCCTTAGCAGTTGGTGGCAGCTTTACGCTTCCCATATTCCTTCAACATGAGTCAGGATCTGATTTTAATGATAGATGGTGCTTAGATAATATGGAGGCTGTAGCGTGAGTGCCTTTACACAGGGGTTAGTCAAGCCTATTGCTGATGGATGGCCTCAACCTAATCCGATTGAAACAAAGTTACCCAGCGTCGAACCAATGACCAGAGAGCTAATGCCTGAACCATTAAGGGAATGGCTGGCCGATATTAGCCACCGTATGCAGACACCCGCCGATTTTTCTACCGTATCAATATTAACTGTAATGGGTTCAGTGATTGGATCGGGTTGTGCTATCAGGCCTAAGCGTGTCGATGACTGGGAGGTTATCCCAAACGTATGGGGTGCATGTATAGGCCAGCCTTCAGTAGTGCTTAAAACACCGTCTATGCAGGAAGTAATACGGTTGCTTGATAGGCTGCAGATTAGCTATGGAGAACAGTACGAAAACGATCAAGCCGCTGGTGATGCCGATGCCTTCATTAGCGACACCATGCTAAAAGACATCGAAAAGCAGATCAAGGCCGCGGCAACTAAAAAGGGAAAAACACCACAAGCAACATCTGATGATGTAGCTATTTTACGTGATGACTATATCAGACTGAAAAAAGCAGCAGATGACAGCCCAGCACGCCGAATATTCAAAGCAAATGAAACCAGTATCCAAGCTATGACAGTTTTACAAAATGAGAATGAGCGTGGCTTGTTAGTCTTTCGTGATGAGCTTACCGGATTACTGGTGAGATGGGATCGTGAAGACCATGCAGATGAAAGAGCTTATTACTTAGAAGGCTGGAACGGTAACGGTAGCTACACCGATGTTAAGATCGGTCGAGGCACAACCGATGCTAAAAATATTTGTATCAGCTTATTAGGCGGTATTCAGCCCGACAAATTGAAGCGTTATTTGTATCAAGCTATAAAAGGCAACAACGATGGCTTGATGCAACGCCTACAGCTAGCTGTATGGCCTGACATACCAAAGGACTGGCAACTGATAGACACCGTGCCAAATAAAGTAGAACGCCAGCATGTTTATGATCTAATTATAAACTTGGCTGAAATGGACTTTGTTGGCCACGGAGCCATTAAGACAGAGTATGACGACCGGCCTTATTTTCGGTTTAACCAAGAAGCTCAAGCATTGTTTAATCAATGGCTTACCACATTGCAGACAGTCCAAATAATGGAGGAAGACAATCCTTTAATGATGGAGCATTTCGGGAAATTTAGATCGTTGATGCCTAGCCTAGCCTTAATCTTCCATTGCCTTGATTTAGCTGGTGGAAAGAAAGCTGACCAAGTAACAGCCACCAGCGCACAGCTAGCGATTGATTGGTGTGACTATCTTGAATCACATGCGAGGCGAATATATGCAATGGCAACAAGTCCCGAACATGAGGCGGCTGTTAAATTAGCCACCAAGATTAAGGGCAAACACATCACGAACAATTTTACGGCCAAGGTGATTTACGACAAAGGCTGGCACGGCCTAAAAGACAGGGAAACAGTAGAGGCCGCTTGTGCGATCTTGATAGATGAGAACTGGTTAAGTATTCATTCTAAAGAGGTGGGTAAATTAGGTGGAAGGCCTTCATTACCAGAATATCAGATCAACCCTATATTTTTATAAATATACGCAGGGTAAGCACCATCTAAACCAGCTAAACCCTAAAAAGAGGTTTAGAGGGTTTAGCGGGTACTTACTAGGCGCGTTTGAATAAATTAAACATGATGAGTCACTAGTAAAAAAGGAAATGAAATGGCAATAATTAGCACAGCACAATGGCAAGAAGCTAAGGCCATGTTTGAAGGTGGTAGCAGTCTTTCTGAAATAGCTGGCAAGGTAGATATTGAGCGATCGACAATATCTAAGAAGGCAAAAAATGAGAATTGGAGCAAGGCAATCAATCAACAGCTTATTAGTGATGAACTAAGACTAAAGCAAAGAAAAGCAACACTGAATGAGCAACAGCTTCAATACCATGAACACACCGTAGAGTTTAAATTATCCATGATGGATGACATCGAGCTATTCAGCAATAAGACGATGAAGAAAGCCAGCACATTAATGGACAATACCGAAACAGGCCAAGACTTCAAAGCTATCATTGAAGGCGTAGACAGATTGAGCCTATTAACCAAGATTAACGACCGTCATGCTAAAGCAACAAGCATTCAGCAGAACAATCAAACGTCCGTAGCTGATGCGATGATCACTTTAGCGAATAGGCTACCAGACTGAACGTATAAGATATGTTTATAAGTTTATTGACAGTCTTTTGTCGCTTCGACCCAAACAAAATTTTGGGTTCCAACTTTATTTACAAGGTTAGTTATTTTACAGCCAGTGGCTTTTTCTCCTGCTATAACATAATCTGCCCAGTCTTGGGTTGGGCCAATGTATAAGTAACCCTTTCTTACCATTTCAACTTTATGACCAAGATCAACAACTCGAATTACACTACCATTAATATCGACTTCTACTGCGTCACCTCTATTTTGCATCTCAGCGAAACTACCTGCACAGCCAGAAATAATCACGACAAGAAAAATAGCAAAAAATCTCATTCAAATACTCCTCTTCAAAAGATGAAAATCATACTATCACTTAATTTGGTCGGTGTAGTAGTAAACATATTGATACTCATGAATGAAAAAAATTCTGGTCGCAGTAACTGATGAATTAATCATTACGAATGGATTGGACAGATTAAGCGTATTGACCAAGCTCAACGACCGACACGCACAACAAGGAAGGGTGGAGAAAAACTACCGTAAAGATAATCATCTGCAAATAACGATTGTTAAGGCTGGAGATATAATTGCACAATAGATTGAAGTGCTATTATCAATACTTGTTAGTGGTAATGAAAAAGTGTTTATTGATATAAGCGACCTGAGGAGTTAGTGTGAAGAAAATATCAAAATCAATGGATCAAGCAATTCGAAACATATACAAGGAAGGAGTAGTTGATGGGGTTAATTCAGGCACATTAAAAGCATTGCAAGATCGTGGTCTTTTGGAGTGTATGGATAAATTAACACCAGAGGGTATGCGTTATGCTATTTCCTTAATGCCCTTATCAAAACAGTGTGAGGAGATATTGCTTAATATTCAGCACATCCCATTATCTTATAATGGGATACCTGAGCAAGCATCATTAATCCATTATCAATCGTTGGGTTATGTGGGCGTTAGCTGTGAAGGGATTGGGATATTCACGGTACTGAAAGCATTAATGTTAGACAAACTTGCAGAATATAATCAAATTGATGGTAGAGATGATGCATGTACTCGATATTTACAAGCACAGTTTATAATTCATAAAGATAAAATTGACGAGATAATATTATCAATTAAATCAACATCAAAAGAATCATATCTTAACAATTTTTCTGAGATAGTCTCTAAACAATATATAGCCATCACTTACCCAGAATTATCTATAGAATTTGCTCATGCTATGTATGAAGCAATAGAATTATCCACCTATACTGCTGTTGCAATTAAGATAGCTGAAGATCCATATAAATACGCGAAGGGTTGGCCGGACTTAACTTTAGTTAGAAATACTGAAGTTTTATTTGTGGAGGTAAAAACGACTGATAAATTACATTCGAGCCAGTTGATAACGATCCCAGTTATGCGAGAAATTTTACCGTTTGAATTTACGATCTGTAAGGTTAGTAAATTAGATAACTTATAAAATCTATATTTCTATATTTTCTAGCATGAATTAACCCTGATCACTTAGTGAAACACCTGAAGCATATTTCTAAATGAAGCGGAAAATACATTCGCGGATATGGATTATCAATGTTGCAGACATAAAAAAACCCACTATATTAATCTATGGTGGGTTCTTTGGCGGGTAGCTAGGTAAGCGGTTACCTAAGTTACTGTTTTTAAAGCCGATATGGCGGAGAGTCAGGGATTCGAACCCTGGGAGGGTTTAACCCCTCGCTGGTTTTCAAGACCAGTACATTCGGCCGCTCTGTCAACTCTCCAAGACGCGAAATAATACTAGGGTTGTCGGTATAAAACAACCTTAAATTTTAATTTCTTTAATTTGACACTGAAAGTTTGCACTTGTGAACTTATACGGTAGGATCACAGTCTTAGGTTTGTAACTTTATAGCAATGAACACACATCGGAGATTAAGTGATGAATTATGATGCTCAACCCACAATTGTACGTTCGCAAGAATCGGTTCTTACAACAAACAAATTACTACGCAGCACCTATATTCTTCTAGCTATGACGCTAGTTTTCAGTGCGTTAACTGCTGGAGTATCTATGGCCTATAATTTGCCGCATCCAGGTATGATTATTACTTTGGTAGGTTATTTTGGTTTATTGTTTTTGACTACAAAGCTACGAAACAGTGTTTGGGGAATAGCTTCTGTTTTTGCGCTAACGGGATTTATGGGGCTAACATTGGGTCCTATCATTAATCATTATCTAACGATGAGTAATGGTAGTGAAATAGTTATGCAAGCATTAGGTGGCACTGGGATTATCTTTTTTGCTTTGTCAGCTTATGCAATTAAAAGTGAAAAAGACTTTAGTTTTATGGGCGGTTTTTTGATGGTAGGGATTTTAGTCGCCTTCCTTGCTGGCCTAGGCGCATTTTTCTTTGAGATGCCTGGTTTGTCATTAGCCGTTTCTGCAATGTTTGTATTATTGATGTCTGGTTTGATTTTGTATCAAACTAGCGAAATAATAAACGGTGGTGAAACTAATTACATTATGGCGACAGTAACCTTATACGTCACTATCTATAATTTATTCACTAGCTTGTTACATTTATTAGGTGCGTTTGGCGGTGATGATTAAGTTTCATTACTCTTAAAAATTGTGATGATTTTGACAGGCCTCGTATATTGCGGGGCTTGTTTGTATATAACCTTAGGAAATGACACATGAAATGTAATGTTGGTAGTATTGAACGCAAGTTACGCATTGTTGCAGGTTTAGCTATTATTGCAGGAGGAATATATTTCGAAAGTTGGTGGGGGGCTATCGGTGTTATGCCACTATTGACGGGTTCGACCGGTTGGTGCCCAGCCTACGTTCCATTTGGCATCTCAACAAATCGACGTTGTGATGTTAAAGATAAATCGACAACAGAGTAGCCTTTCAAATATGTCTAAGCTTGATGCTCAACCACAATTGATTGATCGCTTCGGTCGCCATGTGACCTATGTACGTATGTCAATTACTGACCGTTGCGATTTTCGTTGTGTGTATTGCATGGACGAAGAAATGACATTTATGCCACGTGAACAATTATTAACGTTGGAAGAAGTTGTTTTTGTATTAAAGGCTTTTTGTGAATTAGGTGTTGAAAATGTTCGTATTACAGGTGGTGAGCCATTAATTCGACGTAATGTGGATTGGTTGTTTGAACAGGTAGGGCAGCTTAAGCACTCTACGGCACTTAAAGAACTCAATATCACGACGAACGGTTCTCAACTGCCCAAATACGCTAAATCGATGGCGGAATCAGGTGTAGATAGGATTAATATTAGCCTTGATTCTCTCAAAGCGGAACGTTTTCGTGAATTAACACGGACTGGTGATTTAAATACTGTTTTAGCAGGTATTGAAGCCGCTAAAAAGGCTGGTTTTAAACGAATTAAGCTAAATGCCGTTATCATGAAAGGCCGCAATGATGATGAGATCATTGATCTGGCTCAGTTTGCTATCGACAATGATTTGGATATTTCTTATATAGAAGAGATGCCGTTGGGTCATGTAAGCCATAAACGTGATGAGAGCTATTGTTCAAGTGATGAAGTGCTGTCAATTTTACAACAGGCGTTTGAATTGACCAGCAGCAATATTCAAACAGGCGGACCTTCGCATTATTATCGTGTTGCTGGTTCAAAAAGTAAAATAGGTTTTATTTCTCCTCATAGTCATAATTTTTGTGAAAGCTGTAATCGTGTTCGAGTGACAACAGAGGGGCGGTTATTACTCTGTTTGGGGCAAGAACACTCTGTTGATTTACGAGACATTATTAGAAAACATCCTGATGATATTCAGAGACTAAAACAGGCTATTATTGATTCAATGGCGATCAAACCAAAAGGCCACGACTTTAATCTTAAAGAAGAACCTATTATCTTTAGACACATGAGTGTAACGGGTGGCTAATTATCAACCGCAGATGACGAATGAGGCCATACATAGTCTACATACTGCAACGGTGCTCGATGAAAATGGCGTACCTCGTGAACTTTCACTTACCGGTGAAAGGCCGTTGACAATTTACCTTGATACACGTGAAATAGTGACTTTAATGACGATGGGTGCACAGCCAGAATTATTGACATTAGGTTATTTGCGCAATCAAGGTCTAGTTGAACATTTAGAAGATATTTTAGCTATTCAAGTTGCATGGGATGTTGATGCTGTCGCCGTGACTACACGCAAAACACGACCAGATTTAGAAAAGATCTTATCAAAACGTACTGTTACAAGCGGCTGTGGCCAAGGCACCATGTTTGGAAATGTGATGGAATCGCTAAGTGAATTAACACTAGAGTGCCCTTCATTTAGTGCTGATAGTATCTACCAAGTATTAGATAGCTTGGCTGAATACAATCAAATGTATAAACAGGCCGGTGCAGTTCACGGCTGTGCCTTGTGTTCCGGCGACAAGGTTGAAATATTTGTTGAGGATGTGGGTAGGCATAATGCAGTTGATGCCATCTCTGGCTGGATGTGGTTACAAGGCATCACTGGCGCTGGCAAAGTTTTTTATACTACTGGCCGCTTAACCTCTGAAATGGTGATTAAGGTTGCACAGATGCAAGTGCCGTTATTATTATCTCGCTCCGGCGTTACAGAAATGGGTTTACGTTTAGCAAAACAAGTCGGTATAGGAATGGTGGCGCGAGCTAAGGGTAAACATTTTCTAGTATATACCGGTCAGGAACAGTTCAAAAACTAGTGTTGCTTAAGCAGAAGACTGTTCTTTACTTGCTTTGAACGAATTGCTCGCTTAGACTAACCCGAGTTAAATACTTGGTTATTTTTTATTTTAGGAGATCCATCATGGCTTTTGAATTACCACCACTACCTTATGCTGATAATGCGTTAGAACCAATAATTTCAGCAGAAACGATTAGCTTCCACTATGGTAAACATCACCAATCTTATGTGACTAATTTGAATAATTTAGTACCAGGTACTGAATTTGAAAATTCTTCATTAGAAGACATTATCATGAAAGCTAGCGGCGGCATCTTTAATAATGCTGCACAAATCTGGAATCACACATTTTATTGGAATGGTTTAACACCAAACGGTAAAGATGCTGTTTCTGGTGACTTAGCAGCTGCAATTGATGCTACATTTGGATCTTTCGCTGAATTTAAAGCAAAATTTTCAACATCTGCTGCCACTAACTTCGGTTCGGGTTGGACTTGGTTAGTTAAAAACGCTGATGGTAGCATAGCGATTGTTAATACAAGCAATGCTGGTAGCCCACTTACTGCTGGCCAAACACCATTACTTACATGCGATGTTTGGGAACATGCTTATTACATCGATTTTCGAAATGCTCGTCCAAAATATGTTGAATCATTTTGGGGATTGGTTAACTGGGATTTCGTTGCAAAAAACTTCGCGGCTTAATTGCAGTACGTTATCAAATTCAAGCAAATTTTGCTTAGAATGATATAACAATATAAAATACCGCGTTATTTGATTTATGGCAGTTTCATTTGAAACTGCCATTTTTCGTTTTAAGCCTGAGTGTTTACGTAAAGATGAGTGAACAAACATATGGCGATGATGTAAATGGATATTAAACAATGACAACACACAGCTCTGCTATTATGCCGACATATGGCCGACTTGATGTTGCTTTTACTGAAGGTAAAGGCGCATGGTTAACTGACACGGACGGTAAACAATATCTTGATGCATTAAGCGGTATTGCTGTGTGTAATCTAGGCCATACTCATCCTGAAGTCACGCGTGCTATCTGTGAGCAAGCAGCTACGTTAGTACACACGTCAAATATTTATCAAATCCCATTGCAAACACAATTGGCTGAAAAATTGGCTCAACTATCGGGTATGGAACAGGTCTTCTTTTGTAACTCTGGCGCAGAGGCTAATGAGGCAGCGATTAAAATTGCCCGTAAATATGGCCATAGTAAGGGTATAGATAAACCTGTCATTATCGTAATGGAAGGTAGTTTTCATGGTCGGACGATGGCTACATTGACCGCGACAGGTAATGCTAAAGTTCAGGTAGGGTTCGAGCCGTTAGTGCCAGGCTTTGTCCGTGTTCCATATAATGATCTCGATGCATTGAAGATGGCGGTTGGTCATTGGCCAGAAGCAGTGGCAATCCTATTGGAACCTATACAAGGTGAAGGTGGAATTAAAATTCCTGATGCTGATTATCTAACCGCTGTGCGTAATATTTGTAACCAACGTAAATTGTTGATGATGTTAGATGAAGTTCAAACGGGTATGGGTCGTACTGGTAAGTGGTTCGCATTCCAGCACAATGAAGGTGCTAAGCCTGACGTAATGACCTTAGCTAAAGCCTTAGGCAATGGTTTACCTATTGGTGCATGTTTGGTAGCGGGTCCTGCGGTAGGTGTATTACAAGCTGGAAATCATGGCTCAACGTTTGGTGGAAACCCTTTAGTTTGTCGTGCAGCATTATCGGTAATCAATACCATTGAAGATGAGCATTTAATTGATAACGTTAATAGTTTGAGTGCTCAAATGCTGACCAGTTTTAAAGCTAAGTTGCACGATGTTGAAGGTGTTAAAGCAATACGGTCAGCTGGTTTCATGTTTGGCATTGAGTTAGCTATACCTTGTGCTGATTTAGTGAAACAAGCCTTAGCTAAAGGTATTTTAATTAATGTGACGGCAGATAAAGTCATTAGATTGCTACCGCCTATGATTATTAATAGTGATGAGGCTAATCAAATTGTGATTATGGTGAGTGATTTAGTTATCGATTTTCTTTCTTCACAAGCTATTGAGAGCGTAGCGTAATATGAGACATTTTTTAACCTTAAAAGATCTAACGTCTTTTGAATTAGAGCAATTAATTACTCGTGCAATCGAGTTAAAGCGGATGCATAAAGCAGGTGAGATTTATCAACCGCTCAAAAATAAAGTGCTCGCGATGATCTTTGAAAAGTCATCAACTCGAACGCGCGTTTCATTTGAATCAGCCATGCTTCAGTTTGGCGGTGGTTCTATCTTCTTGTCGCCTAATGATACCCAGTTGGGACGTCGTGAGCCAATAGAGGATTCAGCACGCGTTATTTCCAGCATGGTTGATATCGTTATGATCCGCACATTCGAACATGACAAAGTTGAACGGTTTGCTCAATATTCTTCTGTACCGGTGATTAATGCCTTGACTGATGATTATCACCCATGCCAGTTATTAGCTGATATGCAAACCTATGTTGAACATCGTGGCTCGATTAAAGGTAAAACGGTAGTATGGGTAGGTGATGGCAATAATATGTGTCATTCATATATTAACGCTGCAGAACGTTTTGGTTTTAATTTGAATATTGCAACACCCGTTGGTTATGAGCCCAACGCTAGTATTGTTGCACAGGCACAAGCTAAAGTTAGTTTATTTAATGATGTAAAAAGTGCTGCTAAAGATGCCGATATGATTGTGACTGATGTGTGGGCAAGCATGGGCCAGGAAGAGGAGCAACGTAAACGTGAAATTGCTTTTGCTGATTTCCAAGTCGATAGCGCCATTATGGCATTAGCTCATCAAGATGCTTTATTTATGCATTGTTTGCCGGCTCACCGAGGTGAAGAAGTCTCCGCTGAGGTATTGGATGGTCAGCAAAGTGTTGTTTGGGATGAGGCTGAAAATCGATTACATGCTCAAAAAGCATTATTAGAATTTTTGTGTGCTAGTGTGTCTGCGCCACAATAAATCTCTATTGAGAACATGGATAAAAAATCCTAAAAAAGCTCACTTACATTACTAAATGAGCTTTTTTTGTTTGAGTGTTAGTAACAGCATTAATATAATGTATTTTAGGTATTAAGATTTTCTGCTAAGTCTTGTAAACGCTCAATTGTTCCAATATCTGACCAGGCTCCCTGATAAAGCTCACCGCTTATTTGAGCATTGGCTATTGCCTTCAATAAAATAGGTTTTAAGGCTAAACGTTGCACGGCTAAACCAGCAAACAGAGCAGGGTGATAAATGCCTATTCCGCTGTAGGTAGATTTAATGTCTCCTTCTGACACTATCAGGCCTGAAGATAAGGCAAAATCACCCAGCGGGTTATGAGTAGGATTAGCGATCATCACTAAATGGCACATGCAATTTGTCGAAAGCTGCTTTTCTGCTAATTTTTGATAATTATAATCTGTCCAAACATCGCCGTTTACAATTAAAAATGGTTTGTCACCTAGTAAGGGTAATGCGTTAATCATGCCGCCAGCGGTTTCTAACGCGCCTTCTTGTTCTGGTGAATAGGTGATATTGGCTCCGTATTGCTGGCCATTACCTAATGTGGCAGGAAATTGGTCAGCAAGGTGAGCTGTATTGATGATGATTTCTGTTATACCTGCCTTCACTAATGCTTGAATAATATATTCAATCAGCCGATATTTCCCAACTTTTAGTAATGGTTTAGGAGTGTTGTCTGTGAGGGGCCGTAAACGTTCACCTCGACCCGCGGCTAAAATCATTGCTTTCATTAAATGGCTGCTATCTGTGACTGTTGTTGAAGGAACGTACTTAATTCAGAAAATTCAGAATATTTAGCTGTTGTTTTACGTACATACGCTAAGGTAAGAGGCAGATCATTCATGTAATTGGTTTTGCCATCACGGTAATTAAGTCTACAGAATATGCCTAAAACCTTAATGTGACGTTGCAAGCCCATCCAGTCAAACCATTGCTTAAATTGTTTTATTGAAATGTCCGGTAATAATCCCTTTTGTTGAGCCGATGAAAAATAATAGTCTATCCAGTGATGTATTTTTTCTTCAGGCCAAGCAATGTAACAATCACGTAATAGTGATACCAGATCATAGCTTATAGGCCCGATAACGGCATCTTGAAAATCAATAATTCCCGGCGACCTGTCGCTGATATGCATAAGGTTTCGAGAATGATAATCACGGTGGACAATGACTTGTGGTTGCGCTAATGCACTTGAAATCAAATAGTCAAATGTCGTTTTTAGAAATTCAGGAATCGCGATATTTAAATGTTTATCTAGAAACCAATCTGGAAACAAGTTCATTTCTTGTTGTAATAAAACATTATCATACGCAGGTAAATTAATGTCTTGTGTAGCACATAGCTGAATTTTGATTAGGCTATCGATGGCTGCTTTATATAGGCTATCAGCGGAGTGAACATTGAGTTGTTCAAGATAAGGGTGATAGCCAAAATCAGACAGTAATAAAAATCCTGCCTTGGTATCACGATGGTAAATTTTAGGCACATTTACGCCATGCTCATATAAAAATGTACCGATTTCAATAAAGGATCTGGTGTCTTCTTGAGTCGGTGGGGCGTCCATTAGGATCCAAGTATTATTCTGTATTGTTACTCGAAAGTAACGTCTAAAACTTGCATCGTTAGAGGCTGGTTCCACAGTGTAATTTGTTGATGGAAAGACAGTTTTAAGCCAATGATGAATCTCATCAAGGCGTTTGTCATCCTTTATTACGTAAGACATATATATTTAACTTCCGATCTTAATCTATTGATATTTAACTAATACTGTCGTTTATTATCACATGAAAATTGATGAATCCATACTGAAATAAAATTTGAAGTGTATAGTATTACGTTCTGTGTTGTGTTCATTTTTAAATTTAGATAACCTACTCAGACGGATAATCTACTTGTCCGTTATAACTATAATTTGGAGAGAAAATGAAAAGTCTTGTTTTTATCGTATTGTTAGTACTTGCTGGAATAGCTGGATATAATTTTATTAACAAACCGACCGAAAGTGTTGAGACCGTAGCTATTATAGACGACGTCGCAACACCAGCCATAAATGAAGAATCAACATCTGCTGACGAAAGTAGCCCAGAAGAAACGGTTATTCCATTATCCGACGGTACAAATATGATCACTCCTGCGGATATGTCCGAAAAAGCTCAACAAGAAATGTATGCATCGATGATGAATTACAATAAATGCATGATGCAAGATAAACCAGAATATCACCAACCAAATATGAGAGCGGAAGATATAGCAGGCAAAACCTTAGCAGCATGTGAGCCAAATTTAGATACCTTAAAAGCGGTCTTAGAAGCTAATAATGTAAATGCTGACCTTCGTGAGGGTATGGTCAAAACGCTTCGTCAACGTTCGACTCGTAAACTTATGTCAGCAGTGATGCAGTCTCAAGCAGCACAAATGATGGCAGACGAAGCGCCTATTCCAACGCCATAACGTATTAATGATTATTATTGATTCGGCTGAAGTACGTCAATCCCTTCAGCTTCAAGCAGGCTAATCAGCCGAATCAATGGTAAGCCTATAAGACTATTCGGATCATTGCCACGAAGTTTAGAAAATAAACTGATGCCAAACCCTTCCGATTTAAAACTACCCGCACATTGATAAGGTTGCTCTTGACGGAGATAAAAATCTATTTGTGATGCTGACAATGTTTTGAATTCTACTTCAAAAGACTCCACAACAGATTGAATGTGTCCCGTTTGGCTATTTAATAAAGCCAGTCCAGTCAAAAAATTTACAGTTTTTCCTGATGCTGCAGTAAGTTGTTTCATAGCGTTATTGTGATTACCTGGCTTTCCTAAAACTTCACCGGCTAACACCGCAACTTGGTCTGAACCAATAATCAACGCATTAGGGTGACTCTCAGCAATTTTATAAGCCTTTTGTTCTGATAAGCGTTGTACTAGTTGATGGGGCTGTTCTCCGGCAAGGGAGCTTTCATCGATGTCAGGCGATACCTTGATAAAAGGTAAACCAAGTTTTGCTAAGATTTCAGCGCGAAAAGGCGAGCTAGAACCTAGAATAAGTTGTTGCATTTATTATAACTCCTAGGTAATTACTGTCGGCTGCGTTCTGCCAGTACGTTGTGTGATTTCAGCTAACGCATCAGTCAATACAATTAGCTCTTTTAAGGCTGATTGGGTTTCTTGCTGTAGTTGATCTAGCCTATTTTCATAAGATTCGATGTAAACACGTAAGGTAGCGCCTTCGGTTCCTGTTCCAGATAAACGTAAAATAATACGCGCCCCATCTACAAAGCCAATACGTAAACCTTGATTAGTGGACACACTGTTATCAACAGGATCGGTGTAACTGAAGTTGTCAGCATAGGCTACTTTTCGGCCTGCTAATGTCTGCCCTACAAGGTTTGGCATTTTAACTTCAACGTCAGTCATCAGTTTTTTGGCAATGTCACTGGGAATCGCTTCATAATCATGACGCGTGTAATAGTTACGACCATACTCCTGCCAATGTTGGCCTACAATGTCGGCAACGGATTGTTTGCGTACTGCCAGAATATTAAGCCAGTAAAGAACGGCCCATAAGCCGTCTTTTTCGCGAATATGGTTGGAACCTGTACCGAAGCTTTCTTCACCACATAAGGTAGCGCGGTCAGCATCGAGTAAGTTACCAAAGAATTTCCATCCAGTTGGTGTTTCATGATATTCGATGCCCAACTTTTCTGCTACACGATCTGGTGCTTGACTAGTCGGCATTGAGCGAGCGATACCGGTAAGGCCATTTTTATATGCAGGAATGCAACTGGCATTGGCTGCCATTACAGCCAAACTGTCTGATGGGGTGACAAAGAAATTAGCCCCTAAAATCATATTGCGGTCACCATCTCCGTCAGAAGCTGCGCCTAAAGTGGGTGCATTGTCGCTAAACATCTCTGCCACTAGCTCTTCAGCGTAAGTGAGATTTGGATCAGGATGACCACCACCAAAATCAGTAAGTGGAACACCATTAATAACGGTACCTTCGATAGCGCCTAATCGTTTTTCGAGAATGTTTTTGGCATAGGGTCCTGTAATAGCATGCATTGCATCAAATCGCATGGTGAAATCATCACTTGATAACAGGCTGCGAATAGCATCAAAATCGAATAAATCAGCCATCAATAAAGCATAATCTTCGACAGGGTCAATGATATCGATAGTCATTTCTGCTAATGACTGACGACCAATTTGACTAAGCTTTACATCAGTGGCGTCTATTGTTTGATATTGCGAGATAATTTGGGTGTTAGCAAAAATAGCATCGGTAATGTTTTCAGGAGCAGGGCCACCGTTGCTGACATTGTATTTGATACCAAAGTCACCATTAGGCCCCGCGGGGTTATGGCTGGCAGATAAAATTATACCGCCAAAGGCCTTGTATTTACGGATGATACACGAAGCAGCAGGTGTAGATAATAAGCCGTTTTGTCCGACAATAGCTCGTTTAAAGCCATTGGCAGCGGCCATTTTTAAAATAATTTGTATTGCCTGTTCATTGTAAAAACGACCATCGCCACCGACAACAAGTGTTTTTCCTTGTATGTCGTTAAGAGAATCAAATGTAGATTGAACAAAATTTTCTAAATAATGAGCTTGTTGAAATACGGTAACTTTTTTTCTGAGACCTGATGTGCCAGGTTTTTGGTCATTAAAAGCGCTTGTTATTATTTTTATTATGTCCATGTCGTTTTTACCCGTATTTATTTGGTGTTAATGATGATTGTACTTATACTGTTCATTTATTCTCAGCTAATATACCTATACTGATGACAAGCTCTCAACAACCTGATGTCGCACGCTTAATGCGTTGGGCAACATACGCCTCAGTTACTACGGCTGTAGTACTTATTATAACCAAAATAGGTGCATGGTTTATCACTGATTCGGTTAGTATTTTAGCGACATTAATAGATTCAAGCCTAGATGTATTGGCATCATTAGTCAATTTGGTCGCAGTCCGTCACGCTTTGCAGCCTGCTGATCGAGAACACCGATTTGGACATGGTAAAGCAGAAGCTTTAGCCGGTATGGGGCAAGCAATGTTTATTGCTGGTTCTGCCGGATTATTACTGTTGCAAGCTGCTGGACGGATTATTAATCCGCAGGAAATGAAAGCCGGTTTAGAAATTGGTATTGGTGTTATGATATTTTCGATGGTGGCAACATTGGCTTTAATAAGCTATCAGCAGTATGTGATTAAACATACAAATTCGACTGCAATTAAGGCCGATAGATTGCATTACAAAACGGATTTATTGGTCAATGCTAGTGTTATTGTAGCCTTGTTATTATCTTTTTATGGCTGGTCTGGTTTTGATGCTGTATTTGCTTTAGGTATCGCAATTTTTATCTTGTATAGCGCTTGGGACATTGTTAAAGAATCTATTGATTTGCTAATGGATCATGAGTTACCGGATGAAGATCGAGAAAACATTCGTGCCATTGTATTAAAACATCCAAAAACACAGGGTTTACATGATTTAAGGACCCGCCAATCTGGAACAATGGTTTTTATACAATTACATCTAGAGCTGGACTCAACACTGAGTTTATCAGCCGCACATAAGATTGCAGATCAGGTGGAACAAGAGCTTTCAATGTTATTCCCAGAAGTTGAAGTAATCATCCATGAGGATCCTGTCTTAGTCGCGTAATGTAATTAAGTTGAAATAGCTCACAATAAAAGGGCGGATCTCGTATAATTTATAATTCTTAAATTAAGAAGATCATCATTTTGACGCAAAACACCTCCATCCTTTTGATTGTTGTAACTTTCACTCTAATCATCGTTGTTTTACTATTAATTAATAATCGTAAAGAATCGGCAAGCCGCCAAATGACCGCAATTCTCAAACCCTACATCCTAGATGAAATCAAGGCTGTTATTGTGCCTGACGGCATAGGTGGCTTACTGGAAATTGAGCATTTGATATTAATGGAACAAGGTTTGTTACTGGTAGAAACCTATCCAATGAGTGGTAATATGTTTGGTGCGGAAACTATTGATAAGTGGACACAACTGCTTGATGGAAGAAGTTATAAATTTGCCAACCCGCTGCGCCACATTCGAACATCACGTCAAGCCCTAATGATACTAGCACCCAATATTCCTATCTTTTGTAGAGTCGTTTTTAATGCTGACTCAATCTTCCCAAAAGGTAAGCCAGAAGAGGTTTCCGTGTTATCGTCATTGTCTGATGACTTATTGAAGATACAGTCTTCATCACTAAAATTGGATAAATCTTCTGAAGTTTGGCAACGGATCATGCGCATCGCTCGTAAGGATGGTCAAGCAGTCCAGCGCGATGGAGAGGTGTAAATGGCTGACAAGAAATTAGTAGTAGCGATATCATCCCGTGCATTATTTGATTTAGATGAAAGCCATCAAATATATGAACAGCAAGGCACCCAAGCATATTGCCAATACCAAATTGAAAATGAAGATGTTCCATTAGAACCTGGAGCAGCTTATGACTTAGTTAAAAAACTATTATCTTTAAATAATAAAGATGCCAATAAACCGTTGGTTGAAATCATTCTATTGTCACGAAATAGTGCTGACACGGGTTTACGTATTTTTAATTCGATTCAACATCATCAATTAGGTATTACTCGAGCAGTCTTTACTTCAGGCAGTAGTCCTTATCGTTATGTGGCGACCTTTGGCGCTAATTTGTTTTTGTCGACGAGTCAAGATGATGTGCGTAAAGCCTTAGATGCGGGGATTGCAGCAGCAACGATTTTGCCTTTTAACATGGGGGGGAAATCTGAGCATAAGCAGCTACGAATAGCCTTTGATGGTGATGCTGTACTATTTTCTGATGAGTCGGAGCGAATATTCAAAGAAAAAGGTCTACAAGCATTTACCGAAAATGAACAACAAACAGCTAAACATCCTCTAAGTGGGGGACCCTTTAAAGACTTTTTAATGGCTCTTAATCATCTCCAAACAGAATATGGTGAAGATGAAATATCAATCCGAACTGCGCTTGTTACTGCACGGTCCGCGCCAGCCCATGAGCGAGTAATTCGTACATTACGAGCATGGGGCATTAGGATTGATGAGGCTATTTTTCTAGGTGGCATGGCTAAGGGACCATTTTTAAAGGCTTTTGGCGCTGATATTTTTTTTGATGACCAACCCGGACATTGTGACTCGGCTCGCGAACATGTCGCAACAGGGCATGTGCCACATGGTGTGGCCAATGAGCAGATAAACTTGGAGTAAAGGTTGAGCGGACAAATAAAAGATGATGTTCAGTCATGGATAAAACAGCTAACTGATGAAGATATGCCTATTTTTTCTGGAACTGTTGCTGAAGTTACTGATGCAGTAAATAGTAGCGCAACATCAGCAACGGATGTTGCGGCAGCAATATTGAAAGATGCATCATTGACTGGACGCCTCTTAAAAATGGCAAATAGTTTCCACTATAATCCAACTGGCAAGCCTTTTAGTACTATTTCACGTGCAGTGATGGTACTAGGTTTTAATCAAGTTCGAGCGCTTGCTTTGTCATTATTATTGGTTGATTCACTTTCAGACGGCATCCATAAAGATAAGTTAACCGATGAGATGGCTGAATCATTTCATGCTGCAGTCCAAGCAGAAGAGTTAGCCCGAAAAATCAAATGTAAATCTCCTGAAAATGTCTTTGTAGCAACTTTATTATCTCGCCTCGGCAATATGGCCTTTTGGGCTTTTGCTGGCGATAAGGCGACTGCATTACTTGAATTAATTGAAGCGGGAGAAATCACTGAAAAGGAAGCGGAGGCAAAAGTACTGGGCTTTTCATTACACCAATTGACACAAGGCCTAAGTAAAACATGGCATTTAGGTGACTTACTTGATAAATCACTTAGCGGTAAGCACCTTGATGATCCACTTGTTAATCTGGTTAGTATGGGGCAGAGTCTTGCCATAGCGGCAAAAAATGGTTGGGAAAGCGAAGAAGCAATACTAGCGATTGAAAATGTTGCTAAGAAATTGGAATTATCAGCTGATGAAGTGCAGGATATTGCACACAATAATGCCAAGCAGGCGAGAGAGATAACAAGACTCTATGGCGTGAAGGATGCAAGTCAGCGTATACCTCAGCCATTAACAGAGCAGGAATTAGAAAGAAGTGATGATTTTAGTTTATTAGCATCATCAGAAATTGCCCTAGAAGCTGAAGAATATTCTAGTGAGGATTTAGAACTAGAAGGAAAAAGCCTCTACATGCAACCTAATCCTAATTTGCAATTGTCTATAATGCAGGAAATAACAGCTGTTATTGACGAGAAACCAAACATAAATATTGTGTTGGAAATGGTGCTTGAGGGACTTTATCGTGGTATTGGTATGGATCGCTCATTGTTTGCTATTATTTCTAAAGATGGTAAAACATTGACGTGTAAGTATGCTTTAGGGGCTGATAACGAGTCATTAAGTAAATTATTTAAAATCGACATTTCTCAGTCCACGAATGTGTTCAAACAAGTCATTCATACAAAAAAACCAGTTCATATTTCAGCTGATCCTAAAAAAATTGAAGGGACATTATCAAGAGATACACTTAATTTTTTAGGCAAGCCACCTTATTTAATTATGCCGACAATTGTTCGAGGCAAAGTTATTGGCGTGTTTCTGGCCGATCGCAACGAAAGTAATCGAACTATCGAAGATAAAGATTTCCTTTCATTTCAACAGTTTTGTATGCAAGCCAATATGGCATTAACGCTTTTGAGCATTTAAGACTAGTTTTCTACGTTATCTATGTCTATAATAGCCGACTTCATCAGATAGCAAATTATCTGAACAACGTTTTTGCGAGAGTGGCGGAATTGGTAGACGCGCTGGATTTAGGTTCCAGTGGGGTAACCTGTGAGAGTTCGAGTCTCTCCTCTCGTACCATATCTAAAAGTCTGGCAGCTATGAAAAGTTGTCAGAACTTTGAAATCCCGAGATTGAGGTAAAGAATGCAAGTTACTGTAGAGAACGTTAGCGAACTCGGCCGCCGTATGACGGTGACAGTCGAAGGTGCCAATATCGCACAAGCCATACAAGAACGTTTGAAAGCTATTCGCCCGACAGTGAAAATGGCTGGCTTTCGTCCTGGCAAGGTTCCAACAAAGATGATTGAGCAGTCTCATGGACCTGCAGCTCGTCGTGAAGTTATCGATGCCTTAGTTCAGAGCAGTATGCAAGAAGCATTTGTGCAAGAATCTATTAATCCTGCTGGCCCTCCTCATATTGATAGTATGAATGAAGAAGGTAGTGATTTCGGTTATACATTAAATTACGACGTTTTTCCAGATGTTAAAGAAGTCAAACTTGATGGCATTAGTTTAGAAAAGACGGTCGCTGAAGTTAAAGATGAAGATGTTGATGCAATGTTAGAGACATTACGTCAACAACGTTCAACTTGGGAACCACTCAAGCGCGCCGCTAAAGAAGAAGATGGTGTGACCATCGACTTCGTAGGAAGCATTGATGGCGAAGAGTTTGATGGTGGTAAAGGTACAGATGTATTAGTCGTTATTGGTGACGGCAATATGTTACCAGAGTTTGAAAATCAACTGATCGGCACTAAAACAGATCAAGAACTGACTGTTACAATGACATTCCCGGATGACTATCGCGCAGAACATTTACAAGGTAAAGCAGCTTCTTTTGCCGTTACAGTTAAATCTGTAGCTAAAAAGAAATTACCGAAGCTTGATAAAGAGTTTGCTGCCCTATGTGGTGTAGAAGATGGTGTTGCCGCATTGAAAAAAGAAGTTCAAGCCAATATGGCTCGAGAGCTTGAATCAACAGTAAAAGCGACAAATAAACGAAAAGTAATGGATAGCTTGATTGCCAACAACGCAATTACGCTACCTGAGTCTCCTGTTGAGCGTGAAGCTGAACACTTAATGGAGCAAGCAAAAAATAACTTAAGAAACCAAGGTGTTAATATTGAAGGTATTCCTTTTAATATTGATAACTTTAAAGATTCTGCAAAAAAACGCGTTTCACTAAGTCTATTGATCGGTAAAATCATCAATGACAATAATATCAAACCTGATGAAGCACGTGTGAAAGCTGTTATTGATGGTATTGCTGCAAGTTATGAAGATCCTGAAGATGTTGTAAAATTCTACATGAATGATCAACAAAAATTATCTGAAGTTCAAATGATGGTTGTTGAAGATACTGTCGTTGAATGGATTTACGATAAAGTTAAAGTAGAAGAAAAATCAGCAACATTCTCTGAGGTGATGAACGCTGCTTCAGCGTAATCAATTCTGAATCGTAATGATAGCTCGTTCTCATTGGTTTGGGCACGGGCTATTTTTTTATTTCTAAAAAAAGTTTGAGGCCGATATGATTTCTAATATTTTTGATAATAATGCAGGTGTTATCAGTAATGCCCTAATTCCAATGGTGGTTGAGCAAACCTCTCGTGGCGAACGGTCATATGATATTTATTCGCGCTTATTAAAAGAACGCGTCATTTTCTTAGTCGGTCAAGTTGAAGACCATATGGCTAATTTAGTAGTGGCTCAGATGTTATTTTTAGAGTCAGAAAATCCAGATAAAGACATTCATCTTTATATCAATTCGCCAGGTGGCTCCGTCACAGCTGGGATGGCTATCTATGATACGATGCAATTTATAAGACCCAATGTGAGTACATTATGTATTGGTCAAGCTGCTAGTATGGGTGCTGTTTTACTGACTGCTGGTGCTGAAGGTAAGCGACATTGTCTGCCTAATTCACGTATTATGGTACATCAACCATTAGGTGGGTTCCAGGGGCAGGCATCAGACTTTGACATACATGCACGTGAGATTTTAACAATCCGTGAGCGTTTAAATGGTATTTTAGCCAAACATACTGGTCAAACTATTGAGAAAATTCAGCAGGATACTGATCGTGATAACTTTATGAATGGCGTTGATGCACAAGCATATGGTTTAATTGACTCAGTGTTAGATCGCCGTCCAGAGCAAAAAGCATAAAGCGTTAACATAAGATCTATGGGTAGGAATGTTTAATTATGAGTGATGATAAAAATAAAAACGATGACGATAAGTTACTTTATTGTTCTTTTTGTGGCAAAAGTCAGCATGAAGTCAAAAAACTGATTGCAGGGCCTTCTGTGTTTGTTTGCGATGAATGTGTCGATCTATGTAATGACATTATTCGCGAAGAACTGCAAGATGCTAAGATCGTGGAGTCTGAAACTAAACTACCTACACCTCGTGAAATAAAAGAAGCACTTGATAGTTATGTCATTGGTCAAGAAAAAGCAAAACGAGTGTTATCTGTTGCCGTATATAATCATTACAAACGCTTAAATTTTGGTACTAACAAAAATGATGATATTGAGCTATCTAAGAGTAATATTTTACTTATTGGGCCAACAGGTAGTGGTAAAACCCTATTAGCGGAAACCTTGGCACGTCAGTTGAATGTTCCCTTCACCATAGCAGATGCGACAACACTCACAGAGGCGGGTTATGTTGGCGAAGATGTTGAAAATATCATCCAAAAATTATTGCAGAAATGTGATTATGACGTCGAAAAAGCAGAAACAGGCATTGTTTACATTGATGAAATCGATAAAATTTCACGAAAATCAGATAATCCATCTATTACTCGTGATGTATCAGGTGAAGGTGTTCAACAAGCCTTATTGAAACTGATTGAGGGTACGACAGCTTCGGTACCACCACAAGGTGGTAGAAAGCATCCACAGCAAGAGTTTTTGCAAGTTGATACAAGTAAAATCCTGTTTATTTGTGGTGGCGCATTTTCTGGTCTGGATAAAGTTATCCGCAATCGCTCCCATAAGGGTGGTATTGGTTTTTCTGCTGAAGTTCAAAGTACCGATGATAATCGTGTTGCTAGTGATGTATTAAAAACGGTTGAGCCAGAAGACTTAATTCAATTCGGTTTGATTCCTGAGTTTGTCGGTCGCCTGCCAGTAGTAGCAACATTAAATGAACTTGACGAACAAGCCTTAGTCCAGATTTTAACGGATCCTAAAAATTCACTGACTAAACAATATCAAAAATTATTTGATATGGAAGGCGTTATGATAGAGTTTAGAGATGATGCACTTCATGCCATAGCTAAAAAAGCGATGGAGCGTAAAACAGGTGCTCGTGGTTTAAGATCCATCATTGAAAATGTACTACTAGATACGATGTTTGATTTACCTTCCACTGATAATGTTAGTAAAGTTATTATTGATGAAAACGTCATCAATGGCGAAAATGATCCGATTCTGATCTACGAAGATAAACTAACCGAGCTTACGTCCGCCGAGAGTTAATCTTGTCTTTAATCGCTCTTTAGACATACCAAATCAAGCTAATTAAGTTACCTTTTCATTATCAAGCATCAGAATTTCATTCTGGTGCTTGAATTTATGTATATCTCCCCCATATTCTTATTCAAGATTAATTCAATAGTTCGATGGCGTGCTTTTTACCGTTATTTGAAAGAGGTTTGACTAGATGGAAAATGAAATAACAACCCAAAGTATAGACAATAACTCAGAGGTTGTTCCTGTATTACCTCTTCGCGATGTCGTTGTTTATCCGCATATGGTGATCCCATTGTTTGTTGGGCGCGATAAATCGATTCAGGCATTAGAAGCCGCTACAGAACAAAACACGTCTATTTTTCTTGTGGCACAAAAAGATTCAGGAGAAGATGTTCCGACTGCTGATTCTCTCTATGAAACAGGTACACTTGCCAATATCCTGCAACTGCTAAAACTTCCTGATGGTACCGTTAAAGTGCTTGTCGAAGGAATGAGCCGAGCTAAAGTACTAAACTATGACGATAGCGATGAATATATTAAAGCGGAAATAAGCACTTTTGATAGTGAAGCTTCAGATGAACGGGAACGCGATGTATTAATGCGGACCTTATTAAACCAGTTTGAACAATACATTAAATTAAATAAAAAAATACCACCAGAAGTGATAGCTTCACTTGCAGGTATTGAAGATGCCGCCAGAATGGCTGACACTATAGCGGCGCATATGACGCTTAAGCTCGAGGATAAGCAGCAATTATTAGAACAGAGTGATGTAGGCGCACGGATGGAAAAATTGATGGCTTTCCTTGAGTCAGAAATTGATATCCAGCAGATTGAAAAACGAATCCGCAGTCGTGTTAAGAAACAAATGGAAAAAAGCCAACGCGAATATTACCTTAATGAACAAATGAAAGCGGTTCAGAAAGAATTAGGTGAAATCGACGAGACATCTAATGAGTTAGATGAATTAGCCGCCAAGATTACGGCTACTACGATGACGCCAGAGGCCAAAGATAAAGCAGAGTCAGAGCTTAAAAAACTTAAAATGATGTCTCCGATGTCATCTGAAGCGACTGTAGTGAGAAATTACATTGAATATTTAGTCGATGTTCCATGGAAAAAACGTTCGCGTATCGCACTAGATCTCGATCGTGCACAAAAGGTTTTAGATGAAGATCATTTCGGTTTAGAAAAGGTCAAAGAACGAATTTTAGAATATCTCGCAGTGCAAGCGCGAGTTAAAAAATTAAAAGGTCCAATCTTATGCTTAGTAGGCCCTCCTGGTGTAGGTAAAACATCAGTGGCTCAATCTATTGCTCGTGCTACTAATCGAAAATATACTCGAATGGCCTTAGGTGGAATGCGTGATGAAGCAGAAATTCGTGGTCACCGACGTACCTATATTGGTTCAATGCCTGGTAAAGTGATTACTAATATCACAAAAGTTGGCGTAAAAAACCCACTGTTTTTGTTTGATGAAATTGATAAAATGGCGCAAGATTTTAGAGGCGATCCTGCATCTGCTTTACTCGAAGTCCTAGATCCTGAGCAGAATTCAACATTTTCAGATCATTACTTAGAAGTCGAGTATGACTTGTCTGACGTGATGTTTGTTTGTACGGCTAATACCTTGAATATTCCTGATGCATTACGCGACCGGATGGAGATTATTAGACTAGATGGTTACACTGAGGACGAAAAGCTTAATATTGCTACCCAATATCTATTGTCAAAAGCAATGAAAGATAACGGTTTGAAGGTAGATGAAGCTGAAATAACGTCGGGTGCTATCTTAGAAATTATTCGCCGTTATACTCGTGAAGCAGGTGTACGTAACCTACAGCGTGAAATTTCTAAAATTTGTCGCAAACTAGTTAAGCAAATCTTACAAGATAAGCCGACTGAAAAAATTATGGTTACGCCAGATAATCTAGAAGACTACCTTGGTGTTTATCATTATCAATATGGCACCGCTGAAGAGGCCGATCAAGTCGGCCAGGTCACAGGTCTAGCATGGACTGAAGTGGGGGGAGAGTTACTCACCATAGAAACGGCTGTTATGCCCGGTAAAGGCAAGGCGGCTTATACCGGTAAATTAGGTGATGTGATGCAAGAGTCTATTCAGGCTGCAACAACTGTTGTACGTTCTCGCTCGGCTGATTGGAATATAGCAACAGATTTTATGCAGACCCACGATATTCATATTCATGTTCCTGAAGGCGCCACACCAAAAGATGGCCCTAGTGCAGGGGTTGGTATGTGTACAGCTATTGTTTCTGCCATCACAGGTATTCCGGTTAAGGCTAATGTGGCGATGACTGGGGAAATCACTTTGCGCGGTGAAGTGCTGGCAATTGGTGGTTTAAAAGAAAAGTTATTAGCAGCACATCGTGGTGGAATTAATACGGTTATAATTCCGCATGATAATGTTAAAGATCTTAAAGAAATCCCGAATAATATTAAAGATAGTCTAACTATCGTACCTGTCCGCTGGATAACTGAAGTGTTGGCAGTCGCATTGCAATCAATGCCTGGTGATGCAAGCAGCGCTGAAACGGTTCTCAGTACTGATAATAAAAATTATCATGAGGACAAGATTGAAAATCGTCATTAAATAGCAAGGGGAAGAGGGTATGACAACAGTACAACTCCAGCGGATTATTGGTGTCGCTTTGTTATTTAGCGTCATCGTTGGTATTGCGATGTTATTAATTCGCAGTGCTGACGATGGTGTGGCTACAGATAATACAGAACAAATTTCGAACCTTGGTTTTGACTCTCATACTACTGAAATCACACAACCCTACGTAACAGAAACTAGAATTAATTTGGAACCAGTTCCAGCTGAACAGCATTCTGAAGAATTGATACTTGAACAAGCAGTAATAGAACCGAATGCTATTCCAGCTCCAGCTCCAGCTCCAGCTCCAGCTCCAGCTCCAGCTCCAGCTCCAGCTCCAGCTCCAGCTCCAGCTAAGGAAGTGCCCGCACCTGCTAAGGTAGTGCCTGCACCTGCTAAGGTAGTGCCTGCACCTGCTAAGGTCGCACCTGCACCTGCTAAGGTAGCACCCGTCAAGCTAGATGAGACTTTACCAACAGCACCGTGGGTTATACAGCTTGCTAGTTTTTCAGTCAAAGAAAATGCTGATGCATTGAATTTACAAGCTAAGAAAATGGGATATAAGTCAGTTATTGAAAATAGTGATACTGCGAATGGCAAGCTTTATAGAGTTCGTATTGAACCTATGGCAGATAAACAAAAAGCACAAGCTATAGCAAGTGAACTCAATGAAAAATTGAAGTTGTCTACACAAGTATTTCAAGAATAAACTCGAGCATATACCAACAATAATTCTGGGTTGATGCTGTTCAATCTGCTAAAATTTATTGTTTACTAGCTAAGTACCATTTCAGGGGCATATATGGTTTGGGTTGACTATCTGATTATCGGAATAATTTTAGTATCTTCAGGTATCAGTATTGTTCGTGGATTTATCAAAGAGGTGTTATCTTTAGTCAGTTGGGCTCTGTCTTTTTGGGTCGCGCTTACTTTTCATCCACAATTAGCGAATTTACTTGTTGATTATATTGATACGCCCTCCATTCGTTTGTTTGCTGCTTTTTTCACATTATTCATCGTTACATTAATTTTAAGCGCCTTAGTTAATCACATGATTTCTACATTGGTAGAGAAAACGGGTTTAACGGGTACAGATCGCTCGCTTGGCGTTATATTTGGACTTGTTCGAGGTGTAGCCATTGTTACCTTGCTGGTATTAATTGCAGGAGCAACACCAATGCCGGAAGATAGTTGGTGGCAAACATCACTACTCCTCGAACATTTTGAAAAAATGGCAATTTGGCTGCAATCTTTATTGCCAGCAGATATTGCAGAATACATACACTTTAGCTAAATTATAGGGCTTAAAATAAGATGTGCGGAATTATTGGTATCGTTGGTCACTCGGAAGTTAATCAGTCATTATATGACGGTTTGACTGTACTACAACATCGTGGCCAAGATGCTGCAGGTATAGTGACCTGTGATGATAATAGTCAACTATTTTTACGCAAAGATAATGGCTTGGTTAAAGACGTTTTTCATACTCGTCATATGCTTCGACTAAAGGGTAATATGGGAATTGGCCATATACGTTATCCGACAGCTGGATGCTCAACATCAGCTGAAGCACAGCCATTTTATGTCAACTCTCCTTTTGGTATTTCCTTGGCTCACAATGGAAATTTAACCAATACAAAAGTACTCAAAGATGAATTGTTTCAAAGTGATCGCCGTCACCTAAATACCAATTCAGATTCCGAAGTGTTATTAAATGTACTCGCCCATGAACTTCAAAAAACAAGCAAATTAACACCCGGCGCAAAAGATATTTTTGAAGCAGTTTCGCAAGTACATAAACGCTGTCGAGGAGCGTATGCTGTTGTAGCTTTAATTGCTGGTGTAGGTATTTTAGCATTTCGCGATCCTTATGCTATTCGTCCAGTTGTAATTGGCAAGAGAACAACAGAGTTAGGTGACGATTACATGGTCGCATCGGAGAGTGTTGCTATTGATTCATTAGGCTTTAAATTAGTGCGAGATATTGAACCTGGCGAATGCATATTTATCGATAAGGCTGGTAATTTCCATTCACATCAATGTGCTGAAAATCCAGTCAAAGTTCCATGTATCTTTGAATACGTTTATTTTGCAAGACCCGATTCAATGATTGATGGTATTTCTGTACATAAAAGCCGCATGCGTATGGGAACAAAACTTGCTGAGAAGATCAAACGAGAATTTGCTGATCACGATATTGATGTGGTCATTCCTATCCCTGATACAAGCAGAACAGCAGCATTACAGCTGGCTTATGATTTAGGGGTAGTATATCGCGAAGGCTTTATTAAGAATCGCTATATCGGTCGTACATTTATTATGCCTGGGCAATCTGAACGTAAAAAATCAGTTCGTCAAAAGTTAAATCCGATTGGTCTAGAGTTTGAAGGTAAAAATGTTCTACTAGTGGACGACTCTATTGTTCGTGGCACCACATCACAACAAATTGTTCAAATGGCCCGTGATGCTGGAGCTCGTAAAGTGTATTTTGCTTCCGCGGCACCTCCTGTTAGATATCCAAATGTATATGGCATTGACATGCCATCTCCAGATGAGTTTGTTGCTCATGATCGAAACGTGAAGCAGATTGGTGAGGAGCTTGGTGTAGATTGGCTTATATATCAAGATTTAGATGATCTTATTGCGGCAGTTAATAAAAGATCTGATATCGAACGGTTTGATACTTCATGTTTTAATGGTGACTATATTACTGGTGATATTGATGCTTCCTATCTTTATTATATCAATGCACTTCGTAATGATTCCTCAAAAAATGAAACGCAAAATAGCAGTGCTTTTATGGAGTTACATAATGATTATTAATGTAAATTCTATTGCTGTATTTTTATAAAGTCATCCTTGATTTGACATCCATAATATGTGTTTGCTTAGTAATTACTCGCATAGTTATGTAGTTAGGTTTTGCGGTACAGTTCATTTTCTTATATAATTCCGGCGGATATGCATCAGAAATTACCAAAAGATATAGACCCATTCAGATTGGCTCAAAATGGCTTGAAATTGGCGGGGACACTTCCTGTTTCAACTATGAAGCGTCTCGCTGGCTCACTCGCAGATACTGAGGGGAATGTTGCTGTAACGATGAACTTCGATGTAGATGAAACAGGCCTGCCATATATGCACGGCAAGTTTAGTTCTAAATTATCACTGATTTGTGAACGCTGCATGGCACCAATGTTGGTAGATGTTAATGTGGAATGTCATCTTGCCATTCTTAAGAATGAAAGAAAAGTAGAAGGATTAGCTGAGCTGTATGACCCATGGATTGTTGAAAATAATGATCCTATCTTATTAAGCTCAGTAGTCGAAGATGAATTGATTTTAGGTTTACCCTTGGTGCCCAGGCATGAACATGCCTGTTTGCCTAAAGAAGCGTGGTATCGAGGGGACGATATAGATGAAAGTGAAAAAGAAAAGAAAGTGTCACCATTTGAAGTTCTGGCATCACTAAAATTAAAGAAGTAAGCGTTTGTTTTGATTCTTAAATGTTAAGAGTCAGCAGGTAAAAAATAGTATTTATTAAGAAGTTAGGAGTTTAAGCAATGGCAGTTCAAAAAAGTAAAAAAAGTCCATCACGTCGTGGCATGCGTCGTTCACATGATGCATTAACTGAAGCAACATTATCTGTTGATTCAACATCAGGTGAACTACATCGCCGTCATCACATTACTGCTGACGGTTTTTACCGCGGTCGTAAAGTGATTGCAGTCACAGGTGAGTAAGGCTGAATTCTATTGAGTCTTACATTATCTATTGATGTCATGGGTGGGGATCACGGTCCAAAAGTCGTGATCCCCGCTGTACTTCGGGCATTAAAGTTATATCCTGAAACCCACTTCATATTAGTCGGTGATAAAGATGTAATTAGTTCAACCTTAAAAGTACATAATGTAAAAGATGATGATCGTTTAATCATTCATCATGCTTCACAACAAGTCACAATGGGCGAGTCAGCCGCGGTAGCATTGCGGACCAAAAAAGACTCTTCAATGCGTGTTGCATTGAATCTGGTCAAAAATGGTTCGGCCGCAGCTTGCGTTAGCGCTGGTAATACCGGTGCCTTAATGGCAACTGCCCGCTTTGTATTAAAAACAATCCCAGGTATCGAACGTCCAGCTATCGTATCGGCACTCCCTACGATGAAAGGACATACCTATGTTCTCGACCTTGGAGCGAATGTTGATTCCAGTGCTGAACATCTAGTTCAGTTTGCTGTTATGGGCTCAGTTTTAGCAGAGTTGGTAGATGGCAAAAAAAATCCTACCATTGGCCTGCTCAACATCGGTTCTGAAGAAATTAAAGGTAATGAACGCGTTAAAGAAGCGGCTCGCTTAATAATGGACACCGATCTGAATTATTATGGTTTTGTAGAAGGTGATGGTTTGTACCGTGGTGATGTTGATGTGGTCGTTTGTGATGGCTTCGTTGGTAATGTCGCGCTGAAAGCTAGTGAAGGCGTTATTCATATGATTCGACACTTCTTACGTCAATCATTTGGTCGTAATATCTTTACTAAATTAGCAGGTTTAATTGCCTCACCAGTACTAAAACACTTCCGCGATGAATTAGACCCTAGAGCATATAATGGTGCCAACCTTATTGGTTTACAGGGTATTGTGATTAAAAGCCATGGCGGTACTGATGAAATTGGCTTTGCCAATGCAATTAAAATTGCCATTATCGAAGCTGAGCAAGATATCCCATCACATATCCGTAGGCATTTAGAAATGTTATTAGAAGGGCACACGGTTTGATCTATTCAAGAATAGTAGGAACTGGAAGTTATTTGCCGGAAAAAGAGCTATCTAATCATGATCTAGAAAAAATGGTTGAAACTTCAGACCAATGGATTCAAGATCGAACGGGTATCAAAAAACGTCATATTGTTGCTGAAGACGAAACCACTACAGATTTGGCCTTTTTTGCTGCAGAAAAAGCAATTGAAGCTGCCGGTATTAGTAATGATGATATTGATTTAATCATTGTCGCTACTACAACACCTACACGAATTTTCCCTAGTACAGCATCCTTAGTTCAAGAAAAGTTAAACATTACTAGTGGTTGTCCTGCGTTTGATTTGCAAGCCGTCTGTACCGGTTTTATTTATGCGCTGACCGTTGCAGATAAGTTCATCAAGTCAGGAACTGTAAAAAACGCATTAATTATCGGTGCTGAATCCATGTCGCGTATCGTTGATTGGACAGATCGTGATACCTGCGTTTTATTTGGTGATGGCGCTGGTGCTGTAATACTGCAAGCATCGAAAGAGACTGGGATTTTATCCACGCACATTCATTGTGATGGCCAATATAATGCATTGCTAACAGTACCCAAAGGGCCCGGTTCTGTTAGCAATGAACAAGTATTGCCATATATTGAAATGCAAGGTAACGATGTGTTTAAGGTCGCAGTCCGTACTTTAAGTAATATTGTTGATGAAACATTAGCAGCTAATAATTTTAGTAAAGAAGATGTTGATTGGTTAATTCCCCATCAAGCTAATATTCGCATTATCGCTGCGACAGCTAAAAAATTGAGCATGTCTATGGAGCAGGTCGTCGTCACTGTTCATGAGCATGGCAACACCTCTGCGGCTTCAATACCATTAGCGTTAGATGTTGCAGTACGTGATGGTAGAATTCAGCGTGGTGAAACATTATTATTGGAAGCTTTCGGTGGTGGATTCACTTGGGGCTCAGCACTTTTAAAATTTTAGAAATACATTGAATTGTGTATGAGTATAACTCTCAACACAGCTATTATTTAGTATTAGCTATTATCTTCTCGAGGTTTAAAACATGAGTCTAGCTTTTGTATTCCCTGGTCAGGGTTCGCAATCTGTTGGCATGTTGTCGCAGTTAGCAACTCAATTCCCCCACGTCCAAGCCACTTTTTCCGAAGCATCCGAGGTGCTTGGTTACGATCTCTGGCGCTTGGTTTCTGATGGTCCTGTAGAATCGCTTAATCAAACGGATCGTACCCAACCCGCCATGTTGGCTGCCGGTATTGCTATTTGGCGTAGCTGGCAATCAGTAACGGATATCACGCCCAGCTTTTTGGCAGGACATAGTCTCGGTGAATATACTGCCTTAGTGGCGGCTGGTGCCGTGGAATTTGCGGATGCAATTAAATTAGTTGAGCAGCGCGGTTTATTTATGCAACAAGCCGTTCCTGTAGGCACCGGCGCAATGGCAGCTGTATTAGGTTTAGATGATGATATAGTAAGGTCTATTTGCTCACAAGCGACGGCCAACGGCATTGTAGAAGCCGTTAACTTTAATTCTCCTGGTCAAGTTGTTATTGCCGGTGAAACATCAGCGGTTAACGTCGCGATAGAACTAGCGAAAGAGCAGGGTGCAAAACGTGCTTTGTTGCTACCCGTTAGTGTGCCTTCGCATTGTGCATTGATGAAACCTGCTGCTGAGCGATTAGCGATTGCACTTGCTGATATTACTATACAAAAACCGACTATTCCTGTTATCCATAATGTGAGTGCCACTAACGAAACAAATAGCGAAAACATTAAGCGCTTATTAACTGAACAATTATATAGTCCCGTTCGTTGGGTTGAAACCGTCCAATCGTTTGCAGCCCAAGGTGTCGATACACTTGTAGAATGCGGACCAGGGAAAGTATTAGCAGGTTTAACCAAACGTATTGATAAATCTTTAGTCGGATTAGCGATCTTTGATCAAGCATCACTAGATAAGACTGTACAAGCATTAGGAGAAAAATAATGAGTTTGGAAGGTAAAATTGCACTAGTTACGGGTGCCACCAGAGGTATAGGGCGCGCGATAGCACTTCGTTTAGGTCAGCAAGGCGCTACAGTCATAGGCACAGCAACGTCTGAATCTGGCGCTCAAACTATTACTGATTTCCTCAATCAAGCAAATATTACGGGTACTGGCATGTTGCTCAATGTGACAGATGCTGACTCTATTGAAGCCGTTGTAAGCGAAATTGAAACGACATTTGGTGCGCCTAGTATCTTAGTTAACAATGCAGGTATCACCCGCGATAATTTATTAATGCGGATGAAAGACGATGAATGGAATGACATTATCGACACCAATTTAACGCCAATATTTAAATTAAGTAAACGCTGTTTACGCGCAATGACAAAAGCTCGTTGGGGACGTATTATTACCATTACTTCAGTGGTGGGTGTAATGGGTAATGCAGGTCAAACTAACTATGCAGCTGCTAAAGCTGGGGTGATTGGATTTAGTAAGTCATTAGCACGTGAAGTCGGAGCGCGCGGTATTACGGTCAACACTGTAGCTCCTGGATTTATCGATACCGATATGACGAATACATTAGCAGAAGCGCATAAGACTGCATTATTGGAACAAGTACCGGTAAAACGATTAGGTGAACCAGAAGAAATTGCTGCCGCAGTTGGCTATTTAGCAAGTCTTGATGCTGCTTATGTCACGGGTGAAACTATTCACGTCAATGGCGGCATGTATATGAATTAATTACTTAAATTGTGAAATATTTAAGTATCATAGTGTTAAAAATAACCCCGTAAAGTCAATATGGCTTGTTTATAAGGTGCTTGCACTATAAAATGCCAGCAGATTTTGAGTAACAAACTACCAAAGGAAATATAGAAAATGAGTGATATCGAAGCAAGAGTAAGAGACATTGTTGTTGAACAATTGGGCGTAAATGCTGATGAAGTAACTGCTGAAGCATCATTTATTGATGACTTAGGAGCTGATTCTTTAGATACAGTAGAATTAGTAATGGCACTTGAAGAAGCGTTTGAATGTGAAATCCCAGACGATAAAGCTGAGACTATCACTACTGTTCAAAAAGCGATTGATTATATTAATTCTGTTCAGTCTTAATATTACCGAATGTTTTAAGACTAGCCGCCTAGTTGTGCTTGAACACACTAGGCGGCTAGTTTGTGTTTAATACTAGTCAATTCCAAGAGGATGCCTCATGTCTAAACGACGAGTTGTGATAACCGGTCTTGGTGCAGTAACGCCAGTTGGATTGTCCGTCAAAGAAAGTTGGGAAAATATACTGGCGGGTAAAAGTGGTATTGTTCCGCTTACCCTATTTGACATGTCTGAATTTCCTGTGAAATTTGGTGGTAGTATTAAAGACTTTGACGTCTCCACTATTATCCCGCGTAAAGAAGCAAAAAAAATGGATACTTTTATTCATTATGGTCTTGCGGCGGGTAAAGAAGCGATTGAAGATTCAGGTCTTGTGGTTACCGAAGAAAACGCGGAACGCATTGGCGTTGCAATAGGTGCAGGTATAGGCGGTCTTCCAGGCATTGAAGCAGGGTATGATGCTTACCTGAAAGGTGGTCCAAGAAAAATATCTCCTTTTTTTGTACCTAGCAATATCATAAACATGGTTGCAGGTAATCTGTCGATTATGTATGGCCTAAAAGGTCCAAATATTGCGATAGCGACAGCATGTTCTAGTGGCACCCACAATATCTCGTCAGCAGGTCGTATGATTCAGTACGGCGATGCTGATGTAATGATTGCAGGTGGCGCAGAAATGTCGACCTGTAAAACAGGGTTGGGTGGCTTTGCAGCAGCCCGAGCTTTATCTACGCGTAATGAAGATCCACAAGCGGCAAGTCGTCCATGGGATAAAGATCGTGATGGTTTTGTATTGGGGGATGGCGCTGGTGTTATTGTTCTAGAAGAATATGAACATGCGTTAAAACGTGGCGCTAAAATTTATGCTGAACTAGTCGGTTCAGGAATGAGCTCTGATGCTTACCATATGACCTCTCCATCAATAGGCGGCGAAGGTGCGGCTCGTTGTATGAAAAATGCGATGGCTGATGCAGGTTTATCAGCAGATCAAATTGATTATGTGAATGCTCATGGTACATCCACGCCAGCGGGCGATGCAGGAGAAACACAAGCCATTAAGTCTGCATTTGGTAGTTCGTCACAAAATATTGCTGTCAGCTCGACAAAATCAATGATTGGACATTTACTGGGTGCCGCAGGTGGTGTTGAAGCTATATTTAGTATTTTAGCTATTCGTGATCAAGTTGCACCACCAACGATTAATCTAGATAATCCCGATCCAGAATGTGACTTAGATTATGTGCCACATACTGCAAGGCAGATGCCGATCGAAGTTACTATGTCAAATTCGTTTGGTTTTGGCGGTACAAACGGCACAGTTATCTTCAAAAAATTAAGCTAGTTTTGGATTTAATATGGTTCTGATTAACGGTCTGCCGGACGACAGAATCGCCATCTCAGACCGTGGTCTACAATATGGTGATGGTTTATTTGAAACCGTGGTTTTTCGCGCTGGCACGATTGAATTCCTAGATGCACACATTGCACGGCTAATAGATGGCTGTAGGCGACTTAATATTGAGTTTGTACAAGCAGAAGAATTATTCAATGAACTCAATATTGTCCGTCAATGCTTGACCGATAATGACGCTATAATTAAAGCCATTATAACCCGTGGCAGTGGTGGTCGCGGGTATTTAGCTGCTAGTGGTGTTGAGCCTACGCGTATTATCTCAAGCTATCCATTGCCCATCTATCCCACTCATTATAGTCAAATAGGCGTTAAAGTTAGACGGTGTAGACATATCTTGTCTGAAAACGCAGCCCTAGCTGGCATTAAACATCTTAATCGACTTGATCAAGTTATCGCTCGTAATGAATGGCATGATACTGATATTGCCGAAGGAATAATGCTTGATTATGCAGGGCATGTAATCGAAGGTACCATGAGCAATGTATTTATAGTTAAAGCAGGAAGACTATTTACACCACGGATCGATAAGTCCGGTGTTGCTGGCATTATGCGAGCTCAAATCATATTACTTGCCAGTGAATTAAATATTTCAGTAGTTGAAACTAAGATTCATATTGATGATTTTATGGTGGCAGATGAGATTTTTATAACTAATAGTGTGATCGGAATCTGGCCTGTGTCTGAAATGGATAATATGCATTATTTAGTGGGTCCAGTAACTCAGCACCTTCAATATGTTTTACAGCAGGCAAAAAAATAAGATGCGTTTATTTATAAAACTAGGCTTGAGTATTATTGTGTTGTTGATAATTGCTGCAGTGATAGCTTGGGATCAATACCAAAAATTCATGACTACGCCATTACATATAGATGAGCAGGGTTATGTTTATACAGTACGTAGTGGCAGTAATTTACAACAAATAAGTCGTGATTTGCATAATGCAGAGCTTTCGAGTTTACCTGCCGAATACTTTCATATTTATGGCCGCCTTACTAATAAAGCCCAGTTAATCAAAGCGGGTGAATATCGCATTGAACCCAATACTACCTTGCCTCAATTACTTGAACAGTTCATTGTTGGTCGAGTTATTCAATATTCTTTCACTATTGTCGAAGGAATGACCGCACAACAGTTAATTAATATGGTTATTAGCGATGATCGTTTTACTAAAACATTAACGGATACCTCTTTACCTGCTGTGATGAAGGCATTAGAACTGCCTTCAAACAATGGTGAGGGTGAGTTTGCTCCAGAAACCTATAATTTCACCTCGGGCACTACAGATGCACAAATATTAAGTCGGGCACATAATTTAATGACTACAAATCTGGAAGAGGCTTGGAAAAATAAAGCAGAAAACTTACCTTATAAGACGCCATATGAAGCATTGATTATGGCTTCTATTATCGAAAAAGAAACTGGTATTGCTGAAGAACGAGCTCAAATTGCAGGTGTATTTGTTCGGCGCTTAGAAATGGGTATGCGATTACAGACTGATCCCACCGTAATTTATGGTTTAGGTGAAAGCTTTGATGGTAATTTGCGTCGTAAAGATTTAACCACCGACACACCATACAACACGTATACACGAAATGGCCTGCCACCAACGCCTATTGCATTACCAAGCCAGGAATCAATAGCAGCGGCATTGCATCCACAAAGTGGTAAAAGTTTGTTTTTTGTCGCTAGCGGACAGGATGGCCGACATGTTTTTTCAGCTACCTTAGCAGAGCATAACAAAGCTGTTAGACAATATCAGTTGAAACAATAATGACAGGTAAATTCATCAGTATTGAAGGTATTGAAGGTGCAGGTAAGTCAACCCAATTAACCTTTATTCAACGTTATCTTACCGAAAAAGGTAAACGACTCGTCGTTACTCGTGAACCTGGAGGCACTGAGTTAGGTGAACAAATTCGGACACTCTTACTTACACCGTCGAGCACAGGTATGGCTGTCGATACCGAATTATTGTTAATGTTTGCCGCTAGAGCTGAACATGTTGAACAAGTTATCAAACCTGCTCTTCAAAGAAATGATTGGGTATTATCCGATCGCTTTGTCGATGCCACGTTTGCTTATCAAGGCGGTGGTAGGGGTATAGATCTGCAACGTATAGCCACGTTATCTGATTGGGCATTAAAAGGTCTTCATACGGACCTCACATTTTTATTTGATTTGCCAGTAGAAATGGGCCAACAACGAGTACTCACTCGAAATCAGGTTATTGATCGTTTTGAACAGGAAAAAGTAGATTTTTTTCAACGTATTAGAGAAAGTTATTTACAACGTGCCCAGCAAGAACCGAATCGGATACAAGTTATTGATGCCAGCAAATCTATCGTCGAGATTGAATTGCAACTCACTGTATTGCTAGATAATTTACTGACTAATTGATATGTTAACGGCACTTTATCCTTGGCAAACTAACTTATGGCAACAACTTTGCCAGCAACTGATTAGCAATCGATTACCGCATGCACTGCTAGTTTCAGGTGTTAAAGGACTCGCAAAAAATAGCTTTGCTCAGCACATAGTGGCAAGTGTATTGTGTCTTAACCTAGATGAGGATCAGACGGCTTGTGGTCAATGCCATAGTTGCCAGTTACTTAATGCAGGTAGTCACCCTGACCATATTGAGATAATGCCTGAAGAACCGGGCAAGCAAATAAAGATCGAACAGATTAGAAACTTGCGAAATAAACAACAACTAACGCCGAGTGTGTCTAAATGGAAAACTATTATTATCTCGCCTGCAGATAATATGAATGTGAGTTCGAGTAATAGTTTACTTAAATTATTAGAGGAACCGCAGCATAATACGGTTTTGATCTTGGTAACTAGCCACCCTGAAAAACTGCCGATAACCATTAAAAGCCGCTGTCAGAGCTATTTTCTAGCGAGTCCGTCGGCTGAGCAATCACTAGATTGGCTAGGGAAAAATGCTGAAAATAAGGTCGATATTGAAATATTGGCAAAGCTATTACAACTTGCTAAGGGCGCACCGCTTACTGTTGTCGAGATGTTGAATGGTAGTATGACAGAGCAATATCAGCAAGTGGAACAAGATTTTAAATTAATATTACAAAACTCGGTTAATCCGATAGCGCTAACTGCAATGTGGTTAAAGTACGATTTGCTTACAGTGTTCAATCAGCTGCAGTATATGATTAGAGCTCGTATGATAGAATCGTTTATTGATTTACCAAATAGTGCACCAGACCAACTAAAAAACCGCTTGTATTGGCAAATATCTGATTGCATAGTGAAAGTAATAAAGCTAGTATCATCTCAAAATAATATTAACAACACGTTGTTAATAGAAGATTTTATCGTAACTGTTATGCGTATCGCGGACAGCAAAATGACTAACCAATAAAATAGGTCAAGATTATGGCAATCGCTCCTGGTAAAGGTATTCTGGCATTAAAAATTACGGATCAGAACATGCTCTATCATGCCTTTATGCCTTTTCTAAAAAATGGTGGTTTATTTATTCCTACTAATAAAGTATATAACTTAGGCGAAGAGGTTTTCATTGTTCTTAATTTAATGACTGAACCCGATAAGATTCCGGTTGCAGGTACAATTGCTTGGATAACGCCTAAAGGCGCGCAGGGCAATCAAGCGGCTGGTATTGGTGTCCATTTTAGCGATCTAGATGGCTCAGGAGCCATTCTAAGAGGTAAAATAGAGAATTATCTAGTCGATAAAAAGGCTGATAAAGCCACTCATACAATGTAATAAAGAAGTATTCCATGTTTATAGATTCACATTGTCACCTTAATTTGTTGGCACAAGAAGAGGGTGGTTTGGCTGCCGTCATAGCACAAGCTAAAGATGCTAAAGTTGAACATATTCTCTGCATTTCCATTGATAAAGGTAGTTGCCTACAAGTGCTTGATATTGCAGATAACTATCCGAATATCAGTGCTAGCATTGGCATTCATCCAAATGTAGATAAAGATGAAAACTTCACGGTTGACGAACTGATTGCACTTGCTCAACATGAAAAAGTTATTGCTATTGGTGAAACGGGTTTAGACTATTTTCGAAGTGAAGGCGACTTAGAATGGCAACGTGACCGTTTTCGGGTGCATATTGAAGCAGCAAAACAACTCAAAAAACCATTGATCATACATACTCGTGAAGCGCGTGATGACACGATGACCATCTTAGAACAAGAAAATGCTCAACACGCGGGTGGTATTATTCATTGTTTTACAGAGAACTGGCAAACAGCACAGCGAGCCTTAGACATAGGCTTTTATATTTCACTGTCAGGTATCGTAACGTTTAAAAATGCTCTTGAACTTCAAGACGTAGCTAAAAAATTACCGCTGGATAGAATCTTAATTGAAACAGATGCACCTTATCTGGCGCCTATGCCGCATCGGGGGAGAACTAATAAACCAGCCTACGTTGTCCATGTTGCAGAATTTTTAGCCAAACTTCGATGTGATACGGTTGAAAATATTGCTCAACAAACTGCGGCCAATTTCCATCGCCTATTTCCGAGTGTCGCTTAAAATTTATGCTAAAACATAGACAATCTCTAACGTTTGGTCTATTTCTTTGGTGTTTTTTTTGCCTTATTAGTTGTTCGAATAGTCTACCAACACTTAAACCTTTATCAAGTAATGCGGTTATTGTTGCATTTGGAGACAGTTTGACTTTTGGTACCGGCACAAATAGCCAAACTGAAAGCTATCCTGCAGTGTTACAGCAACTAACGGGTAGGACGGTTATTAATTCAGGTATTCCTGGTGAAATCAGTCAACAAGGTTTACTGAGGTTGCCACTAATTCTTGAACAAACTAAACCGGATTTAGTTGTGTTATGCCATGGAGGCAATGATCTAATTAGACGATTAGGCAATGACCAACTCAAAAATAATCTTGATAAAATGATTCAGTTGATACAACAATCAGGTGCAGAAGTGGTGCTTATTGCTGTTCCGCGACTTAGTATTACCTTAGCTGTTCCTGAGCTATATGCAGAACTTGCCACAGCGTATAATCTTCCGATTGAATTAACTGTTCTTGCTGAGCTTGAAGGGGATTCTGCTATGAAGTCAGATACTATTCACCCCAATTCAGCGGGTTATAAATTACTTGCAGAACGCATTCGTGGACTGATTTTTACCGCCGGAGGAATATGAAATTCTATGAACACCATCAATAATCGTCGTGATCAGCGGTTAAAACACGCAGCTAAAATTAGATTTTTTGCTGTCCCTAATATAGAAAGAGTCTTGGAGATGAGAGATTTTTCTGACAGTGGATTATTTTTGATTTGTCCTGATACAACTATTATTAATATCGGTGATGATGTGCAAGTCCAAACATTAGAAATTGACGACGCACCAATAGTAGCCTCTAAAGTTAGGCGGATTGAACCGCATGTTGGTTTTGCCATAGAGTTTATGTTAGATTGATTTCGTTAATATTTGATAGTTTTTAGTCAATTTCAGCTCAGAGAAGAAATTTTTTAGACGACAAAGTTGCATTAGGCTGTTAGCTTCAACAATTAAAAGCCAGTAAATTGTTGCTGAATATTAAGCTTTTCATCGGCGGGAAGATTAATAGTGACTTGTACCCTGTCAGTGAATTGCTGATCAATAATTTGGCCATGACATTTATTAAGTTGATATTCCAATGTTTGTAGCTGCGAATATTCAATATCAAGCTTCAAGATAACCATTTCAACCCATGGGATTAATGTTATTGCATCAATGGCTAGTTTCGCCGTGGTGCCGTAGGCGCGCGTTAAACCTCCCGTCCCTAGCTTTACCCCACCAAAATAACGAATAACGCCAACAACCGTGTTAATAATAGAACCGCCTTCTAGTGGCGCAAGAATCGGCCGACCAGCGGTTCCGGATGGTTCACCAGCGTCGTGACAACGTTCATTAATCAAACCATCAGCTAGGCGAATACGCCAAGCAAAGGCAAGATGGTTGGCGTGTGGATGTTGCGCCGCTAATGTTTGTAATTGCCGTATAGCATCAGCTTCACTGTTAGACCCTACTATCAGGCCAATAAAGCGTGATTTTTTAATCTCATATTCTACTGTTGTTGGCTGAGCAACTGTGTATTGTGTGGTTAAATTAGTCATAGTCTGTCAAGCATTATAGCAATCGATGTCTTACTAATATAATTTATAGCACATGGTTATTTTTAATTAGCTCTAGGCATACAATATATTATATGTGTAACTAGAAGACTTGACTGAAATAACCATTGCTCATTCATGTGAACTTAATGTGTGAAATGTTATGATATCCAATATTTTTTATAATATTAAGAAATGCGTATATCTATTATTAGTGCGCTTTTAAGGCGGTAAAAGGTAGTAATAATGGAGTCAATAGCTATAAAACATACCCCTATGATGATGCAGTATTTACGCATCAAAGCCGAAAATCCAGATCATCTATTGTTTTATAGGATGGGCGATTTTTATGAGATGTTTTATGACGATGCTCATAAGGCTGCGGAGTTACTCGATATTACCTTAACGGCACGTGGTAATAGTAATGGTCAGCCTATTTCGATGGCCGGTATTCCCTACCATGCGGCAGATTCATATTTATCTCGATTAATCAATCTTGGTGTGTCGGTTGCGATTTGTGAGCAAATTGGTGATCCTGCAACCAGTAAAGGCCCCGTTGATAGACAAGTTGTGCGAATATTAACGCCTGGCACTTTAACTGAAGAAGCTTTACTCGATAGCCGTAATGAAAATTTATTAGTGGCAATTTCCGAGCATAAAGGTCGCTATGGTTTAGCCACTGCAGAGTTAAGTAGTGGGCGATTTACAGTCAGTGAATTGGATTCACTGACTGAAGTTAAAGCTGAATTAGCGCGATTACAAGCAGCTGAAATCCTACTGGATGAGTTTTTAGCTAGCGCCTTGTCTACGTTCGATAAACAAATTCATCGTCTACCATCATGGCATTTTGAGCTAGAAACTACTCGTCGTCGTTTATGTGAACATTTTAAAATTCAAGACTTAAAAGGATTTGGCTGTGATGATCTTGCTTTAGCTATCACCGCAGCTGGATGTTTACTTAATTACGCACAAGAAACACATCGTACTGCCTTGCCTCATATTCGGTGTCTAAAACTCGAAAAAACCAGCGATAGCATCCGATTAGATCCACAATCTCGACGTAATTTGGAATTGGAAACAAACCTATCTGGTGGGCGCGAACACACCTTATTATCCATTCTTGATAAAACGATGACACCGATGGGTGCCAGATTATTACGACGTTGGTTATTAAGACCATTACGTGATCATGACGTTTTAAAACAACGTCAACATGCGATCCAACAATTTCTCGATACTCAGTCGATAGATTTATTACATGGAATGCTTCGTAAATTAGGAGATATTGAACGTATAGTGGCTCGTATTGCTTTGAGATCAGCAAGACCTCGCGATTTTATGCATTTACGAAATACCTTATATTCCTTACCTGATATACATCAAATTCTAGTTGATTCAAGCTCTAAACGATTAATCCAACTAGATCGTGAACTTGGCTCGTTCCCTGAAGTACTGAGTTTATTGCAAACGGCACTGATCGCTGAGCCACCTGTATTGATTCGTGATGGTGGCGTGATTGCTGAGGGCTACAATGAAGAATTGGACCACTTACGCACCATACGCGATCGAGCCAGTCAGTTTTTAAGTGACCTTGAACAGCGTGAGCGCCAACGTACAGGCGTTTCTACTCTGAAAGTAGGCTACAACCGAGTACATGGCTATTTCATTGAAATCAGTCGCTCTCATCATATTGACGTGCCAACTGAATACGTACGCAGACAAACATTGAAAAATGCCGAACGTTATATCACGCCAGAATTAAAGGGCTTTGAAGATCAGGTGCTGAGTGCAAATGAACGTGCCTTGGCATTAGAAAAATCACTATATGAAAATTTGTTTGAGCTACTTTCCCCAGATTTAGCGGCATTAGAAGTCTCGGCAAATGCCTTGGCAGAATTGGATGTATTAGCTAACTTAGCTGAACGTGCTGATACATTAAACTATGTGGCACCTGAATTTACTAAGCAGAATGGTATAAAAATAGAGGCGGGACGCCATCCGGTTGTGGAAGGAGTTACTGAGCGGCATTTTTGTCCTAATGATGTTGATTTTACTGAGCAGCAACGATTGTTATTAATCACTGGCCCGAATATGGGCGGTAAATCAACTTATATGCGGCAATGTGCATTAATCGTGTTAATGGCGCATATGGGAAGTTTTGTACCCGCAACAAAAGCGGTCATTGGTCCTGTAGATCAAATCTTTACTCGAATAGGTGCATCGGATGATTTAGCGTCAGGACGTTCAACCTTTATGGTTGAAATGAGCGAAGCTGCCAATATCATGAATAATGCTACTCAACATAGTTTGGTATTGATGGATGAAATAGGCCGTGGTACTAGTACCTTTGATGGTTTGTCATTAGCATGGGCTTGCGCTGAAAAACTGGTGCGTCATTTGGAATCGTATACCTTGTTTGCAACCCATTATTTTGAATTGACTGAAATCCCTTTATTGCACGAAAAAGCCATTAATGTGCATCTAGATGCGATTGAGCATGGCGATGAAATAGTGTTTATGCATCAATTAAAAACGGGTGCGGCCAGTAAGAGTTATGGCTTGCAAGTTGCGAAGTTAGCAGGTGTGCCAAGTGACGTCATCAAAGCGGCTAAAGATAAATTACAACAGCTTGAAATGCTACAACAACTGGAAATAAAAACTAGCAAACCTAGTGGAAACCAGCAACAAGCTGATTGGTTTCATCAGCCTATAGTACCGTCGCCATCACCTGTTGAAGCGCATTTAGCAGGAATAAATCCTGATGAAATCACACCTAAACAAGCGCATCAAATAATCTATCAATTAGTTGAATTATTATCACAAAACGATCATGGTTAATTTGGCTGCCGATGGCGAATAATGTGCAGGTATCTGATGCTCACTGATCCTTAATACAATTACTAACGTAACTGACTGTTAAGAAGTTTATTCTGTGGCCGATTTTCGGAGAATCCGCTAATAAATCGAAGGCTTGTTATTTTGGTGAAAATCATACTCTCTATTTGCTTATGACAGCTCCTCTTTGTTACTGATTATTTACTCCAATCAATAGAATTAAATTTGAATAATATCGAGCTGTTCAATAACGATTAGATAATAAAATCTACCAGCTACTATTTTTCTTGTAATTATTTTTATCGGGATTCTAAGCAACGATTCTAATTAATATTTTAATTAAGAGGATTAATTAAGAAACTATGCTATGGTCTTGTCAGCAGATGTAAAAATCTATTATATGATTAATATTAAAAGCGAAAGGAGTCTACATTCAATCCGTTTTGAACCGTATCTAGCCTATAAGCATTTATTTGGAGTAGTCAGCTAATTTAGACCTGTAATTTATATCCTAAATGCAAGCTTATAAAGCCTTTAGCTGAGTAATTAGTAATACAAAACACGTAGACACATCATAAAGGACTAGATTATGTCTAAAAATCAGATAAGGACCGTTGGTTTTACGTTAATTGAGTTGATGGTGACATTGGCAGTAGCGGCAATTTTAGCGGCAATCGCAGCGCCTGGATTTATGGCGATGATTCGTGATAATCGAATTAGCACTCAGGCTAATAATCTTATTGGTTCAATACAGTTAGCGCGAAGTGAAGCAGCTAAGCGAGGGGTTCAAGTCACAATAAGACATAACGGCTCGACTGCCAACAAATGGGATGACGGTTGGATTGTCTTTACGGATTGGGATGGCGATGGTGTCTATGATGACAATTCTTCTGCGCCTGAATGTGGCGTTGAGGAAGATTGCCTACTACGAACACAAAGTGCATTACCCAATAATCTGACTTTAAGAACGGCAAGTAATTTTTCTCAGTGGTTTGCTTATAATCCGTCAGGATACCCAGTGGACTTGGTCACTGATAGCTTTAGCTTATGCGCGCCTAATGGTGACACTAGTAATGCACGTAAAATAGTTCTAAATAATACAGGACGACCCTCGACTGAAAAAGGAACGAGCTCATGTCCATAAGCCAACATAGAATAAAGGGATTTTCTTTATTGGAGGTGATGATTGCGGTATTTATACTAGCTATAGGTTTATTAGGTTTAGCGCATTTACAAGCTACTACACTCAAACATAATGAAAGTGCTTATTTACGCAGTCAAGCATCGGAACTCGCCGCTGATATTTTCGACAGAATGCGTGCCAACCAAACAGCCGCTATTGTTGGTGATTATAACCTTGGAGTAAATAATAACCCTCCGACATCACTCAATACGATGGCCGAAATAGATATTTCCGAATGGTTAAATAATATTAATACTTCTTTGCCTGACGGTGATGGTGTCATTAACTGTAATCCATGTAGCGCAGGCTCAATCTATCTTGTGACCTTAGAATGGACAGAAGTTCAAGATGATGGTTCGCGTGGTACCAGTCAATTTAGTTATTCAGGAGCATTGTGATGATAAAGCAAGCTCAATCACAAAAAGGGATATCGCTGGTTGAGTTAATGATCGCGATGATATTAGGCCTAGTACTAATGGCCGGTATTATCGAAATATTCATCAGTAGCAAACAGATGTACCGGGTTCAAGATGCACGAGCACGACTACAAGAAAATGGCCGGTTTGCTATGCAATTATTGACCAATAAAATAAGGGTAGCTGACTATAATGGCTGTAATACTCGAGCAGCGTCTGTATCTACTAACGGTGCTATCACCAATACCTTAAATAACAGTAGTGATTATGTGTGGAATTTTAGCACTGCTATTCAAGGTGCTGAAGCAACTGGGCCAAACCTCTGGACACCCAGTCTAGATACAAGTGTGACTAGTCCTGTTAGTGGTAGTGACGTACTAACACTTCGAGGCATTAGTAACCCAACTATTCGAGTAACGGCACATCCAGGCGGTAGCCCGCCAGGTTCTGCAAACATAAAAGTATCGGGTGGTAGTGGGTTAAATCAGTTTGATATTGTAATGGTCAGTGATTGTTTAGCGTCAGCTATATTTCAGATTACCCAAATTAATAGTAGTGCAGGCGACGATAATATTGTACACAACACTGCATTAGGAACACCAGGCAATGCCACTAAAATATTGGGGAAAAATTATACTGGCGCCGAGATTGTAAAGCTGGTCACAACTAGCTATTACATCAGAAATAATGGCAGTGGTGAGCCATCACTGTATCAAAGAGTTTTGAATGACGCGCCACAGGAGATGGTTGAAGGTGTTGAAAGCATGCAGGTGCTCTATGGTGTTGATACCGACGGCGATGAATCGGCAAATAAGTACATTGCGGCAAATACAGTCAGTGATTGGAATAATGTGAAAAGCGTGAGAGTGAGTCTTTTATTGAGAACATTAGAAGATAATTTAACGGTTGATGGTCCACAACAATACCTATTTAACAACGCCACTGTAATACCAACAGATCGACGCTTACGTGCTGTATTTACTCGTACAGCTACACTACGTAACCGCGTGCAATAAGGAATGCAAAAATGAACAAAAAACAGGATGGAGTGGTTTTAGTTATTAGCTTGATAATGCTGTTAGTCATGACCTTGCTTGGTGTATCCGCAATGACAACATCATTAATAGAAGAAAAAATGGCGGGCAATAGTCGCGATGTTAAGCTTGCTTTTCAAGCCACAGAAACTGGTTTACGTGAAGCAGAATTATGGATTGCTAATCAAACTGTTGAACCGGATGCAAAAAGTGATGGTTCGAGTCGAGTGTGGACTTTAAATGTTATTGACCCCGACACAACAAACCCTGATAACTGGTGGCAGGAACGAAATGAAACATGGTGGCTCAATAACTCCATAGCATACGGCACTACAATACCAAAAGTTAATACTGTTCCCCACACAGTTATCGAATATAAACAATTTGTATCTGATGATTTATTAGTGGGAAATGGTAATAGTTCAGAAGGCCTAACGTATTATCGAGTTACATCCCGAGGAACGGGTGGTAGTGATCAAGCAAGAGTGTTGCTTCAAACCACTACTGCAAGGAGATTTTGACATGTTCCGTAATCTTTATCGAATAACGGTTGTTTGGGCTTTGTTTATTACCTCCGTTGATGCAGCAAACCTTGATTTAAGCTCGGTACCCTTATTCCTCGGTGGCAGTGTTGAGCCAAACATTATGTTTACCTTAGATGATTCAGGATCAATGCAATGGGAGGTAATGCCTGACGAAAACATGTATTTCACCGTCCATCTGTTCCCTAGACCTTCGGGTTTATATGGTGGTACTGACTATAGCAACCAAGTGCCTAATTTTGATGACAATAATCTTCATAACTTTTTTGAACGATCTCCAACAAATAATGCCGTCTTTTACAATCCAGATGTGACTTATACGCCTTGGAGTAATGCTAATGGCACAAGCATGGGAAATGCTAATCCAAGTGCTGCGCTGTACAACCCTAACATTCCTGCATTAGGTAACCTTAACTTAAGCAGCCAACAAAGACAAAATGCCTGCTGGTTTACGAATACTAATAATGATAATTTAAATGATGCCTGGGGAGCCCCGTGTTACGGTAATCACACTTATTGGCCAATAACCTACTATCTTTATAATAGCGGTTCAGTAACGACACGTTCAAGTTATAGCCGTGTACAAATTACCTTGTCAACTGCTTCAAGCACCTCATTCATCAGCCCAAATGGAACGGTGAGAACGCGTAACGAAGAAATTCAAAATTTTGCTAATTGGTTTCAATATTACCGTTCGCGTATTTTAGCTGCACGAGCGGGTGTCGGCCGTGCTTTTGCCAAGCAGGGAACCAATATACGCGTAGGTTTTGCCGCTATTAATCAAGGTTCAGCCACCATTGATGGTGTATCCAGCGATAGTGCCATGATCCGAGGTTTAAGGCCTTTTTCTGGTACAGATAGGACCAATTTTTTTAATAATCTGTATGGGCGCGTTATTAATAATTATGGCACACCATTAAGAAACTCATTGGATGATGTTGGTCAATATTTTGAGCGAACAGATAATAAAGGACCTTGGAGCGAAACACCTGGTACTAGCAGTGCCGCTGCCCATCTAATTTGTCGACAAAGTTACAATATATTGATGACGGATGGTTTCTGGAATGGTAACAATCCAAGTGTAGGCGATGTAGATGGTAGTATAGGAGTAACAATAACAGGGCCTAATAATTCTGATTTTCAATACTCACCTGTAGCGCCTTATCGTGATGGCACCGCTGCTAATACATGGAGTAATACTTTAGCAGATATTGCTATGCACTACTGGAATAGAGACTTACGCTCCGATTTGACCAATCAAGTTCCGACCAATCCACTTGATCCGGCATTTTGGCAGCATATGGTTAACTTTACTGTTGGTCTTGGTGTGGCCGGCACATTAGATCCAACTACTGATTGGGCAAATATTCAAGCTGGAATCACATCTTGGCCTGATCCCAGTGCAAGTTCACCTGCTAAAATAGACGATTTATGGCATACCGCTGTTAATAGTCGAGGTGGTTTTTTTAGTGCAACAGATCCAGATACGTTTGCTGATTCTTTGTCGGATATACTATCAAGTATTTCTGATCGTACATCATCCGCATCATCTGTAGCGTTGAACTCAGGTACGGTTTCAGGAAGTAGTCAATTGTATCAGGCACGATTTGACAGCGGTGAATGGAGCGGGCAACTGTTGGCTTTTCCAATTAACTTAGATGGTACATTGGCGAGCCAAGCTTGGGATGCAGCAGACTTAATTCCGACTGCTAATGACCGAGTTATCATTACCCACGATAGTACTGATGGTCAACCGTTTCGGTGGGCTAATATTTCATCAGCACAACAAATATTGCTGACAAGTGAAAATATTTTGAATTATCTTCGCGGTGCTCAAAATAATGAAGCATCAAATGGTGGAACATATCGTAATAGAAAAAGGCTTTTAGGTGACATTATTCATGCAAGTCCTACCTATGTCGGACCACCCACATTAAAGTATCCAGACTATTGGGGCTCTGGTGCTAATGAAAATACAGTACCATATTCAACATTTAAATCCGCTAACGCTTCGAGGCAAGCGGTTATATATGCCGGCGCTAATGATGGTATGTTGCACGCTTTTAACGGCGATACTGGTGTTGAAATTTTTGGCTATGTACCAAATTCAATCATCAATAAAGCGGCCGATTTAGCTGATATTAACTACAATCACAAGTACTATGTCGATGGCACTCCAACTATTGTTGATGCTTTTTTTGCTAGCGAAGGTAATGGAGCAAGATGGCATAGCGTGTTAGTGTCTGGCTTACGTAGCGGTGCTCAAGGTGTTTTTGCCCTAGATATAACTGATCCAAACAATTTCAATACAGAAACAACTGCCGCCACAAAAGTCTTATGGGAATTTACTGATAGCGCTGAAAGAGATTTGGGATTTACCTATGGCCAGCCGAGCATAGTTCGTTTACATAATGGAAAATGGGCTGCCGTATTTAGTGGGGGTTATAACAACACTTTCGATGACGATAATGATGGTGCCACAGCAAATGATAGCACTACTGGAAATGCTGTTTTATACATAGTTGATATATCAGATGGCAGTTTAATCAAAAAATTTGATACTAAAGTAGGCTCGGCACAAGATCCTACTGGTAATAATCGACCTAATGGTCTTTCAGCACCTTCAGCAGTAGATTTTGACGGAGATTCTATTACTGATGCTATTTATGCTGGCGACTTATTTGGTAATGTTTGGAAAATTGATATTAGTGGCACGACATCTGGCTCATGGAAGTTTGCCTACAAAACAGGGGCCAATCCAAAACCTATTTATACTGCCTGTGCTAATGCGATGTGTAATGCTAGTAATAGCCAAGCAATAACGACTCAGGTCCAAGTCACAAGACATCCATTGTTATCTGGATATTTAGTATTATTTGGAACGGGAAAGTATTTTGAAGTCGGTGATAATTCCACAACAGGGCAAACTACTCAGAGTTTTTATGGTATTTGGGATAAGGCTGAAACGAGTTTAATGGCTTTTGATCGTAATACTTTGCTCGAGCAAAAAATTATCAAAGAAGTGAGCGATTCTGGTTATGAACTTCGTGTTACAACACAAAATACGATTGATTGGAATTCACAGAAAGGCTGGTATATAGATTTAATTAATACTGGGGGTGGTAATACTGCTAATTATGGTGAACGGCAAGTGAGTAATGCCATTGTTAGAAATGGCCGCATTATATTTACAACCCTATTGCCTTCAGTGGATCCCTGTGATTTTGGTGGTAGCGGATGGTTAATGGAATTGGATGTGCCGTCAGGTGCTAGGCTAGCATTTTCACCTTTTGATCTAGATGGCAATGGTTTATTTAGTAGTACAGATTATGTGAATGCTGGTGATCTTGATGGCGATGGTAACGATGATTATGTGCCGGTAAGCGGCAAGAAATCTAAAGTTGGCATAATATCATCGCCGAGTATTAGTAATGCTGCTGGAGGCGAACAAGAATTTAAATATACCAGTGGCTCAACAGGCACAATTGAAATGACGGTTGAAAATCCCGGGCCGAGTTTCCATGGGCGACAATCATGGCGACAACTGGATTTTAATTTTTAGACAGGAGAAATAATGAAAACTCTTTTTGGATTGGTGGCGTCTTTACTGATTTTTTCAGTAAATGCTGATGAACTTTATCAACTTCAAGGTACTGTGTCGTTGCAAACTGCTGATGCCAGTACGGTTATGATTGACTATCAACAATATCATATTGATCTTAATACAACTGTTCATGGCATGGTTAGACAAGGAGAAAGGGGACCAATCTTCAACGCGAACCAGAAAATAGGCTTTAATGTGGAACAAAATGCAGGCGAAATACCACGTATTTCAGAAGTATGGTTTGTTCAATAAACGTGGTCAGGAAGATGAATAAAAAAATGAAAGTTTTTCAAGGTTTTACTCTAATAGAGCTAATGATCACCGTGGCTGTTATTGGTATTTTAGCGGCCATTGCGTATCCCACTTACTTGGAGCAGGTCAGAAAAACACGCGGAGCTAATGCACAATCAGATTTGGTTGAGCTTGCTAGTTATATGGAAAGATATTACACACAAAATTTCAAATATACTGGCGCGGCTTTACCTTTTGACAAATCGCCTAAACAAGGTAGTTCAAAGTATTATGATTTAACGGTAGTTTCAACCGTAACACCAGCGGAATTCACGATAACGGCAACGCCAATCAATGGTCAGGACGCTTATAGGTGTGGAACGATGACCGTCACTCATACTGGAGCCCACAGCGACAGCTTGCTCACAGGATCATGCTGGTAATTCAATCGCCTGAATCTGTAGATCAATTTTTGTTGTTGTAATACTCGTTTTACCCTGAACCAGTGACTGATGATGGTGATAATCATTGGTCTAGATACAGGGAAAAATGCCTATAGTTAAGCCGTCTCCAGTTGAGGCGTATTTAGCAGGAATAAACCCCGATGAACTCACGCCTAAACAATCGCACGAAATTATCTATCAATTAGTTGAATTATTATCACAAAACGATCGTGGTTAATTTGGCTGCCGATGGCGAATAATGTGCTAAAATCCTGCTCCAAGGACTCTTAACTCAATTGGTAGAGTAGCTGACTCTTAATCAGTTTGTTCCGGGTTCGAGTCCCGGAGGGTCCACCAATAAATAAATGTCTTATAATTTGTCTGGAAGAATGTCCCTAATTAACTTATCAAGTGTCATCAATTTTTACTGATGACTTAGTCTAATTAATTGAATGATGTTTAGACTGATTTATGGATGATCAAGAACGGGAGGTGACAATCTTTGCTGACCTTTCTTTTTCAGAAAAGAAATAAACTTAAATCTCAACTGACAGCTAGCCCTAGACAATGAGTAATGGTAGGACTTATCTTGGTCTGCCACTAAATAATAACCAGCAAAGTAGCTGCCGCACTATATACTCAATAAATAGATTGTTTGTACAATTTAGTCCAAAACCGCCACAGTATTTGAATCCCTTTCATGTGTGTTACAAAAGGCCAAATTATGCAACCACTTCCGAAATTATCCGTTACCCTAGCATCTGATTGTGATGTATTAGTTATAGGCGGTGGACCAGCAGGCTCAACTGCCGCCACATTACTAGCTGAGCGAGGTTACGCCGTGACCTTATTAGAAAAAGCATATCACCCACGCTTCCATATTGGTGAATCATTAATACCCGCCAATTTGCCTTTATTGGAAAAACTTGGCGTGGCGGATGAGATTCGAGCGATTGGTATGGAAAAATGGGGGGCTGAGTTTGTTTCACCTTGGCATGCACACAAGCAAGTTTACGAGTTTGCTGGTGCCAAGGATAAATCGATGCCAATGGCCTATCAAGTACGTCGCTCCGAATTTGATGAAATTTTGATTCGCAATGCCAGTCGTAAAAATGCTCGGGTTGTTGAAGGCTGTCAAGTACAGGGAGTGACCTTCTCGGCTGATAATGCTAGCGCTGAGGTGAAAGCATGTCATGATGATGGAACTATTGAAACAGTACGTGCCCGTTTTATTTTGGATGCTTCTGGTCGTGATACTTTTCTTGGTAATCACTTCAAAGCGAAAAAACGTAATAAAAAACATAATAGTGCCGCTATCTACGGCCACTTTTCAGGAGTGGAGCGACATGAAGGCAAGGCAGCAGGCAATATCACACTTTATTGGTTCGATCATGGCTGGTTCTGGCTTATTCCTCTTGCCGATGGTACGACAAGTATTGGTGTCGTCGTATGGCCATATTACTTAAAAACGCGAAAGAATAAACTACTAGAAGAGTTTTTTCAGGAAACGATAGCGCTTTGTGCGCCGTTGAGTGTGAGGCTGAAAAATGCAAAATTAACCTCAGAAGTTGAAGCTACCGGTAATTTCTCTTATGAGTGCGATCGTAGCCACGGCAGTAATTATTTATTACTTGGTGACGCATACGCGTTTATTGATCCGGTATTCTCTTCAGGAGTATTGTTGGCGATGCAAAGTGGTTTTGTTGGCGCGGATACCGTAGATAAATGTCTAAGCGATCCTAAACAAGCTACAGCTGCATTAAAAAAATTCGACAAAGCTATGAAAATTGGTCCGAAGGAATTTTCATGGTTTATTTATCGGATTACTAATCCAGCTTTACGCGATTTGTTTATGAATCCAAGCAATATATTTCACGTAAAAGAAGGCGTATTATCAGTATTGGCTGGCGACGTATTCGGCGCTACTAATATTCGACGTCCACTTCGCATATTTAGGACCTTCTATTATATAAATTCATTGCTTAATATTAGGCGCACATTTAAGGCTTGGAAAATGCGAAAATTTAATATTCGAGTTGTGGATTAAGCTATTATGAATAAACGAGAAACTAGGGTGAGTTAATGGTTGATAAAGCGTGTTATTTGCAGGGTGTAAAACTGCCAATTTCAGAGTATATGAATCAATCTCAGCAATGGAAAAATAGTCTATTAGGTGGCCAGTTTTATGCGGAAGATATACTGAAATGGGATGTTGATCTGACCTTACCTGCTATGCGTGTACCTATGGCGCGATTAGATGAAGACTATTCAATATGTGAACTGTGGTTAGGGAGTGGGGTGAGCCGACCGAAATCTGGTCAATATAATGAGATAAATTATCGTTACGATGATGCTCTTATATTCGGTGTGATTGAACTTTCCGAAGCAATGTTTGCAACTAGTAAGGATAAAACACCGCTTCAGCTCGCTACCGAGTCTGCTTATGATCAAATATTTTCCTTGCTTGACATGCTTTCATTCCCTTTTTTGTTTCGTATTCGGAATTATATGGCTGACATCAATAGTGATAGTTTTGGATTGGAACGTTATGCCCAATTTAATCTTGGTAGGCAGGATGCTTTTCTAACTCACGGACGTGATGTCGAAGGCAACGTACCCGCTGCCTGTGCATTAGGTTTTGAAGCTAAAGGGCTCAATGATAATTTAAATCAAAACTCATTAACGATTGCCTTTCTAGCGGGGCGCGTTATGCCTAAGAGTATTGAAAATCCCCGTCAGGTCAGTGCCTATCAATATCCGCAACAATACGGTCCACGTAGTCCGACATTTTCCCGTGCCAGCTTAGTCAGGCTAGGAGTGGATGATGTGTTATTTCTATCTGGTACCGCTAGTATTGTTGGACATATAACATTACATCCGGGCGATGTAGTCGCTCAAACGCGTGAAACCATCGAAAATATTAAAGCGGTACTTGCACAAGCAAATCACCAACTCAATGAAATGAAGTTTGATCTGTCCAACCTGTTTTACACGGTTTATGTGCGCCACCTTGAGGATTTAGACGTGATTCGACATGAATTGGAGCACTATGTGGGTGATGCACTGAAAGCGGTTTATCTACAAGCTAATATCTGTCGTCAGGATTTGTTAGTCGAAATTGAAGCTACCGCTGGCCATTCTATAGTGATGCCAATAAGTGACTTAGATTCGAATAATTTAACGCATGAACAGCGCAATTAACCATGCGTTTTGCATCGCATTTTTTGTTGAATATATACGAATATCTAGTGCTATACGTAGGTCTTACCTTGCTTGGAGCTATGTGTCTGTTATGGACACCGGTTGCCTTTATTCTTTATCCTTTAGTTCCGATGTCACAAGGAAGAGCTTTAGGACGGTATGTGATTACCCTCTCATTTAGATTTTACATCGCCATTCTTAGTATGTCTGGTCGCTTTAGCTTTGATCTAAAAGAATTAGATTTACTCGCTGATCAACCTTCCTTGATTTTGGCACCTAATCATCCTAGCCTATTAGACGCAGTGATGGTGATTTCACGCTTACCCAATATATCTTGTGTGCTTAAGGCTGAGTTGCTAAATAATATTTTTTTAGGGGCCGGTGCCCGGCTAGCGCGTTATATTAGTAACAAAACAGTGCGGCATATGATGGATATGGCTGAGGATGATTTTTCTTGTAACAGTCATCTTTTGTTATTTCCAGAAGGTACTCGAACGACTACCGAGCCCGTTAATATATTCAAAGGAAGTGTGGGGTTAATCGCCCATCATGTTCAGGTGCCAGTGCAGACCATACTAATAGAAACTGACTCTTTATTTTTAAGTAAAGGATGGTCCTTATTTCGTAAGCCACCTATGCCGATACATTATCGTATTCGTCTTGGCCGACGATTTGATCCTCCTCAGCACACTAAGCGTTTTATGGCAGAACTAGAGCAGTATTTTAGGGACGAGCTTGTCAACGGCTCGGCCTTTTATCCGACGAACTCAATGCCAATGCAACCTGAACGTGAACTCTAACTAAGCAGTTATCATTATGACTAAATTATCAACGACTCATCTTGTCCTCATCCCTAGTTATAACCCAGGAATTAGAGTCTATGACACCGTGCGGGCCGCTCGACAATACTGGTCACCGATTTGGGTAGTGATTGATGGCAGTACAGATGGCAGCACCGATGGCTTATTAGCAATGGCGCTCGAAGATGAAGGTTTACAGGTGATTCTGTTAGCCACTAATCAAGGTAAAGGTGCAGCGGTACTTCACGGATTGGAGCAGGCATCCGTTGTTGGCTTTACGCATGTATTGACCATGGATTCTGATGGCCAACATCCACAGGACCGTATCCCTGACTTTATGGCGGAATCAGCTAAACAACCAGAAGCGATGATACTAGGTAAACCGGTATTTGATGCGAGTGCTCCGAGCTTACGGGTAAAAGGCCGACAAGTATCAAACTGGTGGGCTAATTTGGAAACCTTATGGGCGGGTATTGGTGATTCCTTGTTTGGCTTTCGTGTTTATCCTATTGAACCACTAAAACAAGTGATGCGTGGCCAGCGGTGGATGCGCCATTTCGATTTTGATCCTGAGGCTGTGGTACGTCTTTGTTGGCGTGGTGTGCGGCCTGTGAATTTAGACGCTAAAGTTCGTTACTTTCGCGAGGAAGAGGGGGGTGTTTCGCATTTTCGATATCTACGAGACAATGTGTTGCTGACCTGGATGCATACCCGCTTGTTTCTTGGATTTGTACTTCGACTGCCCGTGCTATTGTTTCGTCGCTTTACAGGACGATTTTAAGGTTCTTAAGTCCCGTGGATAGCTAAAGAAACTGAGCAAACTTAAGTGAATATAGGTCTAGATACAATTTGACAGTTAGTTTAGTGCCTAGATGAGACCGACCCTTTAAATTTATTACGAGTAGACGGTAATGTTTCGTCCTTTTTCTTTTGCCTTATAAAGTGCCTTGTCGGCACGAGAAAGTAATGCATCGGGAAGATCATTTTCCCGAAATAAGGTAGCACCAACACTCACAGTGATCTTACCCACAGTGCCATAATTTTCCTCTTCAATTTTTTCCCGTAACTTGTCACAAAAATGGATAAGACTTTGCTTGTTAACTTCAAGAACAATGACAACAAATTCCTCTCCACCCCACCTTATCAGCGTGTCATTTTCACGTATGAATTTTGACAATACCTGTGCAGTCTTTTGCAAAACCTTATCACCGATATCATGGCCCCACGTATCATTCACATGCTTAAAATGATCGATGTCTACCATCAAAAGACCAAAAGCATTATCGTATCTAAGACCGCGTCTAATCTCTTGAGGAAGAACTTTATTCAGTTGATTACGGTTGAATACCCCAGTTAAGGGATCGGTAATAGCCAAACGATGCAATTCTTGCTGACTCATAAATATGGCTTTTCTCGCTCTGTCGAATATTAATGCACCAAGAAAGCCAAAAGAGAAACTACACAATATCCAAAAAACATGCATGGTGTATGTACCAGCCAGATTCATGAAATAGAAAGCTGAAACTATCAGGATGCTAGATGATAAAATCGCACTGACTAACGCATAGCTAAAGGTCATGCCAGAAACGATAAAGATCCAAAATACACACAGGTAGCCTTCAACAAGAAACGGTGGATAATTAGTCAGCTGACTTGCAATGTAAGCGTGGCATAACATTGCTACAATAGGTGAAGCAGCCAGTGCCAACATCACAAACTTATAGAACTTCTTTTTATATGCGAGAAAACTAATAGTGAGCATCATCGGAACAATAACTAGCAGATGAAGTTTTAGCATCAATACTTGAACTTGTTCAGGTACCCAAGAAGACTTGTCAATGAATGTAAAGGCAATGTACAAAAGTGCAGTTAAGTAGCTTATAGCAGAAATTTGAACTTGCCGTGAAGGCTTATCCCACTCATCATAGAGGTCGCTTAATCTATTATCTGGGAAGTTTTGTGGTAACTCAAATGGGAGAATATACTGAAGTATCTTTCGCATAGTTTCGATGTTATTCCGGTAAAAGTTATCTCAGAGTTTATTTGATGCAAACATAACCGTCTTTATCAAACCATACCACCGTTGATCGAAATAATTTGGCCGGTAATATAGGCCGCTTGATCCGAGGCAAGAAAGCCGACTAAATCAGCCACTTCTTTAGGTGTTCGGCACGCTTCATTGGTACCATGCGTTTAATATCGTCAGCATTGAATGTCGATTCAATCATGCTGGTATCGATAATGCCAGGCGCAATAGCGTTGACAGTTATGCCTCGGCTAGCCACTTCACGAGCTAATGATTTAGTCGCTGAGTTCAGTGCGCCCTTGGCCGCAGAATAATTTACTTGACCAGCATTGCCAGCAAGCGAGGCGACCGATGATATATTGATAATGCGTCCCCAGCGGCTACGTATCATCGGCATCATTAGTGGATGAGTAACATTGAAAAAACCATTAAGCGATACATCAATAACGTGATGCCACTGTTCTGCTTTCATGCCGGGAAACACGGCATCATCATGAATGCCGGCATTGTTAACTAAAACTTGAATCGGCTGACTTTCGGTCAATGGGGTGAGTACATCAGCTACTGCCTTGCTATCCGTAACATCAAATACCAATATTTCAGCAGTGCCACCATTGGCACTAATTTCATTCGCTAAGCATTGAGCAGCTTGCAGCCCATGATGGGCATGAATATAGACATGGTAACCATCGTTAGCAAGACGACGACAAATAGCTGCACCTATGCCACCGCTACCCCCCGTAACCAGTGCATTTTTCATAGTGTATTTCCAGTTGTATTTTGGGAGCTTAACGAGGGTGCATTAACGTTCAACACCACCGCTGCACGACCGTCAATTAGCAGTCGTCCTTGTGCATGGACATTAAATTGATACAGCACATCATTATCATTACGTGCAATACAGATTGCCTCCACTTTTAAATCGCTAGCAATGTCATCAAGTCTCGCTACATAGAGCTGTGTACTTCGTATACTGACTAAGTAACCAGACTTTGGACGTGCGCTATCAGCGGGTGCGAGTAAAGCACCATGGACTGCCATTGCTTGTGCCGCATATTCAATACCACAGGTGGTCGCGAGCTGTTGGTTTGAACGTAGTGGGTTATCAAGCTCGCGATGGCTGATGGCGCTACACACAATCGTCTCTGCATCCCATGATTCGACATTGTCGAGCAAACACATTGTACCTTGATGAGGAATATGTTGGGCAATCCACGACTTGTCTAGCCGTTGTTGCTTTAGCACGGCGTGATGTCAACAGCAATAAGGCTGCTGTCTAAGTAATCTAATATTAGTTGTGTATGTTCTTGTTTGGAAATACATTGCAACAGGGGTAGACCCCGGGCCGCAGGAATGGTGGTGCGTAGAAGTTCAAGTTCTGCATCACTCATTTTATCGGCTTGCTGGTTTGAATTTGTGTCAGTCAGACTAATGGTGATTTTGGATAAAGCTTTACTGCTTTGTTGTGGTGCTAGTACCAATGAAATACCAAACGCATCGCTGATAGGCCGAGCGTCATGAAGGGGTTCGGGATAATTAGTGTCATAGGCTAATAAAATGACACGAGTATTATCGATAACGACTTGAGTCATTGCTTCTAGTAAGCCAGCACCGAAGCTTGCATCATAGCCGCTCAACACGGATGATGGCGTCATTGCACCTGTGGCAATACTCCAGTAACCCGCAGCGGCATTATGTACCGAGTTGTGAAAGCGCGTTGGAGAGATCTGTCGGTCATCTGAGGCCAGCATTTCACAAATTGCGTGGCAATTATCGCCATCACCACCAGAGGCACAAAATACGCTGGGCAATGTCGCGGCATCGAGGCCTGCTGCTGTTATCGCTTCCAGTCCAGTAGCCAAAGTTAGTTTGACAACCGTACCACTGCGACGACGCTCTGCTGAAGCTAGTAAGGTGGGTGGCGGTAGAATTGTTTTTTTCGAGTCATAGGCCTGTTGTCCATTTAAGATCGGTTGACTGCTTGGCCAGTCTGATAAGCCTGGGCCAAGTATACCTATGCCTTCAATGTATGCGGTAAGTTGAGTCATAATACTATCCCGCTCGACCAAAAATTAAACTGCAATTAGTGCCGCCGAATCCAAATGAATTACTGAGAACATGAGACAGAGGCTGAACGCGATTATCCAATAAATAATCAAGACCAAGATTGAGCTCGAGTCGGTCGGTATTAAGCCCAGCAGGCATAAAGTCATGTTGCAGGGCTAAAGCACAAATCACTGCTTCTAAACCGCCAGCAGCTCCCAATGTGTGACCTGTCTGACCTTTAGTACTACTACAGGGAACAGCATTTCCGAATAGATGGTTAACGGCCTTACCTTCTGCCGTATCGTTACTTTGGGTGGCGGTACCGTGTAGATTGATGTAGTCGATATCCTTTGCCTCTAATCTGGCCAGTTTTAATGCATCTTGCATTGCCATACGGGCCCCTAAACCCTCGGGATGTGGTGAAGACATATGGTAGGCATCGCTTGATTCACCGATACCTAATAACAAGATTGCATCAGCATCTAATTTTTCTGGTGGTCTTTCCAATAAAGCAAAAGCAGCGGCCTCACCAATCGAAATACCATTGCGTTTGATGTCAAAGGGACGACATGCCTGCTCAGAGGTAAGTCCGAGCGAATTGAAACCATACAGCGTAGTTAGACATAAGGAATCGACGCCACCGACCACGGCAGCATCTATTAATCCTGCCTCAATCATACGACGAGCTGAAGCAAACACTTTGGCACTAGATGAACAGGCTGATGATACGACTACTGCTGGTCCTGTAAGACCAAAATACTCGCGAGCGAAAGCGCCTACAGAAAAGGTGTTGTGTGTAGTGCGGTAATTGAAATCAGCAGGCAATGCCCCAGTCAATGAATCGCGTTGTCTATAGGCGAGTTCTGTTTGTAAAATACCCGCAGTGCTAGTGCCAACAAACAAACCGACACGCTGCGAGCCATATTTAGTGATAGCAGCTCGAACTGCATCAGCAAAACCATCCTGATTTAATCCGAGTAAGGCGAGTCGGTTATTTCGGCAATCAAAGTGGCTTAGGTATTCGGGCAGTACAACCTGATCAACGCCTTCAACTTCACCAATAAATGTTATTAAATTAACTGTCTCAAAGCTACATGGCTGCAATCCAACACGACGTTGACGTAGCGCATCCAAAGTAGGCGCTAGGCCTTGACCGATGCTACTTGTTGCGGTGAAATGAGAAAGTAATAGTGAGTTCAAAAGTCGCATTTTAATTTAGAATTCAAGCTTAAATATTAGCAAATTTCATAGGTTAATGTTGGATTAAATCCGAAACAAGCAGAGTCTAGACCAATGAAATATCTTGTCTTTTGTTATGTTGCAGGGATAGATAGGCCATGAGTCCTCCTAATGCCAAGCCGGCTATAACATCCACTACTACATGTTGACGTATAGCTAAAGTGGAATAAATGATGCCAAAACACCATACCCAATTGATGATGTGTATTGAAACTGGAGCACCAAAGCGACGCAGTAGATAATGTAACCAACACCCCGAGAAAAAGGCCGTTGCCACATGAAAAGAAGGGCAGGCATTGCCAGCTGCATCAATGCCTTTAAGGAAATCAATCTCGGGGGATTGGGCCCAGTTGATTGTAGGCATGGGTATACTGGTAGGCCAAAAATAGAAGATGGCTAGTCCAATAAGGCTGGTTAGTGACATCGCTAAACCATATTGATATAACTCACGTCGCGTCGCTAACAATGCTGGAGGAAGGGAAACATAAACCCAAAGCGATAAGTAAAGCGGTAAAGTAATAGGTTGAAAAGGAATGAGCTCATCCAACAAGGTAATAGGCATGACGGTTACAGGGAATGCAGGATAGGTGAGTAGGTAAAAATAGGCGACAAAAAACAGACCGATAAACAACATGGTACCGATGCTTTTTATATACATATGTTTTGTTATTAATATCGCAGCTTGGCGATACCAAGGTAATTTCTGATGCTCATTTTGCATGGTTAATGCTTCGCCTAAACCCAGAGATATTTAAAACCAGAGATATTATAAGAGAGCCTCTCTTAGAGTAATAAAATGTAAATCGACTGCCTTTGCAGCATCTATTAGCACGGGAAGCACCTCGACAATAACAGGCCGGCCTTCAGGTGTACGTGCAGCATTACCGTCATGCATCAGTAAAATAGCGCCGGCTTGCAGTCCCGCTAATAATTTATTTCCGACTTGTTGGGCATCACCGATACGGGTATCAAAACCGCGTACTGACCAGCTTGCAAGTCGCAACCCTAAATGAGTCAGTACCGGATCTAGGAAAGGGTTGCGCAAACCTGCGGGTGCACGAAAAAACAGTGGTCGCTGGCCAGTAATTCTGGCCAGAGTATCCTGTGCTGTCTGTAATTCATCTTTAATGCCAGCGTAACCTAGCAGCGAAAAATAATGATGGTGGTGCTGACTATGATTTTCTACCGTATGACCACGACGAACAATTTCTCGACACAATTCAGGATACTGCGCTGCTTTATTAGCAATACAAAAGAACGTGGCCTTAATCTGGTATTTATCCAGAATGTCTAGGACCTGTACTGTAACGATCGGATCAGGGCCATCATCAATGGTCAGGGCTATTTCTTTTCTAGCAGTGGCGGCAGCAGGTAATTGTGTCCAGTTCGGTCCTAGGGCATGACTTCGAGGCCATAAACCTATTATGGTAATGATAATATGATTGGCAATTATAATGGCTAGCAACCATAGCCATTGATTGGGTATGGCCACTAAAGTTAGTAATACCATTACATGTAAAATAACAGTCGCTCGGATTAAAAACGTGGGTTGCCAGCTTGGTTTAGACATGTGATTTTCTGGCGAAAATGGCGGAGTAAATTAACGCAAGAATAACACCAGGTGCAACCGTGACTCCCATAGCCTGTAATACCGAAACATTGGCAAAAGCTAATACACCAAATCCAGCGACAGTAGTCATATTGGCAAACAGCATAGAAGCAAGTGTTCGCGGTAGTATCAGGTTGTCAGTGCGATTAAAAAATAAGGCGTAATTTGAGCCAACAGCAACTACTAAAAGTAAACCCACGAGATGCAGAAGGATTAATTGTTGGCCAAGAATAGCGAGCCCAGCGGTAGTTGTGATGACCGCTGCCGCCAGTGGAATGATGACTCGAAGTACATGCATGGGTGAGCGGAAAACCCCTAAAAGTAATATGATAATAGCGATTAAGCCAGCCAAGGATAATAGGATCGCTTCATTGAGATAGCCGGAATAAAGATTATCAGATTCAGCTTTCATATCGACAAATAACACGCCCGACAAATTAGCGGTATTAAGTAGTTTGCGAACTTGACCTATATCGATCTCAGTGCCTTCAGGTGCAGTAAGTGGTAATAAAGCTGTCCAGTGGTTTTCTCGCTGAATTAATAATGCCTCTACCGCCATTGCCATTGATGTTTGCTCAATGTCAACGGCTTGTAATAAATCTTGACTACTTGCCTCAGCGACGTCTTCAAGGAAGGGGTTAAAGAGTTGGGCATTGACCGGTAAGTCTTGTATTGCTTGTGCAAGCCTAGCCACTAAAACAGTCGGAGCGGGCATACTGGCTTGTCTGACACTTTGCATCGCTGAGCTTGGCAGGTAACGACTAGGACTTTCAAATCCTGCCAGCACGCCTTTATCAACTAGCGTTTGCAGCTGTTTTGCAACCTGTTCGGAAGTCTGAAGTACGGTTTCCTGACTCGATGCCGATGCTACAACCAGATAACGCACGTCAGGTGCCCCCATATCAGCACGCAGGCTAGTATCTAAATCTACTTCAGCTTGCGAAACGGGGCTTAATGACGATATTTTATCATTCCAGATATCCGCGCGATGTTGAATAAGGATCACGCAGGCGATTATCAGCAATATCACCGCTGGCCAACGCAGTTTTGAAGCGTGTTGTACTAGTGATGACAGAGTGAGTCCGATAGTAGATACATCATGAATACGGAAGTTATTTGGCAGCAGGTGGGGCAATACAAAGCGGGTAACGGTTGCCGCAACTACCAGACCAGCAATAGAGTAAAGCCCTAGTTGTGCTAGCCCAGGAAAACCAGACAAGAGTAATGAAGAAAAACCGAAGATCGACGTTAATACACCGAGACGGATAGTTGGCCAGAATCGTTTAGTCCAACTTTGCTGATCAGTAGCATCATCTTGATCTGATTGCACAAACATATAGATGGAATAATCGACAGCTTCACCGATTAACGCGGTACCAAAACCAAGGGTGATGCCATGGACTGAACCAAAGCCAAGACTGACGGCGGCAATAGCAGCTAAAGCGCCACTGATAACAGGTAAAAAGCCTAATAACAATGCACTAAAAGAGCGATATACCAACAGTAATAAGCTTGCAATAAGCACAATGCTTATAATGGCTAAACGACTAACCTGACTTTTAATGGTGTCACGGGCTGTAACTGAAAATACGCCTGGACCAGTCATCAGCAGTTTAGTCGTAGAAGTCCGGCTATCGGCATTATCAAAAGCGTGCTGGATAGCAGACATGGCCGCTTGTTGGGCATCAGTATTATCACCTGAAGCTTTAGTTTGTAATAGTAATAATGCACGTGAGCCATTACGAGAAACCCAAGTGTTATCAACCAACTGTGGCCGGCTTCCGCTATTGAGTTGTCCAAGTAATTGCATCATTTCACCCGTAGGATCATGGGGTAATAGTGATTTGACCATCAGTCCCGCCGGTGAAGCGAGTAAGTCGATGCTATTGCTGATTGCGGAGCGTAAACCTTCCACACTAAATCGCTCTGGCGTCACGGCAGGACTGAGTAGGTAGCGATTATTAAATAGATAAGCTTGATCACGTTCGGCTGTAACCGGTTCGCCATTGCTAACACTGTCAAAGGCTGAATTTGTTCGCAATGCTTGAGCAATTTGTTTGGATATTGCTGCGTGAGTGGTAGGATTTGCTCCTTCAATTCCCACTAATATAAGACGCGATGCTAAGCCGTCGTGGATTTGTTCTAACAGTAATTGTTGGGCTGGTGTCGGATTTCGTGGCAAAAATGCGGATAGGTCAGTAGTAAACTCACTGCGGCTGATGATAACGCCACAGCCGATAATAAATACCAGCCATAATATAATCGCCAGCCGACCTTTTTTTATCATACTTTGCATCATGGCGTTATTTGCGGTTCAATCAGCATAATCGAATTATCACCATCAGTTTGAGTTATTTTGATACGTTGTATTTTGTCATGTGAACCAGCAATATCGATGCACTGCACGATAGCCTGCATTTTTTCATTGCTAGGGATCAGAGATAATGTCCAATTGTCAGCATCCCCAACTAAGCTGACTTGATAATTTTGTTGAAGTGCATTGAGATCTCCCGCTAAGGTGCCACGAATACTCTCTATAAATACAGCAATTTCCGGATAATTTTGCAACTGTAGGCGATATTTCTGGCTGCTCTGTTGATTACCAATTGGGGAATGCTGTTGCCTGCCAAGATCAATGGTTAAGTCGTCATGATCTAATATCATCGACTCTGGTTTGGGTTTGATGGTTCGTTTTTCGAGGTGGTTAGGCGCAATATAAATCAGTTCACCAGAAGATTCGATGGGTGCAGTGAGCATCGCAATCGATTTTTTCTCGACAAAAAAAGCATGACTAGATCGAACCTGTGCCAAGTCGTGCATTAGTTGCTTAATATTCCATTCTTCAGCATGACTTACAGTAGGTATTAGCATTAATAACATTATCAGTGGTCGCATACGAACCAGCGAAAAGACGGCGCAGCTGATGGTAATGAATTGCATCATAAGTTGCTGGATCCTTTGGTCGATATCGACTGCCAAAAATCAAAAAAATTAAACCAGTTATAAGGTGCTTTTTGGCAGTAGTGATCAATGAGTTGGGCATAACGAGTAACGGCTGTCTGCAATGCAGTCGCACGTTCAGCTCGGCTAATGTTAGAAAAATCTGTTATCATATCAAAGTGAATCGCGTAACGGTTGCTACCTAAATATAGTCCGGTCATAAAGACAACTGGACGTTTTAACAAAGCAGCCATCCGTAATGGACCACTAGGCAAGTTTACATGACTGCCAAGAATGTCGACCGAGTAGTGTGCATCATTATTGTCTGGACTACGATCAGCCAATATACCAACAACACACCCTTCATCTAAACGTTCGCTTACTTGAATCATTGAGTCGATGTGACCGAGCCCAATGATGTCATGTGTCATCTTTGGATTAATAGCATTTAAGGTGGCATTTATTTTTTTAGCGTTTTCTTCATACATCAGCATAGCAACACGTAAGTCGGTATGTTTAACGGCAAGTGAATGAATGACTTCGAAACTGCCTAAGTGTGCGCCTAACAAAAATAAGCCGTTACCTTCGGCAATTAAGCGCTGCAACATGTCTTCACCGTGTATCTCAAAATCAAATAAATCGAAGCGACGGTTCACTAAATAAAGACGATCATGAATGGTCGAAGCAAAGGTGAAAAAATGTTGATAGATTTCATACCATTTTGGCATATGGCCAAGTGCACGACTTAGATAATCGCGAGAGGCATCACGGCTGGCTGGTGAAAACAATAGGAAGTAACTGGCAATCAAGTGAAGAAGAACGCGTGAAACACGGCGACCTAAATGTAAGGAAATCCATGTCATGATACGTAGCATCAGCATATTGCTGCGTTCTGGAGTTACAGCCTAGTCGCTATTTGTGGCTTTCTGATTATCGCTCATACTAACCGTGTAATTTTTTGTGAATTGTTGATAACTCTGCCAATGGCCACTTTGCGTGTGGCGGAGAGAATCTCAAAACGAATTACACCCGTATCAAGTATGGTGTGTTGAATTCGTAATTGTTCATTTGGCGACACGGGGCTTAGAAATTTAACTGAACTGATCTCACACAGATCTAAGGCTATACCCGTGGCTGAGCTAATCGCATGTAAGGTGACATCCAATAATACTACGCCTGGCACGGTAGGACTTCCTGGAAAATGGCCAGCAAAAGCCGGATGATCCGCTGGAACCGTCCATTGAGTGACATTATTCATATTGACTTGATTTAGGTTGTTGAAATAAAGCCTGTAGTGATGCACGGGAAAGTTTGCCAGTTTCATTTCGTGGAAGTGTATCAACAAAAAGTAATGGTCGAGGTAGAAAAACGGGCGCTATATATTCGCGCAACATTGCGAGCAGCTGTGTGGCATCCAGATCTGGTGCCACAACGCAGGCTGCTAGGCGAGTGGTAACACTATCGTTATCTGTCTCATCAGGCATATAAAAAGCACCGTCTATGACGCCAGGAATGCTATTAAGTATGTGATTGAGGCTGGCTAGTGAATGACGTCTACCGGCTATATTAATCATGTCGGCAATGCGACCATGCAGTAAGAATTGCTGTTGTGTAATCAATTCAATTACATCATTCATAATAGTTAATTTTTCAATGTGACCACCGCAGGCATACACATTGTCGTTTTTCACTACTAGGCTAATTTCAGGCAACAATTGCCATTGCTCGGTTTGAGAAGAGCGACGAGTTGCAATCAATCCTGTTTCGGTGCTGCCATAGATCTCAAATAGCGGCGCATGACAACGTAACTCAATATCTTGTGCAAGCTTAACAGCCAGTGGCGCGGTAGCAGAAATAACTTGTGCGATTTTCGGTATCGGCAGATTGGCATCGAGTAAAGCGCGAAGGTGCATAGGTGAAGAAACGAGTACACGAGGTGAAGGCACTGACATCAATGTTTGACATATATCTGCTGGATAAAATGGCTGGACATTACACAGTGCATTGCCAGTGAACCACGCTATCAATACGGTAGATTCCAAACCGTACATATGTTGTGGGGGTACGGTACCAATCAACGTTGTAGCTGAATGATGTTTAAGACCGATCTGTACTGCCTCCGCTTGTATACTACTGACTAAATCGCCCCATGTTTTCTTGTGTGGTTTTGGTTGTCCTGTTGAACCAGAAGTAAATACTATTGCAACGTATTGTTGGCTATTAATCTGAGGAATGGTTAATGAATCTACGTTGTTAATGACTGAGATTGGATAAGCTAATTGAGGTAGATCTACCTTGCAGTGGTCATTGTCCGTTAAACAAAATACATCAGGTGCAAATACTTTAATTTGACGTATTACATCTGGCGTGTGTGTCGAGGGTAATAGACTAATTTTACGAGAGACAATTGCAGCTGCTAAACCGACGCTAAAATAGTAGCGATCGCTGCACATATTCAGCATGTGACTGCCTTCGGGAAAGACGGATAGAAGTTGTTCAACATCAGTTAAAAATTGGCGCAATGTTACCCCTTGGTTAGCACGCCAAGCGATAATTGAATCAGATGAAAGGTGCGATACTAGTGGCTGTGTAGTCATATTAAGACAATAACAATTAAAAGCGCCGCTCGGGATCATTCTTATACGCTTTTATGGCATCAAGAATATGTGTTTGTCGTGAATCGGGTAAAAGCCATATTCGAACCCCATATTCGACAATAAACATTAATGCTATTAAAGGTAAAGTCAGAAAGTTTACAAAAATAGACCATGTAGTTAACGGCGCCAAAAAAAACAGTAGGGTGGAGGTTATTGTCATCACTGCAAAAAACACTGTCCAAGCGACGGTGATTTGTCGAGTGTAAATATAATGCTGAGGCGGTAATGGTGCCGAATTCACCATCTCTGCGAAACGCGTACACAGCGGCTGTCGATTAGCGATTAAACTACGACCAAACGTTATAAAGAGGGCAAATTGTATGCCGGCATCTTGTAGCCAGTAAACAATCCAAAAATTCTTGGTCAATGTAGACCAGCCTAGCCATAAACCAACACACAACGCCAAGAATAACGCGGCAAGGCGCCAAGGGGATTGTCTGGTCGCCATAAATAAAACGAGGATGATGGGGGCTATCGCTACCAATGCGCCTAAATTGCCATTGTGTACTGATTGATTGGTATGATGTGCTAATAAAGCATAACCAATCAATAGTGCAGCAATGCCAATCCAGCGCATGATGCGGAAGGTCATTTAACGGATTCTCTTGCTAGCTATATAGTCCGATAAACTACGCAGTGAGCTGAAAATATGTTCATTATCAACGTTATCATCACGAAGTTGGAGGCCATAGCGTTTAGACACCACCAATGCAATTTCTAATACATCTATCGAGTCTAAACCTAATCCGTCTTCATATAAGGGGCTGTCCGCTAAAATTTGGTCTGCCGCTACTTCTAGGTTTAAGCATTCAACCATAAGCTCGGCAACTTCACGCTGTAATTCTTCATTACTCGCTATAGTGTCAGTTGCTTTAGAACTGTTGTCTGAATGTTTTTGGTTATCGTGCATGATTAAGAATAGCCTGAATTTTACAAAAGTAGGAGCGCCATCGGGCACCTTAATAACATGTAAACTATTACTTACACATAGAGCAATAAGATACTAATGATAGAGATTAATTCGCCTAATATATTACACTAAAAGTAATGTTTTCCGAGTATAAGTTTTTAGTTTATGTGATGCTGATCATGGTACTGTAACAGCCCAAAACTTCAAAAAATTAATAGACAAGTATTAGATTTGTGCTTTACCGACACACTGTGATTTTTCTTCACCATATGTTGATATTGGATTTTGTTACCATCTGTTTTTGATATAGCCCAACTATTTATAGTAATACTTGTCGTGTTTCTGCTAGAAAATTATGAATTTTAAGCTCGATTTTATGATCAATCATCTCTTCCGGTCTTTGTTCATTAGGGCAGGGCATATTGGGTGTGGTTCCAAATAGGCGGCAAATCAAAGGTCGCTCTTCATAAACTTCACAGCCATTTTTACCGAGATAGGGGCAGTTTAATTCTGCGAGTGCTATCTCGTGTTCTTGATCAGTTTTAATTGGCAGCCTAGATACTTCTTCTGATGAAGCTGTAACAGGACCGCAGCAGTCATGGCAACCAGGCGTGCATGAGAATGTAGGAATCCGTTCACGATAAAAGCGAATCTTATGACTGTTTTTTGTCATCAAACTACCAAATAGTTATTATTAGAGGACTTCGATCCTACCATACAGCTGACAATAGAGGGGGTCAGTAGCTATCGCTTATCTTGCATTTAACAGTTAATAAGTTCTTAATATGAATATAAGATAACCACATAAAGGTAGCGGGTATGAAAATTTCATTTCATGGTGCAGATAAAAATGTGACAGGCTCTTGTCATATGATTGAGTGTGCTGGTAAACGCATTTTGATAGATTGTGGTATTTATCAAGGTAGGCATGAACTTACTGACGAAAATTACCAGTCTTTTGGTTTTGACCCGAAAGATATAGATTTTGTTTTGCTGACCCATGCTCATCTTGATCATTGTGGTCGCATTCCATTATTGGCTAAACGTGGTTTCAGTGGTGAAATTATCACCACAGCAGCATCGGTCGAATTAGCGCGATTGGTTATGCTCGATTCCGCTGGACTACAAGAAGAAGAAGCGCGCTATCAAGCAAAAAAAGCGAAACGGCGTAGTGATAGAAAAAATCACAATACTGAGCCGCTTTATACCATCTTAGATACGTTGAATAGTTTGGAATTCTTTGGTCGAAAAGCCGAATACGATCAACCATTGTCGATAGCCTCTGGCATCAGCGCAACGTTTATTGATGCAGGCCATATTTTGGGCTCCGCCAGTATTTTGTTAGAACTCGAAGAAAATGGTCAACAACATCGTATTCTATTTTCTGGTGATCTTGGCTACAGTGGTCGAGCGATTTTACGTGATCCTACGCCACCTCCTAAAGTCGATACCGTGGTCATGGAAACAACCTATGGTGATCGCCTGCATAAACAATTATTGCCTTCCATAGATGAACTCTATGAGGTTATCAACACCACGATGAGTCGAGGTGGTAACGTCATTATTCCAACGTTTGCCTTAGAACGTGCTCAGGAAATTTTATATTATCTACGCGAAGGTGTTGAAAATAAAAAAATTGAGCGCAACATACATGTCTTTTTGGATTCGCCGATGGCCATTTCAGCCACCCAGATTTTTGAAAGGCACCCAGAATGTTTTGATGCCGATACCCTCAAAGTGTCTAATGGTGGCGATCCCTTCCGTTTGCCAAACGTGCATTTCACGCGGGAAACTGCTGATTCAATGGCGATTAATCAGATTGATGGTGGTGCGGTTATTCTTGCGGGCTCAGGTATGTGTACTGGTGGTCGTGTAAGACATCATTTGAAGCATAATCTGTGGAGTAAGAATAATAGCATTGTATTTGTCGGTTTTGCTGCACAAGGCACCTTAGCCAGACAAATTGTTGATGGTGCCGACCACATCCGTTTATATGGTGAAGAAATACAAGTACGGGCAAGTATCCATACCATTGGTGGCTTTTCAGCCCATGCCGATCAGGCTGAATTATTATCCTGGCATAAACAAACAGGTAAGCCCCAGCGTACCTTTTTGGTACACGGTGAAGAAGATACTATGCAGATATTTGCTAAAAAATTGGATGATACAACGGTTATCATTCCTGAATTACATGAAACGTATACTCTGTAATTAACTTTCGGATGGCAATCAAGCTATATGATTTCTAAGGATAGATTAAAGAATCACCATGTTGGCCTCGTCATTGCGGTAAAAGGCAGTGTAGTTGATGTGCAGTTTACTGATAATTTACCGTTGATATATTCCGTACTTCATATTGGTGATAATAAGCAGCAAATTGTTTTAGAAGTTCATACTCATCTGGATGCTGAAACAGTTCGCTGCATTGCGCTAACACCGACCGAGGGGTTATCGCGTGGCACCGAGGTAATCAATACAGGTGAACCATTGAAAGTACCTGTTGGTAAAACGATACTGTCACGGATGTTTAATGTTTTTGGCAAACCTATTGATCAGCAGCCACCCCCAGAAGATGTTGAATGGCGCTCCGTCCATAATAATCCACCGCCATTAGCGAGTCGTTCAACACACTCGGAAGTGTTCACCACGGGTATCAAAGTCATCGATGTTTTACTGCCGTTAGAACGAGGCGGCAAAGCAGGCTTATTTGGAGGAGCAGGGGTTGGTAAAACCGTATTATTGACAGAGATGATTCATAATATGGTGGGACATCACAATGGTGTTAGCCTTTTTTGTGGTATTGGCGAGCGTTGTCGTGAAGGTGAAGAACTTTACCGTGAAATGGAGGCTGCTGGAGTCTTACCTAATATGGTGATGTTATTTGGTCAGATGAATGAATTGCCCGCTAGCCGTTTTCGTATCGGTCATGCTGCTCTCACTATGGCTGAATATTTTCGTGATGATGAACATCGTGATGTTTTACTGCTGATTGATAATATTTTTCGCTTTATTCAGGCGGGGTCAGAGATTTCTGGATTAATGGGTCAAATACCGTCACGACTGGGTTATCAGCCGACCATGGGCACTGAATTAGCACAACTTGAAGAACGCATAGCCAATACCAAAGCTGGCGCGATTACGTCTATCCAAGCAGTCTACGTACCTGCCGATGACTTTACCGATCCAGCAGCCGTTCATACCTTTTCACATTTATCGGCTTCTCTCGTGTTATCGCGTAAACAGGCCAGTGAAGGTTTATTTCCTGCCGTCGATCCTTTGCAATCTAGTTCTAAAATGCTCACCCCCAACATTGTGGGTGAACGTCATTATGCACTCGCACAATCTGTAAGGCGCACACTGGCTCAATATGCTGATCTAAAAGATATTATTGCCATGCTAGGTCTAGAACAGTTATCACAACAAGATCGACATGTTGTCTTTAGGGCAAGGCGCTTAGAACGATTTTTAACTCAGCCGTTTTTTACTACAGGCCAGTTTAGTGGCATGCCGGGTAAAACGGTTAGTCTAGAAGATTCATTGTCAGGTTGTGAACGTATTTTGAATGATGAATTTAAAGATTATCCAGAAAGTGCCTTATACATGATTGGTTCAATTGACGAAGCTAAGCTTCCGGCTCCAGAATCAGATAAGATTGCTAATGACTGAACCATCAATGCATTTGCAAATCCTGTTGCCGTTTGAAATATTTGCCGATGAAACAGGCATCAAAAATATTGTTGTTGAAACACCAAGTGGTTCATTTGGTTTATTACCGCAGCGTTTAGATTGTGTTGCTGCATTGGCAGCTGGAATTCTTAGTTACACGACAGAAGAGGATGAGGTTATCTATATTGCGATTGATGCTGGCATTGTAGTGAAAGCAGGAGCCGTGGTCAGTGTCTCGGTAAGACAGGCCAAGGGTGGCTTGGAACTTAATCAATTATATGATGCAGTTAAAGAAGACTTCTGGAATAAAGATGAACATGAGCGTGAACTCCGTGCTTCATTAGCAAAGCTAGAAAGTGGCTTTGTTCGTCGTATGACGGGCCTACAACGGTGATGAGAATTACACGATGAAATCGCCTGATGAAGATACTCACTACATGCATAAGGTCAACCAAATAGCTGATCGTAAGCTCAAGGCTCAGCGACAAGCACAAAAACATGTCTGGCAAGGTCTCGGTATGATGGGGATTGTTGGTTGGTCAGTCGCAGTGCCTACATTGCTAGGACTAACACTAGGTTTATGGATGGATAATTCGTTTCCCGGCGCTTATGCTTGGACATTAAATTTATTGCTATTGGGCATGATTGTCGGTTGCTTCATTGCCTGGCACTGGGTATCAAAAGAATATACTGAAATGAATAGTGACGAGGATGAACAGAAGTAATGGCGGGTTTAATATTATCTTTAATTGTCGGGTTGGCGCTCGGAGTGTTTTTCTTTGGTGGTTTATGGTGGACGGTAAGAAAAGCTACAACTTCTACAAACCCCGCAATGTGGTTTCTAGGTAGTCTTATGTTACGTATGACGATCGCGATGAGTGGTTTTTATATTGTTATGGCGGGTGATTGGCGACGATTATGTTTAGCCCTATTAGGCTTTATTATTGCCCGAATGCTCATTACTCATTTTAGCCCATCACCACAGGTAAATCGTCATGCACCTTAGTTCTGATGAGCTTGTTTTTTGGCAATATGGCTTTGCCAACCTTAATCTCACTATAGTAACGACGTGGGGCTTGATGTTACTAATGACAGCGGGAGCATGGCTTGTTACTAAAAATCTAAACGATGACCTGCATATTTCTCGCTGGCAGCATGTGTTAGAAGTGACTACGTTAGGTATTAAGGCTCAAATTAAGGAAGTAGGATTAAGTGAACGGCAATCGCGTAAATATATCGCCTTTATCGGCACGCTGTTTTTATTTATTTTGGTTTCGAATCTGTTGGTTATCTTTCCTGGCTATGAGCCACCCACTGGCTCGTTATCTACCACGACAGCATTGGCGTTATGTGTTTTCATTGCGGTACCGCTATTTGGCATAAGAGAGCAGGGTCTTACTGGCTACCTTAAATCCTATATGCAACCGACAATAATCATGTTGCCCTTTAATATTATTAGTGAAATATCACGCACCTTAGCATTGGCTATTCGTTTGTTCGGTAATGTAATGAGTGGCGGAATGATTATTGCCATTTTGTTAACCATTACACCGCTTATTTTCCCATTACTGCTTGATGTACTCCATTTATTGACAGGTGTCGTACAGGCTTATATTTTTAGTATTCTCGCTACCGTTTACATTGCTGCAGCTACACGTGGTGAAGGTGCATAATACGATGACAATTTTATAATTAAGGACACATTTATGGATAGCATGACCCTAATAGCTATTGCGTCAATTATTACTGCTGGATTAACCATGGCAATAGGTGGTATTGGTCCAGCGATAGGGGAAGGACGCGCCGTAGCATCGGCGTTAAGTTCTTTAGCCCAACAGCCCGATTCAGCTCCGACGATAACTCGTACTTTATTTGTTGGCTTGGCAATGATTGAATCGATTGCTATTTACTGTTTTGTGGTTTCAATGATTTTGATTTTTGCCAATCCATTTTGGAGCCAAGCTGCGGCCACAGCAGCAGGTGTTTAAGCTATGCTAATTGATTGGTTTACCGTTGCGGCCCAAATAATTAACTTTTTGGTATTGATGTGGTTACTTAAACATTTCTTGTATCAACCTGTTTTAAATGCAATTGATGCACGAGAAAAACGTATTTCTGATCAATTGGCCTTAGCAAAAAAAACACAATCTACGGCCACAGAACAACGATTAGCGTTTGAGGATAAGAATAAAAACTTTGAGCAGCAACATGAAATTCTGTTGGAAAAAGTAAGAACAGAAGCGCAGGAAACGCGTCAACAATTATTAGCTGATGCACGTAGTGAAGTAGTAAATTTACGTACGCAGTGGCAACAAGCTTTACGCAAAGAGCAACATAATTTAAGTGATGGGATTGCTACACGAGTGCGACAAGAGGTTTTAGATATCAGCCGTAAATTATTGACTGAATTGGCAGACTGTAGTTTGGAAGAACGGATGGTGGCGATATTTATTAAGCGATTACAATCATTAGATGATAGTGAAAAAGCACAACTTTGTACTCAGGTTGAAGACACCGCTTGTTCTATTATTATTCGTAGTGCATTTGAGCTGCCTGAAGCAGGACGGTCTTTGCTTACGCAAGTAGTACATGAGACCTTTTCGCTCAAAAATGCTATTCAATTTGAAATGGAACCTGAATTAATAGGCGGTATTGAACTTATTAGCTCTGGTCACAAAATAGCCTGGAATATCGCTGATTATTTATCGTCACTTGAGTCTAGCATTAGTAGTTTACTCAATGATAAACAGCTCGAAAATGAGGCTCAATAAGTGCCAGAAGCGAGTTTACATGCTGCATTAAAACAAGCATTTCAAGATATCAGTGCAGCTAACCATCTCTTCAAACCAGAGATGGTTGTTAATGAAGTTGGCCGTGTCAAGAGTGTTAGTGCTGGCGTTGCTAGAGTCACAGGATTGCCTGGTGTTGGGTTTGAGGAGTTAGTAACCTTTCCTGGTGGAATTTTTGGTATGGTTTTCGACTTAGAACCAAGCGGTTGTGGTGTGGTATTACTCGGTGACTATTGGCAGCTTCAAGCGGGCGATGTTGTTGAACGAACAGGCAGAGTAATGGATGTCCCCGTCGGAAATGCTTTGATTGGTCGGGTTATTAACCCGCTAGGAGAAGCACTTGATGACAAAGGGCCATTAAGCTACAACACACGATTACCAATAGAACGCCAAGCGGCGGCAATTATGGATCGTGCCGCCGTCAACGCGCCTTTACAAACAGGCATAAAAGTCATTGATGCATTGGTGCCTATCGGCCGAGGTCAGCGGGAATTGATTCTGGGCGATCGGCAAACAGGCAAAACTACGATTGCTGTCGATACTATCCTGAATCAACATGATCAAGATGTGTTGTGTGTGTATTGTGCAATTGGTCAGCGTGCTTCAGCGGTCGCTAAAGTAGTTGATCAACTGCAAAACCATGGTGCAATGGCCTATACAACGGTGGTGGTTACTGAGGGCAATAATCCACCGGGATTGAGTTATATTGCACCTTATGCTGCAACTAGTATTGCTGAGTTTTTTATGCAACAGGGCAGAGACGTGCTGATTGTCTATGATGACCTGACTAATCACGCCCGCGCTTACCGGGAGCTATCATTACTGCTACGTCGTCCACCTGGACGAGAAGCGTTCCCTGGTGATATTTTCTACATTCATTCACGCTTGTTAGAACGTGCGACGCATTTATCGGCGGCCTTAGGTGGTGGGTCGATGACCGCTTTGCCTATTATTGAAACAGAAGCGCAGAACATGGCGGCTTATATTCCAACTAACTTAATATCGATTACAGATGGCCAGATTTATCTTTCACCGAAGTTATTTGAGTTGGGAGTATTACCAGCTGTCGATGTGGGGCGATCGGTCTCTCGAGTTGGCAGTAAAGCTCAGTTACCGGATTATAGTAAAGTGGCAGGCAGTTTAAAACTTGCTTATGCCCAGTTTGAAGAATTAGAAAACTTTGCTCGTTTTGGTACACGGTTGGATGATAATACGCGGAAAATATTAGCGCACGGCCAACGTATTCGCGCCTGTTTAGAACAGCCTGAACATGAACTTGTGCCGGCATCTGCTCAAATTAGTTTGTTACAAGCATTGGTTGCTGGAAAGTTTGATGATGTACCTTTAGATGAAATGCGTAAAGCTGAACAATCACTTTATATTACTGCTGGATTTAAACCCGCGCCATGAGTGAAGGTGTTGAAACACTGCATCATAGGATTGATGGCGCAGTCGATTTGCAAACGGTAGTGCGTACCATGAAAGCATTATCGGCAAGTAATATAGGCCAATATGAAAAAGCCGTACACGCATTAGCGGCTTATGACCAAACTGTTGAATTAGGTTTGATTGCGTGTATGCACCAGCCAGATCTGCAACTACAATGGTTGCAACGTCAACAGAAACAGCAACACGTTACGGGCGTTATTGTATTCGGCTCTGATCAAGGTTTGGTAGGACAGTTTAATGATCTATTGGCTGAATTCGTTCAGAAAACACTAAAAGATGAGTTAGGAAAACTACATATCTGGGCGGTGGGTGAACGTATGACCGATCAACTAGAAGATGCTGGCTTATCGCTATCAGGCACATTCAATGTACCTAATTCGGTTCATGCCATTACAGCGTTGGTCGAACAGTTGCTATTGGCCAGCGAATCAGCTTGCTTTGAGGGTGACATTAATCAGTTGTATGTATTCCATAATGGTGCAAGTGATAAATTAGGAGGCTATACGGCGCTAAGTCGACGTTTATTGCCGCTTGATGAAAAATGGCAACTCAAACTGCGTACAACATCATGGCAAACTAATAACTTACCTGAAACATTAGGTGATCCTCAACAGACATTGCAAGCCTTGATTCGTGAATATTTATTCGTCTCATTATTCCGTGCTTGTGCGGAATCACTCGCCAGTGAAAATGCTAGCCGCTTGGCGACAATGCAACGTGCGGATAAAAATATCGGTGAAATGTTGGACGAACTAACACAAACTTATCATCAGCTACGCCAAGAAAATATAGATACTGAATTATTTGATCTAATTGCAGGTTTTACCAGCTAAAGACTGAGCTGAGAATCGATGATGGTTTATCATGCCAGTTAACTTGAAGCTTAGTTATCTTTTAAAAATGCGCTAACTTCATTGGCTATTTGTCGCTCTTCATTTGTTTTAATAACTAATAGTTTAATCAGGCTAGTACTAGTGTTGATAGCCGAAATATCATCGATTGTTTGCTCATTTAATTCAGCATCGAGATTAATGCCAATATGGTCAAGTTGCAGGCAGCAGCGTGATCTTATCTCGGCTGAATTTTCTCCTACACCCGCGGTAAAGATGATGGCATCGACACGACCGAGTATGGCGAAATAGGTACCTAGATATTTTTTAATTCTATAACAATACATCTTGAGTGCTAACTCGCTAGCGGGGTCTCCATTGTTGCTTTGTTTTAAAATTTCACGCATATCGTGATTACCTGCCATGGCTAATAGGCCAGATTGATGATTAAGTTCATCACTTACTTGTGTCGGACTCATATTGGCAGATTGTTGCATATACAAGGGAATAGCAGGATCAATATCACCACAGCGTGTGCCCATCATCAAGCCTGCTAGAGGGGTAAACCCCATCGAAGTATCAATGCATCGGCCTTGTTGAATCGCTGTAACACTGTCTCCATTGCCCAGATGTAAGCTAATTAAATTGAGCGTTGCCAGTGGCTTTTGTAGATAGTTCGCTGCTTGTTGAGCAACATACTGATGAGATGAGCCATGAAAGCCATATTTACGAATATGATGGTCTGAGTACCAAGACTCAGCAATAGGATAACGATATGCATAATCAGGCATGGATTGGTGAAATGCGGTATCAAAAACAGCGATATGTGGCACGTTCGGAAATAAGTCTATACAGAGACAAATGCCTTGTAAGTTAATGGGGTTATGTAATGGTGCTAACACCGATAACTGTTCTATTTTTGCGATAATAGTTTCGTTAATAAACGTTGGTTTTATAAATTCTTCACCACCATGAACGACACGATGCCCAACGGCTGTTGGGCTTTTACATTTTATGGATCTGATTACTTCGGCAATGGCATTAAAACAAGTGGCATAAGATGAATTGGTCAGGGCGTCATTCTGTTCTTGCGACTGTTTTTGATCATCAAGCCATGAATAACTATGTTGAACTTGCTGCTGTTCTATACCCTCAAATATGCCTTTAAGTAAAATCTGATTAGTTGCTATCGCCAACAATTTATACTTTAGAGTAGAACTACCGCAATTGATGACTAATATGATGTCATCTTGCGGTGTTTCGCCATAAATGGATGTGTTCAAATTATCCACTATTGTGTTATTGGCCAAGTCCAGTTAGACACCTCGGGTTTATCAGTGCCATGTTTGTAGGCATATTGACTACATTCTATTTGCATATCTCGTAATTTATCTTTGGCGTGTGCGCCGATAACTTGCAAACGAGGCACACGATTGATCACATCAATAGCCAGACTAAATCGGTCTATTTCATTTCTGATAGCCAGCTCTAATGGTGTGTTGATACTGCCTTTTTCTTTGTAGCCACGCACATGTAAATTTTTATGATTAGTACGGCGATAAGCTAGGCGATGAATTAACCATGGATAGCCATGGAAATTGAAAATAATGGGCTTATCTTTTGTAAATAGACTATCAAAATCATAATCAGATAAGCCGTGAGGATGTTCACTTTCTGGGCTGAGCTTATATAAGTCAACGACGTTGATAAAGCGTATTTTTAGATCTGAAAATTGTTCATGTAATAAACAAATAGCGGCAAGCGCTTCTTGCGTTGGTACATCACCACAGCCGACCATGACAACATCGGGTTCAACCCCTTGGTCACTACTAGCCCAATCCCAAATACCAATGCCTTTTGTGCAATGCTTGATTGCTGCATCCATATCTAAAAATTGAAAATGCTTTTGTTTATCAGCGACGATGACATTAATATCATTGGTGCTACGCAAACAATGATCGGCCACCGACAATAAGCTATTGATATCAGGTGGTAAATAGATACGGCATACGGTAGGGCTTTTATTGACCACGACGTCAAGGAAACCAGGATCTTGATGGGTGAAACCATTATGGTCTTGACGCCAAACAGTCGAAGTTATTAATAAATTAAGTGATGAAATAGGTGCTCGCCAAGGAATATCTTCACTAATATCTAGCCACTTAGCATGTTGATTGAACATCGAGTCAATGACATGGACAAAGGCCTCATAAGTTGAAAAGAAACCGTGGCGACCTGTTAATAAATAACCTTCCAGCCAACCTTCCAGAGTATGTTCAGATAACATTTCCATTACCCGACCATCAGTGGACAACTCGCCACCATCCGCATCTTCAGGTAGGTAGTCTGCTAACCATAATTTTTTGCTCACTTCATAGATGGCATCGAGTTTATTAGAGGTGTTTTCATCTGGGCCAAATACGCGGAAATTTTGCGAATTCAACTTCATAATATCGCGTAACAGTTGGCCTAAAGGTCGTGTATTTTCTACTTCCTGATGGCCTGGGTGAAGGACCTCTACGGCATAATCTCTAAAGTCAGGCATACGTAATGCTTTACGCAATAGGCCGCCATTAGCATGAGGGTTAGCACCCATACGCCGAACGCCTTTTGGCGCCAAAGCTTTCAATTCTGGTATTAAACTGCCTTGGTCATCAAATAACTCTTCGGGTTTATAACTGAGTAACCAATCTTCGAGTTGTTGTAAATGTTGAGGATTTTCTTTTACACCCCCTAGTGGCACTTGATGAGCACGCCAAAATCCTTCAACTTTATGACCATCGACTGTTTGTGGTCCTGTCCAACCTTTAGGACTTCGCAATACAATCATTGGCCAGCGTGGTCTGGTCGGATCATTATTGGTTCTGGCTTGTTGCTGAATTTGACGAATTTCAAGGATGCATTTTTCCATTACATCGGCCATCTGCTGATGCATTTCTAAGGGATCAGAGCCTTCAACAAAATAAGGTCTCCAACCATAGCCTTTAAATAAGTTTTCTAATTCTTCGTGAGAGATACGAGATAACAAGGTTGGGTTATTTATTTTATAACCATTCAAATGGAGTACGGGTAACACGGCACCATCACGAATAGGATTTAGAAACTTATTGGAATGCCAAGAGGTGGCTAACGGCCCTGTTTCAGCTTCGCCATCACCCACCACGACGGTTACGACTAAGTCAGGATTATCAAATGCGGCACCAAAAGCATGCGAAATACTGTAGCCTAACTCACCGCCTTCATGAATTGAACCGGGTGTTTCAGGTGTGCAATGACTACCTATGCCACCGGGAAATGAGAATTCTTTGAAAAAATGTTGCATGCCTTGCATATCTTCACTTTTATTCGGATAGATTTCCGAATAAGCCCCTTCAAGATAAACGGGAGCCAATACACCGGGCGCGCCATGACCAGGACCGGCTAGAAAAATAGCATTTAAGTCGTATTCGTTAATCAATCGGTTCATATGGACATAAGTAAAACTTAAACCAGGACTTGAACCCCAATGGCCTAACAAGCGATTTTTGATGTGCTCAGGTTTTAAAGCTTGTTTGAGTAAGGGGTTGTCTTGCAAATAGATCATGCCTGCAGCAAGGTAATTACAAGCACGCCAATAGGCATTAATATTGGACAGTGTGTTCGGGGATAAAGACATTGTTTTACCTTCCTCAATAAACAAGTAGTTGTGTGCTAATAGAGTACATTAATTTTGTTGCAAAATAATTAACCATATAATAGTTAAGGTCAATAAACTTGTTCAATAATGCTATAGTTAAACATTATTTGGACGTTAATTTTAGAAGGCAAAGTGGACTATGCCAACAATCAGTATTCAATTTCTATTAGCATCGTCATTAGGCCGTGTATTAACCCTGTTATTTTGTCTATTATTGACACTAAGCTTCTCAGTTAAAGTTTTAGCCGATACATCGCGCACAAGTATACGCGTGGTGATCGATGATAATTATCCTCCTTATATCATGCGTCAAGCCGATAATTCACTAACTGGCTATTTGATAGATATTTGGAAATTATGGGAAACAAAAACAGGCGTAAGAGTTGATATTATCGCCCAAAATTGGGATTTAGCGCAAAAAACCATGAGAAATGGCGAGGCAGAAGTCATTGATACTATGTTTCGCACACAACAACGTGAATTAAGCTTAGATTTTTCTAAACCTTATGCCTCGTTACCTGTTGCCATTTATGCACACTCAGATCACACTGGCATCACCAATTTGTCAGAGTTACAAGGCTTTCAGGTTGGGGTGAAAGCAGGTGATGCTTGTATTGATAAGTTAAATGCGGGGAGAATTACAGATTTAAAACCCTATGCTAGCTATGAATCACTATTACAAGCAGCGATTGTTAGACAAGTACATGTCTTTTGTATGGATGAGCCGCCCGCAAATTATTTGATTTTTCGTGCACAAGCTAGTCATTTATTTCACAAGTCCTTCATGATTGGTGAAGGAGAATTTCATCGAGCGGTACATAAAGGTGATACCGCAACACTGGCATTGGTCGAACGTGGCTTCTCCGCAATAACGCCTGCTGAATTGGACTCTTTACATAATAAGTGGATGGGGCAAAAGCTCAATGGACCAATCAATCGGAAGCTTATCTATGGCTTGTTGATTGCGTTTATTAGCATCACACTTTTATTCGGCATTAACTTTTTATTACGCCGAACAATTAAACAACGTACTGCAGAGGTACTTGCTTCTAAAAACCAATTAGAGGCTACATTAAATGCGGTACCTGATTTATTGTTCGAGCTTGACGAGAATGGGCGCTGTCTTAATTATCATTTACCTAGTTCAGCATTACTTAAAATACCTACAGACTTGATGATAGGTCTTAGCGTAAATGATGTATGGCCTAGTGATGCTGCAAATACCTGTATGGCTGCGCTAAAAGAAGCACAACAGAAGGCGCTTTCTCACGGTAAGTTGATACAGTTAGCGTTGGCAGACGGTATTCATTGGTACGAAATTTCTGTTTCATCTAAGTTAAGGTCTCTTGATAATACCTCTTCTTTCATCATTATTTTACATGACATTACTGAACGGATAGCTACGGAATTAAAAATTGAACGAATGTCTAGGCTTTATGAGACCTTAAGTCAATGTAATCAAGCGATAGTACGTTGCAAAAATGAGGCTGATTTGTATCCTATAATCTGTCGAGATGCCGTAAGACATGGTGGAATGCGGATGGCATGGATTGGCTTATTGGATGAATCTAGCCAGATGCTTAAGCCTGTAGCCTCTTTTGGTGAGGGGACTGGATATGTAGATGATCTTGATATAACGGTGAATATAAACAAGCCAAGTAGTCGAGGTCCTACAGCCACTGCTATACAAGAATGTCATCCTGTCTGGTGTCAAGATTTTCAACATGACCCGATGACTCGACTATGGCATGAACGCGCAGTCAAATTTGGATGGCTATCATCTGCCGCTTTACCTATATATAGGAAGCACAAAGTCGTCGGTGCATTCATGTTGTATGCTGATATAAGGGATGCTTTTGATGAGCCAGCACAGAATTTACTTATAGAAATGGCGGTAGATATCAGTTATGCATTGGATAATTTTGCAAATGAAGCTGAGCGTAAATCGATCTCAGCGCAACAGCATAAGCTGGCGACAGTTGTAGAGCAGAGCGCTAATGGGATTTTGATAACAGATTTAGATGCTAATATTGAATATGTTAATCAGGCATTTGTCGATATGTCAGGCTATGATCTGGATGAAATTAAAGGCTTGAATCCTCGTCTGCTAAAATCAGGTAAAACATTACCGTCAGTTTATGAACAGATGTGGGGACAGTTAAGCGATGGGAAGTCATGGCGAGGTGAATTTATTAATAGCCGCAAGGATGGTAACGAGTACACGATCAGAACATTTATAACGCCAATGTTTGATACTTTAGGAAACATAACGAACTATCTATCAGTAAAAGAAAATATTACTGATAAAATACAAGCTGAAGCACGCATTCAACATCTAGCATACTATGATCAACTTACAGGATTACCAAATCGTATTCGGCTTAATGACCGCTTTAACTACTCGATAAGCTTAGCTCAACGGGGTAAAAAGACTTTAACCATAATGTTTTTCGATCTTGATAACTTTAAGAATATTAACGATACCCTTGGTCATAACGCCGGAGACCAATTACTGATAGCGCTAACCCGTCGTTTTGAAAGTGTCCTTCGTGAGGAAGATACCTTATCTCGCATGGGCGGTGACGAATTTATTTTGTTGCTACCTGATACAGATGCGAAAAGTGCCTCTGTGGTTGCAACAAAATTACTTAATCTTGTTGCTCAGCCTTACAACATAAATGGCAATGAACTAGTAAGCACCATCTCAATTGGAATTGCACTTTATCCTTATGATGGACAGGATGTTGAAACATTGTCTAAAAATGCCGATACAGCAATGTATCGTGTTAAGAAGTCTGGACGGAATAATTTCTGTTTTTTCACTCAAGAAATGCAGGCACAGTCGACGCGAGTATTGCAGTTGACCAATGCACTGCGTCATGCGTTAGCACGAGATGAACTGCAGTTATATTATCAGCCTCAGATAGCCATGCACAATGGTCGCATCATTGGAGCAGAAGCCTTACTTCGCTGGCAGCATCCGGAATTAGGCATGATTTCGCCGGTAGAATTTATTCCAATTGCAGAAGCCAGTGGATTGATATTAACGATTGGTGAGTGGGTGTTACGTACTGCAGTCCAGCAGCTGAAATCTTGGTTAGACAGTGGATTACCGTCAATGATGATTGCTGTTAACATATCTGCTGTGCAATTTCGTCATCCTGATTTACCAAAATTAGTGACACAGATTCTCAATGAAGCTCAATTGTTGCCAGCATTTTTAGAGTTGGAGCTGACTGAATCAGTCGCTATGGATGATCCTAAAAGTGCTATAGCGGTAATGGATGATCTACATGAGCGTGGTGTTCGCATGTCTATTGATGATTTTGGGACCGGTTATTCCAGTTTGAATTATCTGAAAAAATTTAAAATATACAAGTTGAAAATTGATCAATCATTTGTTCGGGATATAAGCACAAATGCCGATGACAAAGCCATTGTAACTACGATTATTAAGATGGCGGGGAGTTTAGGCATGCAGACCATTGCCGAAGGTGTTGAAACATCCAGTCAATTAGCCATCCTGCGCTTACAGGGTTGTGATGAAGTACAAGGTTATTATTTCAGCCGTCCGCTTCCAAAAGATGATTTTGAAGCTTATGTGCGAAATAAAAAGACATAATGATAGTTATTTATCATTATTATTTCAGTTTGTTCGGCCAGTTATACTTGGCAATAGTGTCATTTCAGCCTAAAATTACACCAATGAATATACAACAACAAAATTTAGCATTCTTGACGGTGGCTTTTGGGTCGCAGTTTTTTGTTGTGTCTGGTTTTTGTTCATTACTCCTGCTACGACTGCCTTAGGGCAATTATTGCTAGCAACCCCAACATCAGTTTAGCTACTGATAAAAAACCTTACCTATATAACTGTTAGTGTCTGCGTAAATGGAGCAGGAAAAATGACTGATAAATTAATAATTTTTGATACCACCTTGAGAGATGGCGAGCAGAGTCCTGGTGCATCAATGACCAAGGATGAGAAAGTCCGTATTGCGAAATCATTGGAGCGTATGCGTGTTGATATCATCGAAGCTGGGTTTCCAATTGCCAGCGTTGGTGATTTTGAAGCCGTACAAGCGGTAGCTAATGCCGTCACGGAAAGCAGGGTGTGTGGCTTAGCCCGTGCATTAGATGCTGATATAGACCGTGCTGGTGAAGCGTTAAAAGGTGCTAATGCATCGCGCATTCATACTTTTATTGCCACATCACCAATTCATATGAAGATGAAACTTCGTATGGAGCCGGAGCAGGTCATAGAAAATGCAGTAAAAGCCGTGTTGCGTGCCCGTCGTTATACCGATGATGTTGAATTTTCACCTGAAGATGCTGGTCGTAGTGATCCTGATTTCTTATGCCGAATTTTAGAAGCAGTCATTGATGCGGGCGCGACAACCTTGAATATTCCCGATACGGTCGGCTATAACTTACCACATCAGTTTGGCCAGTTAATTTACGACTTACGCCAGCGAATTCCAAATGCTGATAAAGCGATTTTCTCGGTACATTGTCACAATGATTTAGGTCTAGCTGTCGCTAACTCATTATCAGCAGTATTAAATGGCGCTCGTCAGGTTGAATGTACCATTAATGGCTTAGGTGAACGTGCAGGTAATGCGGCTCTTGAAGAAGTGGTTATGGCAGTTCGTACTCGTCAGGACATGTTTAGTTGTGACACAACAATTGATACCACACAAATATTAGCGGCTTCGCGCTTAGTCTCTGGCATTACTGGTTTTGCAGTACAACCCAATAAAGCGATTGTTGGTGCTAATGCATTTGCCCATGAGTCAGGGATCCATCAGGATGGCGTGTTAAAAAGTCGTGAGACTTATGAGATTATGCGTGCTGAGGACGTAGGTTGGAATACCAACCGTATGGTGTTGGGTAAACATTCAGGGCGTAATGCTTTCCGTAGCCGTTTACAAGAATTAGATATCGAGTTTGAATCTGAAACAGATTTAAATGCGGCATTTAGACGTTTTAAAGAATTGGCTGATAAAAAGCACGAAATTTTTGATGAAGATTTACAAGCATTGGTCAGTGATACCGTCACATTACAAAATGAACGTGTACGTTTGATCTCCTTAAAGGTGTGTAGTGAAACGGGCGAAACGCCAATCGCATCCATCACTTTGTCAGTTGATGATAAAGAAAGCCAAGTGGAAATGGCGGGCAGTGGTCCCGTTGATGCCGCTTATTGTGCGATTGAAGCCATCGTGCAAAGCCATACTGAATTACAATTGTACTCGGTCAATAACATCACTAGCGGTACCGATTCACAAGGAGAAGTGAATGTGCGTCTTGAAAAAGGCGGACGAATTGTAAGTGGACAGGGCGCCGATACTGACATCGTGATCGCATCTGCTAAAGCGTATATTAATGCGCTAAATAAGATCTTGGTGCCCGTCGATCGCGCGCATCCACAAGTTTAATGATGCAATCAGTTCAATAATGCTAGCTTCCGGACAGTTATCCACGCTCACCGAGATGGGGATCCCTGTCTGGGAACTTCGTTCGCAGCATTTGTCTAGCGCTGTTACTGCTACTATCGAGGACGTTAATGTAGATGCTGAATTTTCCGAACCCTTGCCAGCTGTTGATTGTTTGGTGGTTGTAGCTGAACAAGATGATGGCGATGAAGCAAGACGATTATTACATGCGATGTTATTGTCAATTGGTTTAACAACGCACAATAGCGCCATAGTGTCGCCCAAGCAACTGGGTCAGCTAATGACTTTACCAACAAAACACAAAGCACTAGTCGCATTCGGTGAGCAATTGGTACCACAGGCTTTGAATTCACAAGCAACAGACCGCGGTCACGTTTATCCCTCATCAGATTCCGACCTTAAAATTATCATTAGCTTATCGCTAACGGTTTTGCTGAACTCACCTGACAAAAAAGCATTAGCATGGCAGGATCTACAGCTGCTTAAAGCCGCCTACTTTTCATCTGCAGATGCTATTTCCCGATGAATGTACGCATCATGCAAGCAAAAGATGTTGCTAATGTGCTGGGCATTGAGCAGAGTGCCAATCAATTTCCTTGGGATAAGAAAAGTTTTGAAGATAGTCTGAAAACAGGGCATCAAGCATGGGTGTTTTACGAAAAAGCCGATGATATAGTTGGTTTTGTCATTGTTCAACGGATACTTGATGAGGCTCACTTGCTTAATATCTGTGTGAAACCTGCAATGCAGGGCCAAGGTCTAGGAAAAACAATCGTTCAGCATGTAATTGATTATGCTAACAGTATTTCAGCAGTCATTATTTTACTTGAAGTTCGTCGTAGTAATGAACGTGCACAGCAGCTTTATTTGCAGGCTGGTTTTAATGAAATGTCAGTCCGTAAGGGCTATTATCCCTCTAAAGAAGGGCGTGAAGATGCTATTTTGATGGCGATGGATTTAGATTTATTATCTTTCTTTAAAGAGTAGTGCAAAGCAAAGCGTTAAAATGCTCAGATAATTTCAAGCGCTTTCAACATCCTATCTTATCGATGTTCAGGCGTTTCTAGCCCAGCTTCAGCCATTGCCACCGCTCGAAATACTGCCCGCGCTTTATTCATTGTTTCCTGCCATTCCATTTCGGGTATAGAATCGTAAACGATACCTGCACCAGCCTGAATATGCAGTGTGTTATTTTTAATAACTGCTGTACGTATGGCAATAGCGGTGTCCATATTGCCTGACCATGACAAATAACCAACAGCACCAGCATAAACGCCACGTTTAACAGGTTCTAGTTCATCAATGATTTCCATTGCTCGAACTTTTGCTGCACCGCTTACTGTACCCGCTGGAAAAGTAGCACGTAGTGCATCGATACACGTCATATTCGGTAGGACTTGGCCAGTCACATTAGAAACAATGTGCATCACGTGAGAATAACGTTCAACAATCATTTTGTCAGTGAGTTTAACGGTGCCAGTTTGGCTTACTCGTCCAGCATCGTTGCGGCCTAAATCAATTAGCATTAGATGTTCAGCAAGTTCTTTAGGATCGGCTAGTAAATCCAGTTCTAGCGCTTTATCTTCTTCCGGTGTTTTGCCGCGTGGGCGGGTACCGGCAATCGGTCGAACAGTGACTTCATTATTTTCCATTCTCACCAAAATTTCAGGTGAAGATCCTACAATATGGAAATCTTCCAGGTTGAGGTAATACATATAGGGTGATGGGTTTAACGTGCGTAAAGCACGGTATAAATCCATGGGTTGTGCCGAGAAAGGGATTGATAAGCGTTGTGACAATACCACTTGCATGATGTCACCATCAGTAATGTATTGTTTGGCTTTTTCTATAGCATTAATAAAGCCATCATGGGTGAAGCCAGAGATAAAGTCATTTTCATCTACGGTTTTTCCAGCATGTGATGAGCTGTATTTTGGCGTTGATGTGCGTAATTGTATTGTTAAATTATCGAGATCTTTTTGTGCTTGTTGATAAGCATTGTCGATGCTTGGATCGGCATGGACAATAATAAAAAGTCGACCACTTAAATTATCAAATACAACTAAATCATTTGATACCATTAATAAAATATCAGGACAGCCTAGCGGATCAGGATTAGGACAAGCGCCTAAGCGCGGTTCAACATAACGCACGGTATCATAACCAAAATAACCGACTAAACCACCATTAAAACGAGGTAAATCATCTAAATCTGGCACGATGTATTGCTGTTTGAATGTTTCTATCCATGACAGAGGATCGGATGAGGTTGATTGTTCAATCACCTTGCCATAATGTTTAACTTCAATGTCTTGGCCTGTAATTCGCACAACCGTTTCACTTGGCAAACCAATAATGGAATAGCGTCCCCATTTTTCTCCACCGTGCACTGATTCCAGTAAATAGGAATAGGGTGCATCTGCTAACTTCAGGTAGGTGCTTAATGGCGTATCTAAGTCAGCTAATACTTCTCGTACGAGAGGGATTCGGTTATAGCCTTGTTCGGCTAGTTGGTTAAATTGTGACAGTTTCATTATGGGGTATTAAACCTAAAATAAGTCTGCAAGTTCTGCAAAGGTATCTATTACTGCGTCTGGATTAGCAGTACGAATATCAACGCCATGATTATAACCATAACTTAGGCAAACAATCGAAAATCCAGCCGCGCGTGATGCTTTAACATCACTGATTGAATCACCAATCATCATCGCATTTTCAGGAGCGATACCAAAGAATTTGGCTCCATGTAATAACGGCGCAGGGTCAGGCTTTTTCAATGGTAAAGTATCACCACTGATGACGATATCAAAAAAATCAAATAGACCCAGATTTTTTAATATTGGTAAGGTAAATTGTTCATCTTTATTGGTCACACAGCCGAGTTTGATACCCTGACTCTTAAGCCATATTAGGCCTTCTTTAACGGCAGGATATAGCTGACTACGTTTACTTGAATTATCAGCATAAAGCGCCATAAAAATAGGCTGGGCTTTTGCATAAAGCGCTGAATCAGGCAACCCTTCTAATTGGTCAGTCAATGCGCGTTCAATGAGACGAGGTACACCATTACCCACCCATAAACGCACTTTGGCTTCACCACGAATAGGCATGTCGAGGGCTTTCATCATTTCATCAACACACCACGCGAGGTCAGGCACGCTATCAACTAGCGTGCCATCAAGGTCAATTAATACCATCTCTGGTTTAGATAAAGCCATTTAGATCTTTGCTAATGCCAATTCAGCACGCATCGCCGCAACAACGGTTTCATAGTGATGTGGATCACTCATGTTGGCAGCACCAAATAATGCAGAACCGGCAACAAAGGTACGTGCGCCAGCTTCAGCAATTTCACGAATGTTTTTGACATTTACACCACCATCAATTTCAAGATCGATGTCATAACCACTTTCATCGATCATTTTGCGTGCTTCACGTAATTTGTCTAATGTGTGCGGAATAAAAGATTGGCCACCGAAACCAGGGTTTACTGACATCAATAAAATACGGTCAACTTTGTCTAAGACGTGTTGGGCTAAAGATAATGGTGTCGCAGGATTAAATACCAAACCTGCTTTACAGCCTTCTGCTTTAATCAATTGCAAAGTGCGATCGATATGATCTGATGCTTCAGGGTGGAAAGTAATGAATGTTGCGCCCGCTTTAGCAAAATCAGGGATGATACGATCAACAGGCTTAACCATTAAATGAACGTCGATTTCATGTGTTACGCCATGTTTACGCAATGCATCACATACTAGAGGGCCAATCGTCAGATTAGGGACGTAATGGTTATCCATAACATCGAAATGAACAATATCAGCGCCTGATGCTAATACGTTATCGACTTCTTCACCCAAGCGAGCAAAGTCAGCAGAAAGGATAGATGGAGCAATTTTAAAAATAGCCATAATATTACCTGTTAGTTTAAGTTAATGGTGTGCTTACGGGTTAAAACGAGATACTTTACCGCATGTGATGGCTTTTTTCAGCTTTTGTAAATGTATACTGGTTGTTTATTTATTAACTATTAGCTTTAGGAGTGTGAATGTGCAGCGATTTCAAACCATCTTACTAAGCCTACTAGTGCTCGTTTTTTTACCATTGTCCGCAATTGCGGCAGATGAAACTGACCCTGCGCTAAATGACACTGCACCGGTAGTATCGGATCAAGACATTCAAAAAAACGATAATATTATGATGAGACAGATTCAGCCTGTCGTCGGTTTTGAGCCGTTAACGGTTGCTGGACAGGATATCAATGCCACTTTTCTTGAAGAAACGATGGGAGAGTCACATGGCGCTATTGTTTTTTTTCATGATCAAGGTGAGGAGCTCGAAAGTCGTGGGGTAGTTACACCTCTTCGACATGAGATGTTGCAGTATGGCTGGTCAACCTTAAGCCTAATGTTAGATTATCCTTTTACACCAAACATTTTACTAGCTATTGAACCCGAAACGGAGGCATCTGCTGCCACTTCACTCGCCCCAGCACCTAAAGATGATGCTGCATCAACGCAAACAAATTCCGCTGCTAGTATAGACTTAGCAAAAACGGATGACGCTAAAAAAGACGAAACAGCACTATTACCTCCGATTTCAAATACACAACGTATCGAAGCTGCAATAGCATTTTTACAAGCTAAGGACATAAAACGGATAATATTTTTAGGCCATGGAAGTGGGGGTCTCATCGCTATTGATGAATTAACTACTATCACGACACCTATTTCAGCATTAATTTTAGTGGGAACGCCCGCGTTAGCTAACAATGATGAATTCAAGAAATTTAATCAGCCCATTTTAGATATCTATGGCGATCAAGATCTGGATGGTGTATCAGCGGCAGTTATGGCTAGAAAAGTAGTTATGAAACGCACTGACAATATTCGGTATACTGCGCGTGAAATAATTGGGGCGAATCATGTATTTTATGGTTTAGAGCCCATGCTGATTTCTACCGTGCGTGGCTGGTTATATGCCACCTTTGCTAAACAGGAAAAAAGTGAATAATGCGGCTTTATTATGATGGTCTAGTAGTACACCAAGCTCAGTCAGATGATGGCATTATTGAAGTTGTTGATCTCGGTGACACACGTTCGTTACATTTTGGCACGTTTCCTCGCCAAAGTAGCATGTCATTGCGAACACCACATACCTTAGAACTTACTTATACCGAAGCCATGATGGCCTGTCTTATTTTAAATTCTAATCCTGAAAAAATCTTGGTTGTAGGTTTGGGCGGCGGATCAATTGTTAAGTTCTTACTTCACCATTTTCCAAATTGTGAAATAGATGTCATTGAATATCGGCAAGATGTAATCGATGTGGCGCAGCGCTATTTCGGTGTACCGAGTGATAATCCCCGATTGACCATTCACCATGGCGATGGCTATTTATTTGTGCAAGAACTTTTTTATCAAGATGAAAGTAATTATGATCTGTTATTGGTTGATGCCTATGATCATGTGGGTATGGCGACGAGTGTAGGAATACAGGCTTTTTTTGATGCTTGTGCTGGTATATTATGTGCCCACGGAGTGATGAGTATTAATCTATGGGGTAGTGAACATGCCTTATTCAACCAAACTATGGCAAGAATAAGTCATAGTTTTGAAGGCCGGACAATGATATTACCAGTGAAGAATAAAGGTAATGTTATCGGTTTAGCAACGATGCGGCCAGTCAACAATGCTGCATTAAAAAAACGTCAAGCAACCGTCGAATTACAGGAACTACAGTTGAATATAAGCCTTCCTAAATCATTACAAGCGCTGACACGCCAAAGCAGTTCAGTGATTAGTCGGATCTTTTCATAATGCTAAGAACTTTATTGTCAATAAAATTACTAGCGATCATTTTATTAATGATTTCATCATGGTCCTTATCGGCGAATCCAAGCGATAACATAGAAGTCTTAGTTTCTCGCTCGGCTCATACCCTTAGTGTTAAACAGGGGGATGTGACCTTAAGCACGTTCAAAGTTGCTTTTGGTAGCGGCGGAAAAAAAGCTAAGCTTAAAGAAGGTGATCACACGACACCTAAAGGCACTTATCTCATTAACAAAATAAGAGATAGTGAGAATTTTCATTTGTTTATGCTGTTAAATTATCCAAATATGGATGATGCAAAACGGGCATTGAAGGAAGGACTGATTAGCCGGACGCAATATCGAGCCATCTTACTTGCTCAGATTGAAGGACGTTTACCGCCGCAAAATACCGCTTTGGGAGGATCAATTGGCATCCATGGCATCGGTGTCGAAACCAAAGATAAATTAGAAATTCATCGACTTGCAGATTGGACAAAAGGCTGTATTGCTATGCGTAATGATGAAGTTGAAGCTTTGAGTCGATATATTACGCAAGGTACAAAAGTTATCATTACTGATTAATTCCCGATTGTTTTTGTCGGTTATTAAGATAATTTGCTAGTATATCGGATTGAATACCGTCTAATCCTGCCAAAAGGTGCCCATCCATGCACGCTGCTCCAGATCTTTTTTCTCATCGTAAATTTTGGGCCCACCGCCTTGGTGTTGCGCCACAATTACCAATGTCTCGTGAAGAAATGGATGAGCTTGGCTGGGATTCGTGCGACATTATTCTTGTTACCGGCGATGCCTATATCGATCACCCCAGCTTTGGCATGGCATTAATCGGTCGATTGCTAGAAAATCAAGGCTTTCGTGTAGGCATTATTTCGCAGCCTGACTGGTTAAGTGCTGACGACTTCAAACAATTAGGTAAGCCAAATCTATTCTTTGGTGTTACTGGTGGTAATATGGATTCGATGGTGAATCGTTATACCTCTGATCGACGCATCCGAAGTAATGATGCCTATACGGCTGATGGGGAAGGGGGAAAGCGACCCGATCGCTGTGTAGTAGCCTATAGTCAACGCTGTCGTGAAGCCTATAAAGGTGTGCCGATCATTATTGGTGGAATCGAGGCTAGCCTGCGACGCATCGCTCACTTCGATTATTGGTCAGAGAAAGTACGTCGCAGCGTCATTATGGATGCTAAAGCCGATATCTTAGTTTATGGTAACGGTGAGCGACAAGTAGTAGAAATTGCCCATCGTTTAGCTGAAAATGAGCCCGTTAGTCAGTTGACAGATATTCGTGGTACGGCATTTATCACTAAACATGGTCAACGTGATGGATGGTGGGAAAAAGATTCAACTAGCGTTGATATGCCGGGCAAGATTAATCCCCCGATCGATCCCTATGCTATGCAAACTGAAGCGAGTTGTGCTGACGAAAAAGCAAAACCTGAAAACGCAAAATCAGAAAGCGCCAAGCAAAATAACACTAAGCAAGAAAGTACGACGACCAAAACTAATGTTATTCGTTTTCACAAAATAATGCCCAAAGATTCGTCAATGAGCGTTATTCGTTTACCGGCTTATAATGAAGTTCGAAACGATCCAATTCTGTACGCTCACACATCACGAATCCTCCATTTAGAAACTAATCCTGGTAATGCCTTGGCATTAGTGCAACAACATGGCGAACGAGATGTTTGGCTCAATCCACCCCCAATTCCTTTAAAAACTGAAGAAATGGACGGCGTATTTGACTTGCCTTATAGTCGTGTCGCTCATAAGTCATATGGCAATAAAAATATTCCTGCTTATGAGATGATTCGTTTCTCTGTCAACATCATGCGTGGTTGTTTTGGTTGCTGTACCTTCTGTTCAATTACCGAGCATGAAGGACGTATTATTCAAAGTCGTTCTGAAGATTCAATCATTAAAGAAGTTGAAGCTATTCGAGATACAACGCCAGGCTTTACCGGCGTTATCTCAGACTTAGGTGGCCCAACAGCTAATATGTATCGTCTAGCATGTAAGAGTGAAGAGATTGAAGCTAGTTGCCGACGTTTATCTTGCGTGTTCCCAGGTATATGTAAAAACCTGAATACTGATCACACACCGCTGATTAAGCTTTATCGACGCGCACGCGCATTACCAGGGATCAAGAAGATTCTAATTGCTTCTGGTTTGCGTTACGACCTTGCTGTTTTGTCACCTGAATATGTTAAAGAACTGGTGACACATCATGTCGGTGGTTATCTGAAAATCGCCCCAGAACATACCGAAGATGGGCCGCTTGAACAGATGATGAAACCGGGCATTGGTACTTATGATAAGTTCAAAGCCATGTTTGATAAATATTCAAAGGCTGCGGGTAAAGAACAATACTTGATTCCTTACTTTATTGCCGCTCATCCAGGTACAACTGATAACGATATGTTGAATTTAGCCTTATGGTTGAAAAACAATGGTTTTCGCGCTGATCAAGTACAAGCCTATTTGCCATCACCCATGGCTGCGGCTACTGCAATGTATCATTCTGGTAAAAATACCCTGCATAAAGTACGACGAACCGGCGGTGATATCACGGTTCCAAAGGGCATTAAAGTACGTCGTTTACATAAAGCGTTTTTGCGTTATCACGATGCTGAAAATTGGCCAATGTTGCGAGAGGCCCTACAAAAAATGGGTCGAGCTGATTTGATTGGTAATGGTAAAAAACATCTGATTCCTGCGTGGCAACCTGCTGGCACAGGTGAGCAAGGCGAAGGAAAACGTAAAGCAGGCAAATCCCAAGCTTCGTTAAATGGTCAGAAAAACATTTCATTTCGTACTCAACATGTGCGTGCTAAAGCTGTGGGCAATAAATCAACATCTAGTAAAACTAAACAGCGTCGCCGCTAGGCTTAAAGCAATGACCGTTAGTCATTGTGATTGATGCTTAATTCAATAATCACACTTACGTTAAGCAGTAATTAGGTTACTGCTTAACTTTGATTGTTACTGGAGTTTACTAGTTGATACAAACGTTCGATTTCTTGTTCGAGTGTATTGTTGGGCTGGACTTTTCCTGTCCGGTTAACCCAATAATTCGCATTACTTAAATCACCTTGTAAATTACCATGAATCAGCAATGCGAGTTCGTCGCGTTCATGCTGCATCAATTAGTGTGCGGGGTGACAATTACCTTGGCTGATAAGGTCGAGTGCTTGTAAGTGTTTCGTTGTCTTGGCTAGTTTCCTCAGACATGCTCGTTAATTTAACACGTAAGCCGCCTAATATAGGTGACTGATCTAAGTGCAACTCAAAATGATATATCTGTGCGATTTCTTTGACGATTGCAAGGCCTAGACCATGACCCTGAATATTTTCGTCGACGCGGATTCCTCGTTGGGTAATGGTCTCTATTTGATCTGATGAACAACCAGGACCATCGTCTTCAATTGTAATGGACAGCATAGCTCCCGTCTCGATAGTGCATCGAATGGTTGATTTTGCCCACTTACAACTGTTATCCAATAAGTTACCTAGTAACTCTAACATATCATCACGGTCGGTATTACTTAATACCCCTTGCTGTATTTGGCAATTAAAGGTCAGTGATTTGTTATGGTAAATCTGTTGCAACACTCTGATTAAGTTTGGTATTTCTTCACTGGGAATAAATTGTTGGCCTGGCATGCCTGCTCCAGCAAGACGAGCCCTTTTCAATTCATGATTAATAATTTGTTGCATACGGGTGGTGTGTTCTTGCAAGTCAGTATGTATCTCAGGATATTGTTTTATTTTGTCATTGTGAGCCATTTGCATCATTAAATTTAGTGGGCCTTTTAAGGTATGTGCTAAATTTCCTAATGCGTTGCGTGAGCGTTCTAGTCGTTGGCTCATTAATAACAAAAGATGATTAATTTCAATGACTAGTGGGAGTAACTCATCAGGTACCGCCTCAGTCAAATGACCCTGTTGTCCTTCAGATAATTGTTGTATCTCACGTTGGATTTGTGTGAGAGGGCGAAATGAAAACTGCACAATAATGCGTTGCACTATTAATATCAAAAGCAAGGCTGAAATCGCTAAACCAATAAAAACGAAAGTATAAAAACGCTCTTGTTGATAAATCGGCGTAATGTCTTCTGCAATGGCAATGGTTACCAGACGATCTTGCTTTTGGTAGCTGGCGACATGAATTAATAAAGATTGCTCATCAGGGCCATGATTATTGATGGTTTTTGTTTTGCCTAAGGCTGGTGAGGTAAATTCAAGGCTTGCATCCCACAGAGAGCGGGATCTTAGCGGTTTCTCTTGATCAGCAATGATAATTTGGTAGTAATGTCCTGAATAAGGTTGAGAATAGACAGCGCCAAGTCGTGCATGATCGATATTGGGTACACCGGCGATATCGAACTGCAGGCTAGCAAGTAAACTCTGGCTATCATGCTCCGCACGGGCTGTAACTACACTTTCGGTGAGCTGTTGCATCACTAAAATTTGCGCCCAACCAAGCAAAATCATCAGCCCGATGAGGCTTGTCGCAAGGCCCGCATGTAAACGATGTTCAAGTGAATTCATTAAATGGTTTTATGGTGTCGGAATGTCAAAGATATAGCCCTGACCTCGTCGTGTTTTGATGAAATCTTTACCTATTTTCTGCCGGAGTCGGCTGATATGTACTTCTAGCACATTACTATCATGATCAGTATCACCTTCATAAACATGTTCGATAAGATGAGATTGTGAGAGAATTTTTCCGACCTTGGTCATAAAATAACGTAGTAAGCGAAACTCCATTCCTGAAAGTTCAACTATGGTAGCGGATGGCAGAGTTACCTGTTGTCGTTCTTCATCAAGAATAAGTCCTGCTGCGGTAAAGTGTTCGCCCAGCCGCTCCTGACTTCGACGCAATAATGCATCAATCCGAGCGAACAATTCTTCGGTATGAAAGGGTTTGCCAAGGTAATCATCCGCACCTGCCTTTAAGCCATCAACCCGCTCATGCCAGCTATCACGTGCTGTTAAAATAATAACAGGCAAGGTTTTATCGGCTTTTCGCCAATTTTGTAACACATCAAGACCTGATCTGCCAGGAAGCCCTAGGTCGAGTACTACGACATCATAGGGTTCTTCCATGCCTTGAAACTCGCCATCAATGCCATTCTCAACCCAATCAACTGCAAATCCTATTCGTTTCAGATCGTGTTTTAATTGCGCGCCCAAGCGAGGATCATCTTCAACTAAAAGTAACCTCATGTTCTATATCTCCTTGTACCGGAATCTTTAATCATTTGTTAATTCCTGTCCTGTTTTAGCGTCATAGTTCAGTTTATGTACCTTGCCTTGTTGATCAAGTAACTCAACTTCATAAATCAGTTGGTCATTATGTTCATCTAGTTCAAGCTCTAAAATTTGCCAATCGCCATGTTGTCGAATATTAGCTAATAAGTCCTCTAATGAGATAATTTGTCCGCGTTCAAGCAATATTTTGGCTCGATCATTATCGCTATCTGCCTTCAGCATTGGCGAAAGTAGAATGACAGATAAAAATAGCACAATCAGATAAGCCAGACGCATTATTTAGTCCCATCCCCATTGTTTAGGTGCACCTGGTATTTTAATTTGGTCTTCATTAAATGATCCCTTATCTGCTTGAGTATGACACGCAATACAATTACTTAAACTGCCAATTTCAGGATTATTTCTAAGCTCACGGGTCGAAAGTTCGCGATGTTTTCTTTTAATGTACGGTGTTTCGCTTATTCGCAATGGTATTTCGTCAGTCGCTAGTGAATTCATAATTCTTTGAGAGCGTTTATAGTTACTGGTATCAGCCGAATTATCAATTAAATATTGCAAAATAACGGCATGAGCATTAGGTGCTAGCTCGGCATTATCACCAAAATGGTCATCTAAGCCTGACATCAATTTTTGCCAAGAACGTGCAGGTAATAAACCAGCTGGATATGCAAAATGGCAACTAGCACACTCACTACGATAAAGCTGATTGTTTACGGGTGCGACATCCAAACTAGAATATCTTCCGTCACCATTTTCTATGCCGCCACTGCAATAAGCCCTAGCGTGTCACCGTACTCGTGAAAGAATTAATCCATCCCTGGCTTAATTCGACTCCGTGCGGTGACGACCATTTGCCTCCGACGTCCTCGTCACCTCGCTAACGCATCGGCTCTCAAGCGACTGAC
>Ga0335398_10000188_pt1 | contig 102187 bp, 92 predicted proteins | sample BON03_FD_205742 | JGI IMG/M metagenome (GOLD analysis project Ga0335398, IMG submission 205742) | Freshwater microbial communities from Lake Bonney liftoff mats and glacier meltwater in Antarctica - BON-03 (spades assembly) (version 2) | ecosystem: Environmental > Aquatic > Freshwater > Ice >...
CACAGGGCTACCACCCTGTGCTAAGGTATACCGCCCTTTCAGGGCTTAGAATTATTCAACCCATGTAAAAAGTCTACGACATATTTCGAAATAACCAAGCCCTGAAAGGGCAACATCTCTTAGGGATGGGTGCAGCCCATCTAAAAATAGCAACAACTCAATCCCAATAGCCCTGTAAGGGTGCAATTACAAATCTATTTGGGATTAATACAGATTTGATGTCACCCTTTCAGGGCTTAATAATTAGGTTTGTATCCTACATCCACAGGGCTACCACCCTGTGCTAAGGTATACCACCCTTTCAGGGCTTAGAATTATTCAACCCATGTAAAAAGTCTACGACATATTTCGAAATATCCAAGCCCTGAAAGGGCAACATCTCTTAGGGATGGGTGTAGCCCATCTATAAATAGCAGCAACCTAACCCTACCAGCCCTGTAAGGGTGAAATTACAAATCTATTTGGGATTAATACTGGTTTTATGGCACCCTTTCAGGGCTTAAAAATTAGACTTGCATCCTACAGACACAGGGCTACCACCCTGTGCTGAGGTATACCGCCCTTTCAGGGCTTAGAATTATTCAACCCATGTAAAAAGTCTACGACATATTTCGAAATAACCAAGCCCTGAAAGGGCAGCATCTCTCAGGGATGGGTGCAGCCCATCTAAAAATAGCAACAATCTCGTTTTAACAGCCCTGTAAGGGTGCAATTACAAATCTATTTGGGATTAATACTGGTTTTATGGCACCCTTTCAGGGCTACAAAAACATTAGGACCTGGATAAATAATGTTGAATTTGATATAGGTTATAAATGATTGGATTGTGTTCTTCTTTGATGCATTATCAAATATTCAAACACAGTTAAAAACAAAGCTTGAAAGCGAAGGAATTGAGCAAAGACTCTCTCCCAAAGAAAAGTCACTCCTAATATATATTTCGGACCACCCTGGCAGCAGGTCCGGAGAAATCTCAAAAAAGCTTGATATTCCGAGTCCAACTGTGAAGAGAATATTGGCGGAATTGACGGCTAAGCACCTAATTGAAAAATTCGGTTCAGGACCGGGTACAAACTATACGATATCTTAAAAATACAACGTTCAATAACCAAGCCTTCTGACGGCTGGAACGGCCTAGTCCCCTTCGATATGCTCACCCTTCGACAGGCTCAGGGGCCAAGCTCGGGGCCCACATAAATGAATCATTGTAAGGGTCTTGGTTATTAGGGGTATTATGGGGGATGGTTTTCCCTGTTTTTTTAAATAAGGGAAATATTCTTGATAAAAACCCCTTATATTCATAGTTATATTTTTATAGTCAATGATTTAAACGGATGAGGAGGAACAGGATTGTAGGCCGAAGGAATTAAACTGTATGCTGAAGGGATAGGAATGTAGCTGGAAAGAATAGGGTTGTAAGCTGAAGGAATAGCCATGTAAGCGGAAGGAGCGCAATTGTAGGTCGAAGGAACGGAGATGTAATCGGAAGGAGTTGAATTGTAAGGCGAAGGCGTTAAAATGTAAGTTGAAAGATTTAGTTTTTTAGCTTTTTCAGATGCAATGCCTCGAACGTATATGAGATGGTTAGAAGCTGTAAAAAAATTCTACAGCATTGCATCAACAGATTCAGAAATTCAAAGCAAACTCGCAAGACTTAAGGTTTCAGCAGGTGATTTGACGGCTGCAAATACAATGATCTCAGACATAGAAGCAGCACGATCTGAGTACTTGCAAGAAAAAGGCGAATCACAAGACGCCACATTTGCAAAGATAGACGATTGGATGAGTGAGTTCTACGCAGTTGCCCGGATTGGATTAGAAGATAATCCACAGCTATTAGAAGCGCTTGGCAAGGTAGTAAGGTAAACAGGATAAGGCGGGTCTATTTGTTAGCCCATTGGTAAACATGGATACCCAAGTAGCCCGCCGTTTATAAACATCCGGAACGAATTAAGATTAAACCTAAGGATATTCCGGATTGGGGCACAGCAGTACACACGTACAAAGGTTTATGGTTCAATTTTGAAAGTTTCCGTTAAGATTTTAGTGACTCATCCGGATTCCTTGTCGGGAATTCTTAATTTAAGAGAGTAAAACTGAAATAGGAGGGTATATAGTCTGTAAACACGCAAGCCCTCTGCTAAAACTTAGCTAAATATAAATTTTAGCGGAAATGGTAGGGTAACAGTGCAAAACTTGAACAGCAGTGCTAAAAACGGACGACAAAACGCCAACGTATTGCAAAATTAAAAGAACTGCAAACCTGCGCACAAGTCACCCCAATTGTAGCACATTTAATTTTATCCAACTACACTCTTGCCCATCCACAACCCGACAATGAAAACAGCAACTAAACTAGTGAAAATTTCGTACCTTTGCTGGCTAAGAATGGACAAAAAAGAATGAATGCTTTAGAGCAATTTTATATTGATTTAGACCAAAGCGGTTGGGATGTAAAGCAAGAAAGCGACATCAATCAAGCCCTTCAAGAAGTGTATGAAACACTTGATGAAGCGAAACTGTTGGATGTTCAACATTTTGCTGAAATTGACCGACAAGCATTTCATTTCAGTAAATCACCAGAAAAGCGACTTTCATCTCGTGCAGCAGGGACAAGGAAAATGGAAGACGGAAGCGAAATTCCTTTTGAATGGCCTGACATTAGAGAATTTAAAAATGAGGACTTTGATTATGTCTATAATCGTTTCAAAACCACTAAAAATATATATGCGAAAACTGAATATGGTTTGATTTTGTTCTATTCAAAAAGCAAACAGGACAATGATTTTGTAAAAGAGTTACTCTCTTCACTTTTTGAGTTGCTTAAAACCTATATTGGAAAAGCTAAACACAAAGACGATAAAGACCACTATATCCTTTATTCTCGGACAGTTTTAGCAAATGCATTGCATATTGGAAACAACCGAAAGGAGGTAGCCGAGATTAACACCTTATTCAATGCACTTATCGAATACACTTTTGAAGTTCATCAAGGTTGGGATATTACACACAATTCTACCCTGCGGACAATAATTGACTTGACAGATTTTGCAGTTAAATACTTTAAAGATTTTAAACAGATAGTTGAGGTAAATAAATTCATTGACAAGAATTGGGAGGCAGCTAAAGGCCTAACAAATACTTATGTGTGGGGAGCAATTTATGTTGCAGACATTTCAATTAAGTTGAGTAGAAAATTAGGAAGCGATATGAAGGGCTTGCTTTACTTTAAAGCAAGTCAATACGAAAAACTTTCAGCAGAAAGAAAAGGAGATTTAGCTTCTGTATCATTTGTAGAAAAGGCAATGACTATCTACAAAAGCTTGAAAGACGAAAAGAATTTAAGCCGACTGCAACAAGAATATCAGAAGTTGCGGACTGAGTTTAATTTGGGTGAGGTAAGACAAGAAATGCCACAAGATGAAACCCAACGAATAATGGAATTAATCAAAAAAGAAGTAAAAGAAAAAAGTGAGGATGAAATAGTAAAAACCTTACTCCTAACTCCAATGATTAGACCACTTGACGATATAAAAAAATGGAGTGAAGATTCTTTTAAAGAAACAATGCTTCAAGATATGTTACCAGTTAGTATTCAAGACAAATTTGGCAATACAATAGCACAATATTTTACTGACGAGGAACGAACTAAATTTTCATTGCTTAGGACTTATGAGTTTCACATGCAAATTGCTTCACAAACTATAATACAATATTTTGTAGAAGCATTTCGGGCAGACAAAATTTCGGCGAACAGCATTATCAGTTTGCTGAACCAAACTTGGATGGGAGAAGATGTTAGCAGGCGTAGAAACGGAAGAGACATTAATTTTAGCTATATCAAATTGATTGAATCAGGTATCAACTCATTTTTTGACGAGCTTATAAAATGGAAAGCTGACCCAAGCTATTTTCCAAATTTTGTAAGTGCAACAGACAGTTTGGTTTTGAAAGCTGAATATTTTTTAAGAGAGTTTTGCTATTTTCTTGGTGCCCCAACTTTTAAAGCTGAGAATTCAAACATTGTTATGGAAAGAACTTTAGATGATATCCTTGAGGATAAAAAAATAAAAGCAGCATTAACTAAGGACGACCATTTTTTCATTAAATTTATCTTAACTGAAAAAGCGGGTTACAATTTAAGAAATAGAATTGCACATGGACTAATGGACAATGTTGATTATAGTTTACAATATCCAATATTTTCTATTCTAATAATACTAAAGCTTAGTAATTATCAATTCCCAACGACTAAAAACGATTAAGATGAATCAAACAATATCTCAAAAGTTTCATGCATCAAAAAACGAACTAATATTAAGTTTTGTTTCAGGCAGCACTGCATCAGTGTTTGAGGATTTAGAAAATATCACAAACACCTACAGACCTCAATCCTCACAACCTCATGGGATAAAATATTTCAATTATGCTGACACTATTTATGGATTTTCAAATTTGAAAAAAAATTGGGATTCATATGATGCTGATGTAATATCTATTAATGCTATTGAAACAGCCATCGAAACATTAAATCACTTGAACAGCAAAGGAAAACTGGCAAATGATATTTCCGTTAATGTTTTTCCAATGAGAGATGGTGGAATTCAATTTGAGTTTGATGGAGAAAACATTTGTGCTGAATTAGAAATCAACCATAATGGAGATTCAACATTTATCCTCTTTGACGATGACGGCAACATTATAGACAAAGGTCAGCTATTTGAATTGTCCAAACTCTCAACACTTTTGGAAGAAGCACAGTATGTCCTATAATATTACAAAAGAGGACTTATTGTATAGGAGAATTCCACATCAACCAAGTTTTTGGAAGGATGTTAATGGAGTAAAAGTTCCTTCAAGTGGTAATTTTAAAACTAATAAAGGAGAAGATGGACTCTCTGTAAATATTGCCACATTAATAAAACCAGAAGCAATATTTGCTAAACACCCTAACAATGATGTTGCTGAATTTTTAGCATCTGTACCGATTGCGGAAGGATTCAATTGTATTCAAAAAGGAAAAGACTCGACTCATGCTATAATAGAAGGAGACACTAATCCAATTGCAAAAAAAATAGCAAAAGCCGTAACGACAGTTCATAGGTTTTGATGAAGGATTCCAACGCAATTGCAAGCACATTTTATTTTTTTACCGACACACATGGCAACAATAAAATCTGAAAAGAGCTTACAAGCCAAGGCACAGAGAAGGTGCACACTTAACTCGGCAGAGTTTCGACCGAAAAGAGCCACATCCCCTAATTACCAAGTCTTCTAATGGCTGGAACAGCCTTGTCTGACCCTTCGACAGGCTCTGGGTCCACAACGGCTAAAAGCCGGCTCACCAAACATTATGAAGAAACCTTGAGAGCGTATCATTTCCGAAACCAAAGAATGGTAATTGACACGAATGCCGCAAGATAATTGGTAACAAAATATTTTAAAACAGCATAAACATGGGACATATAGCAGAACCAAAAGGAGTTGATTTTATAATACAAAGTCCGCCGCTCACCGACGAGGAAAGTAAAGAGTTGAGCGCATTTATAAAAAATCGAAAAGCAGAAATGAGTAAAAAATCAAAGTCCAAACCCAGAATACCGCTTAGAAAAAAAGAAAAACCGAAAGCATAATGTTAGGCTTCATTCTAGTTACGCAGAGTCTCGCCTATTTGAAACTTTTCGATTAGGCATTATGCTCCAAGAACTGGGTAAGAATCAGGGCATGACACAGGGACAATTTGCACATAAGTGCGGAACAACCAAAACGTACATTTCAAGAATCGAAAACAATGCAAGTGATATTCGCCTATCAACGCTTATGCGAATTATCAGAGAAGGACTTGGCGGACAATTAAAGCTCAACGTAGCACTATAAACGCGAAAGCCCAACAAATGCTATATTATAACTTTTCGGCCATCAAAACTTATGGTTTTTGGTGATAGATGGAGGGCGTAAAGAAATTGAACTAGGTCCGGTGGAAACCCCCTCTTTTCAGTAGTAAGATCCTTTGGCAAGTGATTTTAATAACACCCGGAACGAATAAAGAATAAACCTAAGAATATTCCGGCTTGGGGCACAGCAGTACACACGTACAGAGGTTTATCCTTTAATTTTGATAGTTTCCATTAAAATCTCAGTATTTCCACTGTTTTCCTTGTCTGAAATCTTTAATTTGACGGGGTAAACGAATTGAAATAGCGGGATATATAGTGCGTATATACGCAACTGCGCGGCTAAAAATTAGCTTTATGCAAGTATTGGGCGTTATTTAAAAATCGTATCAAGATCGTATCAAGATCGTATAATTTCGAATCATATCGTATCATTTGTCGACTCTTTTTTCTAAATTGAGCTCATGGATACGGTACACACCTTAAGGTTAAATATTAACTGGAACCTAATTTCTACTCTAAGTAAAATAGATCGGTTTGACGCAGAGTGGACAACAATAGAGAAAAAAGAAGGACGAAGTCTAAAACAATTAAAATCAATAGCTACAGTACGAAGTGTAGGGGCTTCAACTCGGATAGAAGGATCACAGATGAGCGACCAAGAAGTTGATGTACTTCTCAAGGATATAAAAATTGAAAAACTCGTTGACAGGGATTCCCAAGAAGTAGCGGGGTATTTTGATGCCCTAGACACCATATCAGCGTCTTATAAAAACATACCAATAACAGAAAATTCAATCAAAAACCTGCACAATCAGCTCCTCAAACACAGTGAAAAGGACGAATGGCACAAGGGGGACTATAAACAGCTAAGTAATAGCGTTGAGGCCACACTTCCAGATGGGACGAAACAGATTGTTTTTCAAACAACTCTACCAGGTATTGAAACTGAAGAGGCCATGCGATCCTTATTTGAATGGTATAGTTCGGATAACGAGACCCATGCATTGGTAAAGTCCTCAATTTTTTGCTACGAATTTGTAAGTATTCATCCTTTCCAAGATGGTAACGGGAGATTAAGCCGACTATTATCAACGCTGTTACTACTCAAACACGGATATAAATGGATACAATATGTCAGTTTCGAACATGAAATCGAACACAGAAAAACAGCGTACTATCGGGTTCTTAGAAGCTGTCAAGCAGAAAGACCTAATGAGGTTATAAATGATTGGATTGTGTTCTTCTTTGATGCATTATCAAATATTCAAACACAGTTAAAAACAAAGCTTGAAAGCGAAGGAATTGAGCAAAGACTCTCTCCCAAAGAAAAGTCACTCCTAATATATATTTCGGACCACCCTGGCAGCAGGTCCGGAGAAATCTCAAAAAAGCTTGATATTCCGAGTCCAACTGTGAAGAGAATATTGGCGGAATTGACGGCTAAGCACCTAATTGAAAAATTCGGTTCAGGACCGGGTACAAACTATACGATATCTTAAAAATACAAGGTTCAATAACCAAGCCTTCTGACGGCTGGAACGGCCTAGTCCCCTTCGATATGCTCACCCTTCGACAGGCTCAGGGTACAAATTCATTGAATCTTAGTAAGGAGTGTATTGGGAATTAGGGTTGTTATGGGGAATGGTTATCCCTTTTTTTATAGTAGCTATTTTCCATCAGGTAAAGGTTTACGGAAGTGATTTTGTCAGTATTGTTGCAGAAAAAAAAGCAACAATACCGCCAAAATCGTATCGTACTCCTTGTTCTTACTAGGGGCTGACACCCCTGGCTACAAAAATTTCACCCCCTTGGGGTTATGGGATTCATTAAGTTTCACAGTCTAGATGACCATAGGAAATAATGTTAAGTTATTAGGAGTTAGATGGGATTCAAGCACATTGATAAGTGACGTGGTAAAGCTAATTGGAATGAATGCCATTTTTTTATTTCTCTGGTCACTTTTGACAGTTTCCATTAAAATTTTAGTGGCTCATCTGGATTCCTTGTCCGAGATCCTTAATTTGATAGAGTAAAACTGAAATAGGAGGATATATAGTCTGTAAACACGCAAGTCATCTGCTAAAACATAATTTTATACAAATGCTGTGTGGAATCCAAAAGATTGAAACTGATTGTAACTTCAAGAAATCTTACTTAACTGATAAAAATCAGAACAATGTTGACATCAATACCAATAATTGGTATATTGAAAGATAAAATATTAGGAAATGGCAAAAAATACTTCAATTACTTTAGGTGAGCACTTTGAAACCATAATAGAAAAAAGTATTGCTTCGGGAAGATATGCATCGGCAAGTGAAGTGATTAGAGCAGGATTACGAAAAATCGATGAAGAAGAGCAAAAAATAACTGCTTTAAGAGACGCAATTGAAGCAGGAGAAAATAGTGGCTATATCACTGATTTTGATCCCAAAGAATTTTTAGAAAGAATGCATTCAAAACATTCGAAATGAAATTGAAATTCCAATTAAGTAGATTAGCAAATAATGATTTAGAAAACATTTGGGAATATACATTTACAAACTGGTCTTTAAAACAAGCGGATAATTATATCAAACAAATAATGACTCAAATCAATAAAGTTTGTAAAAACCCAGAACTTGGAAGGCAAATTTTTAGCATAAAGCCTAACCACAGAATGATTAAAATTAATTCTCATTTCATAGTCTATAAAGTAGATGGGGAACTTCTAAAAATTGACCGAATCGTACATGAAAGAATGGATATTCCGAATAGAATATGATGCAAAAAAGGAGTCCACATAACAATAGAAAAGAAGTAATAGCTCCTTCGTCACTACTACTCTTATCATCTCCGCTAGTGTGCCACAAAGCTTTGGTAACCCAGTAGGTGAAAATCCTGTCTAAATAATTGGCTGTTCATTTAGAATATAGAAGAGCTCCCGATAGTTAAATCCTTGAGAATTTTGCTGAAGCTTGGTATGCTTAAACGTGCAAGCTAAAACGCGAACCCATAGTAGCCTCGAGAAGTGTACTGAACGTGTCCCAACGAAATATCTTAAAAACATAACCGGAACAACTTTGTATGAGATGCGAATGATTTCTGGAACAAATATCTACCGAATATTCTGCTTTTTCGACAAGGGTAAACTGGTTGTAACGCTAAACGGATTTCAAAAGAAGACTCAGAAAACACCAAAGAACGAAATTAAACTGGCTTAAAAGCTGCAAAAACAATATTACGATGAGCAAAACTAAAATTGTAGACTTTGACGATCATATAAACTCAGAATATGGTGAGCGAGGAACTGAACCTAGAGAAGCTTTTGAAGAAGGTTTTGAAGCTTTCCGATTAGGCATTATGCTCCAAGAACTGCGTAAGAATCAGGGCATGACCCAGGAACAACTTGCACAGAAGTGCGGAACAACCAAAACGTACATTTCAAGAATCGAAAACAATGCAAGTGATATTCGCCTATCAACGCTTATGCGAATTATCAGAGAAGGACTTGGCGGACAATTAAAGCTTAATGTAGAACTATAAACGCGAAAGCCCAACAAATGCTATATTATAACTTTTCGCCCATCAATACTTATGGTTTTTGATGATGAATGAAGGGAGTTGAGTAAATGAGCTAAGTCCGGTGGAAATCACCTCTTCAGGAGTAAGATCCATTTATAAACACCCGAAATAAATAAAGAATAAACTTAATGTTATCCCGGTTTGAGGCACAGAAGTACACAAATACAGGAATTTATAGTTCAATTTTTAAAGTTTCCATTAAAATTTCAGTAGCTCCACTGGATTCCTTGTCCGAAATCCTTAATTTAACAGAATAAAACTTAAATAGCGGGATATATAGTCCGTATTTACGCAACTCAGTAGTTGAAACGTGGATATATATGGATGTTGCCAGTAATTTGAAAAACCGATAAAATCGACAAATGAGTAAACAATCAATAATATTAGCAAAAGCTGCTGCCTTAAAAAAGAGTTTTGAAAATATCGAATATCCATATGGAGCAAGATGTATTGGAGCGAGTCTTGAACCACTTTTACCAAGGTATGAAAATATAGTCTCTCAATTAAAATCTGAATTTAATGGGATTTTTGATGATTTACCTGACCTACCTTTACCTGTCACAATTGGACATTCGAATAATGGAAGGCTATACCAAAAAGATACCATTAACCCACTTGTAAATAATTTAGATTACGTATTAGAATTATACTCTAATATGCGGATTGGCGAAAAATTCGAACAAAGACAAAAACCAAATAGGATTTTTATAAGTCACGGAAGGAGTGAACAATGGAGACAACTTCAATCATATATTGAAAAAGATTTAGAACACAATACTTTAGAATTAGCTCAAGAAGCTAATTTAGGAAGAACGATTTTACAAAAATTATATGAAGAATCTGGAAAGTGCTCAATCGCAATAATAGTAATGACAGGAGACGATATTACTGAAAATGGAGAAATTCGAGCAAGAGAAAACGTAATGCACGAAATTGGCTTTTTTCAGGGACTTTATGGACTTAACAATGTTGTATTGCTTCACGAAAGCGGAGTCAATATACCGAGTAATATTCACGGATTGGTATATGTGCCTTTTCCGAAGGATACAATAGAAGCTACATTTGGCGCTTTACATAGAGAATTAAAAGTAATGATGAGTTAGGCACTAAATAAAACGAAAGCCTATAACCAAGCATTCTCACAACTGTAACAGCTTGGTCTGAGTGTCCTGTTCCCTTCGACAAGCTCAGGGTACACTTCAATAAATATTGAAAGGGTGTTGGGAATTAGGGTTACTATGGGAGATCTTTTTCCCTATTTTTAGTAACTATTTTCCATTAGGTAAAGGTTTTCGGAAGTTTAATTCAAAGTTCATTTCGGGAATAGCATTTGTAAATCAGGACATCCACATGGCCTTTATCTAATAAAATCAACCAACAAAATCAAGGATATAGAAAAAGCCCATTTAGGGTTTAAAAAAATAAAGCCACCGAAACTTAATTTCGGTGGCTTTTTTACTGACAATTTTAACTGTTTGAATTAATTCGGAATCATTCCGTGAGGATCAATAACAAATTTTGTGGCGGCACCTCCGTCAAAATCCTTGTAACCCTGAACGGATTCCTGCAAAGTAATGATCTGAACATTAACCGCTTTCGCAATTTGAATTTTATCGTATAAGATGGCATTCATAAGCGGGCGATGGTATTTCATTACCGGACACTGGCCGGTATAAAAGGTACATGATTTGGCCCATCCCAGACCCAGGCGGATACTAAGACTTCCTTTTTTAGCTGCTTCAGTTGAAGCGCCCGGATCACCTGTTACATACAAACCGGGAATACCTATACTTCCTCCTGCTCTTGTTATGTCCATGGCTGCATTCAATACCGTAGCCGGCATTTCTTTGTCGGCATCTCCGCCATGGCCTTTGGCCTCAAATCCTACACAGTCCACAGCACAATCAACTTCAGGTTCACCTGTTATTTCTGCGATTGCATCAGCAAGCGGGGTTTTGTCCCTTAGGTCAATCGTTTCGCAGCCAAAGCTTCGGGCTTGAGCAAGTCGCTCGGGGATCATGTCTCCCACGATCACTACTGCCGCACCCAATAGGTGACAAGAGGCAGCACATGCCAAGCCTACAGGGCCTGCACCTGCTACATATACGATCGATCCTGGTCCGACCCCAGCTGTAACAGCTCCATGAAAACCTGTGGGGAATATGTCCGAAAGTAGGGTAAGGTCCCTGATCTTGTCCATGGCCTGGTCCTTGTCTGGGAATTTCAATAAATTGAAGTCAGCATAAGGAACCATCACATATTCAGATTGACCACCTATCCATCCTCCCATGTCAACATAGCCATAAGCCGCACCCGGTCGGGCAGGATTTACGTTGAGGCAGATGCCTGTTTTTTGTTCTTTACAATTCCGACATCTTCCACAGGCAATATTGAAAGGAACGGAAACCAAATCCCCTTCTTTTATAAACTCGACATCTCTGCCTGCTTCAATTACTATCCCGGTTATTTCATGACCTAGAATAAGCCCTTTTGGAGCGGTGGTACGCCCCCTAACCATATGTTGGTCACTGCCGCAAATATTGGTTGATACGATTTTTAAAATGACACCATGTTCACATTTTCTGTCGCCTATCGCCAATTTAGGGTAATCGATTTCTTGAACCTCTACCTTGCCGGGTTCTAAATAGGCCACACCGTGGTTTTTACACATATTAACTTGGGTTTTAGTTGAAAATTATTTTTAATAGTTACTATTTCCGATTAGAAATTAGCTAAAAAATCCATTAAAGTATATTCATTTGATCGTTTTTTAGAAAAATAATCCCTAAAAGTAGCGAAAGACTTATTCCTCCCCTTAAATTGCTCAGTATAGGGCAAGTTGGGAAAGTAATAAAGTAGTAGTATTCACAACAAGAGCAGCTCCTTAGCCTTTTAGTAATGATTGCAGTTGATGGTGTTTTCGGTAATGATTTTAGGTGATTGTCCGTCACCTAAAATAAAAAAAGTCCTGTTTTATCAACAGAACCTTTTTTGATTGTTAACGAGAAAGTGTTTGCCAATTACCAGATCCTAACCCTGTCACTTGGTTCAACATACATTTTGTCTCCCTCTTCAACATTAAAAGCATCATAAAAGACATCAACATTGACTAGAGGACCATTGGCGCGGTATTGAGCTGGAGAATGTGGGTCGTTTTGAATTTGAGTTCGGAGTGCTTCTTCCCGGCTTTTGGTGCGCCATACAGTAGCCCATGAAAGGAAAAATCGTTGTGAGGGAGAAAAGCCATCTATTTCTCCCGGATTACCATGTTCTTCCAGGTGCTTCTGTAACCCATCATACGCTACCAATACCCCTCCCAGATCGCCAATGTTTTCACCCAATGTAAGTTGTCCTTTTACATGTAGCCCTTCAAGGGGTTCATATTTGTCATATTGCGCGACAAGCTGCCCTGTTCTTTGTTGGAAGTTTTCAAGGTCTTCGTCTTTCCACCAGTTTTCCAGATTTCCCTCAGGGCTGTAACGGCTTCCCTGATCATCAAACCCATGAGAAACCTCATGCCCAATTACAGCACCTATGCCTCCATAATTCACAGCAGCATCCACCTTATAGTCGTAAAATGGAGGCTGTAGAATAGCCGCTGGAAATACGATTTCGTTATAGGTCGGATTGTAGTAAGCGTTTACCGTTTGAGGGGTCATAAACCATTCAGATCGGTCCACTTCATTGCCGAGTTTATCCATGTTTTTTCGGAACTGGAAATTATTGGCAGCGATCACATTGGTAAGGTAAGAGGCTGTTTCTACGTCATCATTTACCTCCAAGGCAGCATAACTTTCCCAGGTATCAGGATAGCCGATCTTCACCGTAAAAGTAGCCAACTTATCCATGGCTTTTGCTTTTGTATCATCGCTCATCCAGTCCAGTTGTTGAATTCTTTTGCCCATGGCCGCCAAAATATTGCTGACCATTTCGTTGGCTTTCTCTTTGGCCTGTTCTGGGAAAAATTCTTCAGTATATAATTTACCAATGGCTTCGCCAGCGGCACCTTCTGCACTGGTCAATACCCTTTTCCACCGGGCTCTCATTTCCTCAGTTCCTTGCAGTTCTTTTCCATAAAAATCAAAATTTGCCTGCACCAGTGAATGATCGAGATAAGGGGAAGCCATACGTACCAGGTGCCATTTCAGGTAGTTTTGCCACATTTTTGGCTTGAATTCACTAAATACTTTTTCCAAGGCCAGCATAAAGTCTGGAGTGGTGATGATGACCTCATTTGTGTTGGCTCCAAGCGCTTTGGTCAGATTGGACCAATCAAGGGAAGGAGTGGCTTTCTGAAGTTCTTCTAGGGAGTATTTATTGTACCTGCCCTCAGAATCGCGCATTTCGATCCTTGTCTTGCTGGCTGTTGCGAGTTTTGTTTCAATTAATAATACGTCTGAAGCTGATTTATTTGCTTCTTCCTCCGAACTGCCAAGCATTTGAAAAACTTTGGAAATATGGGCCTCATATTTTGCCTTGATTTCTTTGAATTTTTCGTTGCTGTCATCTACATAATAATCCCTATCAGGCAATCCAAGTCCACCTTGACTTAGGTATAGGGTGTTTTTCTCTGAGTCCTTGGCATCTGTGTCAACATATATATTAAAAAATACATTTACCCCATCAGGGTGGACTTTTTCAATAAAGGATTGAAGGTCAGCCTTAGATTTTATCTGATCGATTTGATCAAACCAAGGGTGCAATGCAGCATGCCCTCTTTTTTCGGCCAAAACAGAATCCATCCCAATGGTATAGAATGCAATTGCTTTGTATTGGTCCGAGCCTTTAGGGTATTCACCTATATTGGCTTTGGCTGCTTCCATTACCTGTTTTACACCGGCAATACTTAGTTCTCTTAGCTCTAAAAAGCTGCCCCATCTACCTTGGTCGGTAGGTATTTCTGTTTTAGCCAGCCAGCTTCCGTTAACATACTGAAAAAAGTCATCCTGGGGCCGTATGGTAGTATCCATGTAGCTTGTGTTGATGGCCTGAATTTTTTCGGCCGTATTTTCTTGTTTAGGTGAACAGGCCATTACTGTACAAAAGGCCAACATCGTCACCGCTGTCATTTGGCTAAGGTTTTTCATGTCTCCAATTAATTTATAGCACTTTTATTTATTTTCAATTTACAAAGATACACGATTTATCTATCAAAAAAGGTGGGGATTGTTCAGGGAAAAAGAGAACGCTTACAGCTCGAATTTTGTCATCTTTGTAGCTTTCATTCACTTTTCAGGGGTTTCAACCAGTGGTTATCGTGCTTTTTTTTAAGCAGAAAACACTTTATGAAATAGCCACTTCTTTTCCTATATTTAGTGCTACTTCCAATCATTAAACCTGATTTTATGCGCTATTTATCGTTGATTTGTTTATTGTTCTTAGGTTTTCTGCTAATCTCATGTGGTCAGGATCCAATGATAGCAGGTAATTATAAGGCTTACCAGAAAATGACATTTTCTTGGGAGGGTCCAGAACTTGCGGAAAATAAAGAGACATTTCTAAACTTTCGAATGGAATTGAGTTTTACTGATCCAGATGGTCAGAAAATTCTTGTTCCAGGCTATTTTGCAGCAGATGGAGATGCTGGTGAAACGGGTGCTGAAAGTGGAAATATCTGGAGAGCCCATTTGCTACCACTCAAGCCGGGTAAATGGGGCTATGAAGTAAGTTTCTCTGAGGGTGAAAATATAGCCATCCCTTCAGAAAATAGCAGTGGAACCAGTTTGGCCTTTGATGGGCAAAAGGGAAGTTTTACTGTATTACCAGCAGAGAAATCTCAATCAGGGTTTTTGGCCAAAGGAAAGTTACAATATATAGGAGAACATTTTCTTCAATTTACCAACGGTGATTATTTTTTTAAAATGGGAGCCAACGCCCCTGAGGTGTTGCTTCAATACAAAGACTTTGACGGAACAGATTCTGAAAGAGAATATAAAGACCATGTAGCGGATTGGAAAGAGGGTGACCTCCTATGGCAAGGGGAGAAGGGCAAAGGAATAGTTGGTGTCATCAATTACCTGAAAGAACAAGGGATTAATACCCATTATTTTTTACTAATGAATGCTTACGGCGATGGAAAAGCGGCCTTTCCCTGGAAAGGAAAGGATGATTATTACGGATACGATGTTTCAAAACTTGACCAATGGCAATTTCTTTTTGATTACATGATGCAGGAAGGAATGATGACCCACTTTGTACTGTCAGAACAAGAGAACCAATCCTATTTTGAGTACAAAGAAGGGGGCGATTTTGCAGACGGTAGAAAGATTTTTTACAGGGAATTGGCTGCCAGGTTTGGATACCTTAACGCTGTTACTTGGAATATAGGTGAGGAAAACGGCTGGGAAATGGAGCCAACTTATGGCAAATCTATTACCACAGATCAAAGAAAACAATTTGCCGCTTATCTAAGTGATTTAATGCCTTACAATGAATTAATCGTCGTCCACAATGGCCCTTCTACAACAGATGCTATCTTCGAAGATTTGGTGGGCGACCCCTTTTATTCAGGGATAAGTTTTCAAGGAAATTATGAGGATGTCAACCAGGGTTATGGACGGATCTTGCATTGGAGAAATGAATCTGCAGCAGCAGGTCGCCCATGGGTAGTTACCTATGACGAGCCTTATACCGGCCCTGAATATCCTGACGTGGATGTCTGGAGAAAAAACTCACTCTGGGCATCGCTAATGGCGGGAGCTGCAGGAATGGAACTTTATATTGGAAAAGGGGAGGATTTAAAAATTCAGGATTATCGAAAGTACAAGGCATATTATGAGATGATGAACCATGCCAAAAACTTTTTCACTACGAGTGGTATACCATTTCAACAACTCAATCCCCAAATTTCTGGGAATACAAATACTTGGGTGCTCTCAGCTGAGGAGGAGGTATTTGTAGTTTACCTTCGAGAAGGAGGGGAAGTGGAACTCAATTTGCCTTCTGAGGTGTTTGAAATCCATTGGTTTGATCCCAGAACTGGAGATTGGTCCCAGAATGAAGCTTTAAAGCAAGTTTCAGGTGAGGAAAATACTTATCTGGGAAAAGCACCAAATGAACCTGATTTAGATTGGGTAGTATTGTTAAAAAAGAAGAAAGATTAAAAATAGCTTTCGGCCCAAAATCACCTTCCATTTAACTTATACCCTGGTTTTTCAATAGTATTCGCAATAATCTGTATTGACCCTTCTCGGGAAGTAAAACCATTATAATAAAATTAGGTTACGTGGTGTAGGCTGAGGTTCCTTAACAAGGAAATACCAAGGATTGGCTGATTTTGAAGTAATAGTATCACCTGGAAGAATGGTGAGAAATGGGCTTGGATGAAAACAATAAAATTTACCAAAAAGCCAGTAATTAGAAAGTAGAACATTCGTATGAACATCAGAAATATAAATAAAACCAGTTCGACCAAGCTAGGGACCTTTGGTGGTGTTTTTACCCCTTCGTTACTGACGATCCTGGGTGTAATAATGTACTTGAGATTTGGTTGGGTTGTAGGGAATGTGGGGCTGATTGGAACCCTATTGATCGTTACACTCTCCACAGCCATTACTTTCCTGACCTCACTGTCCATCTCTACCATTGCTACTAATGCGCCAGTGAAAGGTGGAGGGGCCTATTTTTTGATCAGTAGGTCATTGGGAGCGGAAATTGGTGGAGCGGTTGGGATACCCTTGTACTTGGCCCAGGCATTTTCAGTTTCTTTATACGTTATAGGTTTTTCAGAATCTGTAGTCGCTATTTTCCCGACCTTGGATATGAAATGGGTGGGCATTATTACCACTTTGTTTTTGGGGGGCTTGGCTTTGTTCTCAACTACTGCCACCATCAAGTCCCAATTCTTTATCATGGGATTAATCGCCATTTCCTTATTGTCATTGGCTCTAGGTAGTCCAATGGAAGATTCACAAATTGAGCTATGGGGTGTTCCGGCTGCCCAATCTGTTGATTTTTGGCAGGTATTCGCCATTTTCTTTCCTGCGGTGACGGGGATTATGGCAGGCGTGAATATGTCGGGAGATTTAAAAGATCCTGCCAAATCCATACCCAAGGGTACTTTTATGGCCATTGGTGTGGGTTATGTGATTTATATGGTTTTGCCCGTCATATTGGCCAGCAGGGCAGATGCTTCTACGCTTATCGAAAATCCACTTATCATGCAGGATATAGCTATTTGGGGGGGAGCTATTGTTCTTGGAATATGGGGTGCGACCTTGTCAAGTGCAACAGGAAGTTTGTTGGGGGCGCCTAGGGTATTACAGGCCTTGGCCAATGATAAAATATTACCGAAATGGGCAGACATTTTTAGTAGGGTAGATGGCAAAGAGAAAATTCCTCGAGCAGCTACGCTATTTACCATTGCCTTGACACTGGTGACGGTGTATTTTGGTAACCTTAACCTTATTGCCCCGGTGCTCACCATGTTTTTTCTAACCACCTATGCGGTTTTAAATATTACTGCTGCAACAGAGCGGTTTTTGGGTAGTGCCTCCTTCAGGCCTAAATTTAAGGTGCATTGGATATTCTCATTATTGGGGGCCATTGGCTGTGCTGGCGTGATGATTCTAATCAATGCCTTGGCTACATTTATGGCCTTTTTGGTGATAGCGATTATATTTGTTTGGCTTGAAAGAAGAAAAATTGAGGCCACTTGGGGTGGCTTGGGTAGAGGGGTGTTTTCTTCCATTATCAGGTATGCCTTATTCAGGTTAGAGAAAGAAGGCAATGCCAAAAGCTGGCGACCCAATATCCTGGTTTTGTCCGGTTCTCCTGGCAAAAGATGGCGTTTGATTGAGCTTGCAGATGACATTACCAATGGAAATGCCTTGTTTACGGTGACCACCATCGTGTCCGAAACCAATGTGCCCCAGGAAAAGGTCAAGGATTTTGAGAATAGAATTATGGACTATCTGGGCAATAAGAATGTGCAGGCATTGGTCAAAGTGGTCAGGGCTTCAGATCCATTTTCGGGTGCCATGCAGATGGTCAATTCCTATGGTCTGGGGCAGTTGGTACCGAATACGATATTGCTGGGGGATACCAGAGAAAACAGGAATTTACACCCTTATTCAGAAATGATCCGGCATTTTTTTAAATCCCGGAAAAATGTAATCATTGTTCAGGATGAAGAGAATGTAGGCTTCAAGCAAAAGAATGTTATCGATATCTGGTGGGGAGGATTAAAGAAAAATGGTAGCCTGATGATCATCTTGGCGTACCTATTAAAAAACAGCAGGGAATGGCAACAGGCTTCTGTGAATGTAAAAATGGTTGTACCCAATAGGGAAGCTTACAGTGGCGCAAAGGACAACTTGGACAGGATATTTGAAGGCATGCGAACCGGTTTCGATTACCAGATATTAATCGCTGATGGAAGGGTTTTTTGGGACATCATGGCTGAAGAATCAAAAAATAGTGACTTGATCATGATGGGGTTGGCGGTGCCTGAGGAGGAAGGGGCTTTTGAAGATTATTACGTGACGTTAAAAGAACGCACCAAATCCCTACCCACTAAGGTCTTTGTGCTGGCTGGCCAGGAAGTGGAGTTTGATAAAGTGTTGATCTAGTTTCTTAATGTCAACTACAAACCCTTCTATTATAAATAAGCTGAGTTCGGTTTTAGAATAGCACGAATCCTATTGATTAATCTCGGTTAAAATTCATTTTGCCGCAAATCCCCCTTGATCAAGGGGGCAAGGGGGATTTATACGGGAATGTCATACTGACTCGTCCTAAAAAAGGTTTACAGATAATGATTTAAATATTGCTATGGGTTTAAAGTTTACGTTAGAAATCCCCCCTTCCCCCCTTTAAAGGGGGATTTTGTATTTTCAGGAATGGCAATTTCATTACTAACTTTGCATTTGGCCAGCCGTTTCAATTCTACCAAAAGAGCTTAAAATTCATTTTGCCACAAATCCCCACAAGAGAAAGGGGGCAAGGGGGATTTTTAATGGAAATGACGGTATCGAGCCATTACGAATTGATATTGTGGATGTTGGCGAAATAATCCAACCCACTACTTGTTGGCTGGATTATTTAAACCAATTAAAATAAATGAGCACAAAAGAAAAGAGGAAAAGGAAGATAATTCCGGCAATGGAGAGCCAACGCATGCCTTTGCCCGGTTGCTGTACTTTTGTTAGGTGATGGCTGAAAATCAACTTGTAATTAAGGATGGCAATTATCGGTGCAATGAGGAAAGAAATGGTAGTGGCCAGGCCTATTAGTTGGTTAAATGAAGCCATAAAACACCCAATGACCAGCATTCCGCCTAGGGCAATTAGTGTCAGCCATATAAGGTAATCTGATTTCTTCTCTTGTCGATTGCGCATTACGGCAATTACCCTTGCTGTGGAGCGGGAATAGCCATCCATCACCCCGATGCAAGTGCCCAGCATGATGGAAAAACCTGCAGCAGCAATAATCAAAAATGTCCAGGAGCCCAATTGGGCAGCATATAGATTGACCACGCCAGTGGCAAATGCGACATTGTTATCGGGCAGCATGTTTCCGGTATTGAAAAGCAGGAAAGCACCAAGCACCACGAAGCAAATGGACAAGATGGCGGAAATCCAATAACCAATATTGAATTCAAAAACCGATTCTTTAACCGTGGGCGTATAACCGCTTTGCTTGCTTTGCGCAATGGTCCACAGGCTGTTCCAAGTGGAAGAGTCAATGGCTGCTGGCATCCAACCCATTAAGGCAATTACAAAAGGCAATGAATGAGGTGTCAATTGGGCAAAAATGGAAAAGTTCTGTACCGGTACTTTGGGGCCATTGGCAAGGGCAATAAAGAAAGCCAAAAGCGTGCTGACAAACATAAAGCTCCCAATGATCTTAATGCCCGAATCGAGCAGGGAATACCTTCCCAGCGCAAGAAATAAAAAAGAAAAAAGTAATAAAACGATAGCCGGAACAAAGAAATAGGCAGGTTCCAATTCAATATTGAATAAGTTTTGTAAAAAACCTGCTGCTACCAAACTTACGGCCGCATTCACAAAAAACATGGAGACAAGGTTTATTCCCAGATACAATCTGGAAAACCAGGGGCTGATCTTTTGGTAGCCATCTATCAAGGACTGCCCAGTGGCCGCAGCATACCTAGAGCCAAATTCAAAAAATGGCCACTTGAAAAGATTGGCAGCAATAATAAATCCCACCAAGCCAAATCCATATTCTGCCCCTGCTCTGGTACTTTGCACCAAATGAGAAACGCCAATGGCTGTGCTGGCAAAGAGAATGCCCGGGCCTAATGTCTGTAAAAAGTGTTTTATCTTCAATTGAGGTTCAATAGGTTATTCCCAGTCAATGCCCATTTTTTCACCCAGCACACGTAAGTCTTCCAGGACAGGTGCTAGCAATGGGATGCCATTTGCTCTTCTTTCCGCCTCCAATTCGCGTTCTGGATCTCCCGGGATCAATACTTTTTCATGTCCATCTATAGGTGTAGCTTCTCTAAATCTTCCTATCCAGTTGTCCATGTGTTGTTTGAATTCGTCTGCAGGTCTGAAAGCATCCACACGCATGGCCCCAAAGAAATGGCCTAAGCCTTCTCCTACAGGATTAGGGTGTGGCTCCAAAAATGCAACGAACGGAGGCACCCAAGGACCATAATTGGCTCCGGAAAGCACCGCGGAAAATATATCTACCACGGCACCCAAGCCGTAGCCTTTCTGGGAGCCGTGCTCTCTGTCGCCACCTAAGGGTAAAAGTGCACCCCCATCTTTAACCCCCAATGGATCAGTAGTCGATTGCCCGTCCTTGTCTTGTATCCAACCTTCAGGCGCTTGTTCGTTTTTCCTTTGGAGAATTTCGAGTTTGCCATTGGCTGCAGTGGTGGTCGCCATGTCAAGAACAAATGGCGGCTGCTCTTTTGCTGGAATGGCCACCGATATGGGGTTAGTACCCAAAAGGCGCTCTTTTGAAAAGGTAGGGCTTACCAGTGGACTTGCATTTGTAAGCGAAATGCCAATCATGTCATGTTGTAAAGCTTGCATGGCATGGACTCCCGCTATGCCATAGTGGTTGGAGTTTTTCACGGAAACCCATCCGGTTCCTGCTATTTTGGCCTTCTCGATGGCCACTTTCATAGCAAAGGGTGCGACTACCAGGCCTAAGCCAGCATCACCATCCACTACTGCAGTACTGGGGGTTTCATGTACTACCCGCACATTTGGCGTTGGATTTATCCGTCCGGCTTCCCAGAGCCTGACATAACCCGACAAACGGGCAACACCGTGGGAGTCTACGCCTCTTAAGTCAGCAGATAGTAACACAGCAGCAGCTGTTTTTGCATCTGTTTCAGGGCAACCTATCTTTTGTAAAACAGCAATTGTAAATTTTTCTAATTGAAGGTGGGTAAAATTCATTTTTGGACGAGGGATTGGGTGGTCAATGGTACAAAAATGCAAAAAGTTAATGCGTATTGGAAGAACTTCCTTAATTTATTGCGAGGTAGCGAAGCTAGTGTTTTTTTTCTCTGCCACTTTTACCATTGCTTCCGAAACGGCACCTTCCTTTAAGGAATAGGTAGAGCAAATCAGTTGATCTGTTTGAATATATTGGATAATAAAGCGAATCAGGCAGGAAGCCACCACAATCATGTCCACTCTCATTGAGATCATTCCAGGGATTTTGAGTCGTTTTGCTTTGTCTAAGTGCAATAGGTCTTTAGCGATTGCTTCAAAAGCAGCAACGGGTAAAAAATGCTTGATTATTTTTCTGTCTTTTTTCTTTCCTTCCGTGGCGAGGTACATGTCCGTCAAGGTGTCAAAAGTACCCGAAGCACCAATAAGTTGTTCAGGAGCATGTTCTTTTATGGCATTGGTAAGGGGGAGTAGCTTTTTGGATAAATAGGTAGAAAGTTTTTCTACCTCTTCAGGTAAAATGGGATCATGGTAATGAAACAAGTCCAGCAGTCTTTGGCCGCCTATTTCAAAACTCCCTTTCCAGAGGATTTCTTCTTCATTGCCGATAATGAATTCCACCGAACCTCCTCCGATGTCCATCATCAGGGAGTTCTCGGAATTAAGGCAGCCACTTAGACGAATGCCTTTGTAAATCAACTCCGCCTCCCTTTCGCCATCTATAATCTGTGCCTCAATGCCGATTTGTTGTTTTATTTTTTTGATAAAGTCAAGACCATTGTCAGCATTCCTGACGGCACTGGTGGCAAATGCAAAAATTCGGGAGATGTCTTCTCCTTTTATGAGGTTTTGAAAATGCTGAAGGGTATGCAGTCCACGTTTTTCTGCTTCCGGGAGGATAACATTTTGATTGATGCCCCCCTGGCCGATTTTTACAGGTACTTTTTCCTGGTAAATGACCTCAAAACCTTTGCTATCAAATGCTATCATTAGCAAATGAAAAGTATTGGTACCCATGTCGATGACTGCCGCCTTTTTCTTCATAAAACCTGGCTTTCAAAAGTTTGTGCGAATATATAAAGTTTCTAGAAAAATGTTGCCTGCGAGTGATTTTATATTCAAAAAAATGATGTTAATAGCGATTCTGAGAAACTTCAAATTTCAAAAATTAATGGACTTCAATTTTTCAGTCCAGTTTTTTGTCCTTGTTTAAGGACTATTCTGCTGACTTTTTATGTGGTTGATGGGTGGAAGTTCAGTACGCTTTTGTCTATGTCACGGCAAATTATTTTAAAACCATTAAAAATCTACTAAATTATTAGTGTAATTGTAGTGGGGGATATTCGTGCCAGTACGTGTATTGCGAGGTTGGTTATCAGTTAGTGATGAACACAATGAGTCGATATTTTTCAAATAACAAAAAAACAATGTACTCGAACAGACGGTTGAATCTAATCGGGACATTTACTCTTGTGGTAATATTTTTTGGGATTTTGCTCTTCCTTACCAGTGAACAACAAAATAAACAGGTACTCAACTCTTATTGTGGAGATTATGGATTTTATGGAAAGTCTTTAGTCCTTATGAAGGACAGTACGTTTAGATTTAGTTATCATGGTTGTAGTCAGGATAATGGGTTTGTAAGAGGGACCTGGGTAGATGATGTAACAACCCTAACATTCACACCCGAACATCCTGATGAAAATTTGGATTTGCAATATCTACACAGCAACTCCGAACTAGTACTTTAGACCTAATTAAGGATAGTAGAAGTTAATCATGTTTGAAACCAAACACTTTAGAATTACGGAAACAGAAATTCAACTTTTGAGAAGCCGATTTCCGTACAAGAAAGTTCCATTCGAACAACTAACAAAAGCCGAACTAACGACAGGTTGCAAAATCAAATACCCAACACGAACGCTACTTTTTGGGAGCTTACTTATAATTGTTTCAACAACTGTTTTATTCGGTTTGGGAGAGTTTCAATTTCCTAAGCTTGGTGAACAAAATGATCCAAGAGGAGCATTGATTCCTTGGCTTTAGCTAAATAATTTCTCATTAAACCTTACCTAAGGAGTATGGTTTGCAAAACATACCATGCCATGCCATCCTAGCCAATTTTAATTAATTAAAATTTAAATAACAAATCCCATAAGATAGGTAGGTTTGGTTGTAAACCCATGCGTCTAGTCATGTCATCAATCCATCAAGACCGCAGAAAATTATACACCTGTGGTAATAAATTCTTTTAAAAGTATTAAAACCTTATTAGATTGAGGTGTTGTTGCATGGTAGATAAAGTGCAGGGTGCACTTTATCCGCACGTTGTGTGTCATGCCCGTGGACAGATAGAAGCGTGGCACATTACCTTGCCTCACTTCCCGACAAACAAACCAAAGCAAGCCAATAAGCCACTTTAGAGTGCAGCGTTAGTTTCTCCCAGACACATGGCAGACCTTTGTGCTGACTTATTGGGGACTATTTTTACATTCGTTAATGTAAAAAGATTCAGTATTGATATTCACATTATGCAATCCAAGCAACCTTTGCATTTTTTTACAAGCACTTTACCGAAGCCAAGCACAAAGACTTGTAGCTTTATTGGGATTCTTGGTACTAAAAATGAGAAAATTATGAAATACACATGTGGTTTGTTCTTCCTATTTATTTTTTGCACTTCCTGTCAAAAACAAAACAAAACTGAATCACCAAAAAATGATATCAAGTCTGAAATCACAAAAGAAGTAATCACTTCGCAAGGACCTAAAGGTATCACGCGTACGATCATACAAGACAGAAAGGGCGATATTTGGTTTGGCGCTGATGGCGTGTATCGTTATGATGGAAATACCATTATCGACTCAGATGGTAAAGTGGTCTGGGATAAGTGGATTAGACAATAATTAAATGTTGACAAAGAAAAATAATTGACTTCACTTCAAACCAATTTGCATGCTGCTCATTCTTTGCGCAAGACAAAGCCAATAAGCCCGTGTGGCGCATTAAGTGTAGACTTTGTCACGACCACTCAACAATGTGTATATCCTTTAAATTTTATTATATTGAATCTATTAAATAATTACACATAGTTGTTTTGATTTGCCTCATTCCTGTTTCTCCTGAAGGAGAAATGATAAGAGGTATGTGTAATTATTTATCATACTGTATATAAATAGTTTTTAAGGTAAATTTAAACTGCAAATACACTGACGTTGGCAATAATTAAACGGTACATTCAATTTAAATCAAAATGATAAAAAATTATTTAAAAATTTTAGTAGTTGCAGTGCTTTTTAGCAGTTGTGAAAACAACAAAAAGTTAAACACAAATAGCGTTGAAGTAGATCAAACAACTATTGGCAATCACATTGAACGGCTAGCATCAGATGAATTTCTAGGAAGAAAACCATTTACTGAAGGAGAAGTAAAAACCGTAAATTATTTAAAAGAGGAGTTTGAGAAATTGGGGCTTTTACCAGGAAACGGCGAAAGTTTTTTTCAAGATGTTCCAATGGTAGAAATCACAGGAACACCTTCTGAAAACATGACAATTAGCGGTAAAAATGAAAGTTTTGATTTGGCTTACCTAAAAGATTTTGTAGTAACCACGAATAAAACAGTCCCAGAAGTGAGTCTTGAAAACTCCGAACTTGTGTTTGCTGGTTACGGGATTGTTGCTCCAGAATATGGGTGGAATGATTATGAGGGCATTGACTGGAAAGGAAAAACAGCCGTTGTTTTAATCAATGATCCAGGCTTTAAATCAGCAGATTCAACATTGTTTAAAGGCAACGCAATGACTTATTATGGCCGTTGGACCTACAAATATGAAGAAGCAGCAAGGCAAGGTGCCGCTGGAGTAATTATCATTCATGAAACTGAACCGGCTTCTTATGGCTGGAATGTGGTAGAATCTAGTTGGAGTGGTGCTAGATTGGTAATTGAAAGTGATTTACCCCTTTTAGCTGTAGAATCTTGGATAAGTAGTGAAAGTGCTCAAAAAATATTTGCTGTATCAGCCATGAAAGGGCAAGATTATAAAACTATTGCGCACGATAAAGGCTTTCAACCTATTCCATTAGACTTAAGTGTTTCAGTTGGTATTGAGAATAAAATTAAAAAAGACGTTTCTAAAAATGTAGTGGCCCTTATACCGGGCACTAATCAAAAGGATGAATTCATTATCTATTCTGCACATTGGGATCACCTAGGCGTAGGTAAATCCGTGGATGGTGACTCCATATACAATGGGGCAGTAGACAATGCTACAGGAACAGCAGGATTATTGGCCATAGCAGAAGCGTTTAAGAAAAGTAAACCTTCAAAGAGATCTATTGTGTTTATCGCACTAACTGGTGAAGAACAAGGCTTATTAGGTTCGGCATATTATGCTGCATACCCTATATTCGACCCAGAAAAAACGGTTGCCAATATTAATATGGATGCTCTTTTCAGTCCTGGCAAAATGAAAGATTTAACCATTACCGGTTATGGTCAGTCTGAAATGGATGAATACGCCAAAGAAGCAGCCGAAGAACAAAACAGATATATCATTCCAGATCCAGTGGCAGAAAAAGGATATTTCTTCAGATCAGACCATTTTAATTTTGCTAAAATTGGAATCCCTGCTTTGTATGCTAGTGGTACTTATGAAGGATTCGATAATAGCATTGAAGAAATTAAAGCGTACAATGATGATTATGAAGAATTTAAGTATCATCAGGTATCAGATAATTACGATGCTAAAACCTTTGAATTAAGTGGTATTAGATTAGACCTACAGCTATTTTTTAATGTAGGATTGAAATTATCTAACGAAGATTATTTCCCAAAATGGTATGATAGTAGTGAATTTAAAGTAGCAAGAAAATAAATCATAACTATTGCCAACACCGTATAATTTATTGGCAGTTCTAGCTAAAAGAATATTTTGGCAGGTTCGTGATAAAATCTAATTCTTCACCGCTCTCTGGGTCAATATAACACACCAACCTACCCTTAACTGTCCGAGAAACGCCTTTCTCCCTGTATTTCAACGATATAACCTGGTCTCTCTTGATGTCCTGGGAATGGGAACATTCAAAATCCGTTAGAACTTCATATCTTGTTTTGTCTTTTTTGTGCGTCACGAAATACCTGTCAGCATTCTCCTGTTCAACGACCTGATTGAAAATCTCTTTAGGAACCATTGACAAAAGTTGGGCGATGATAGGGTGTCCTAACAAAAAATTATTCTTAACTTGCTTCATATTGTTATTTCTTGGTCGAAACAACAATAGTAAAAAGATGGGACAGCTCCAAAAAGCTCCCCATCTTCATTTTTTGTACTATTCTATGATTAAATTATTCTACCTATTTTTGATCTCGGACTATAGTAATTCGTAATAGCATTACTAAATTATATTCCGCCACGAATTTTAAATTTTAAGAACGGTGTGGCTCTGTGCGATCGGAAAGGTTAATGCATTCTAACCCCCACTCATCACAGCTAGACATTAGTGGCAATTTTACCAACTTCCAAAGCAAAAAGGGAAATCAATTGTTTAACGATTACTAAAATAAGTGAAAACAAAATAAGTGAAAACATCGTTTTAACAAGTAGACAAAATTTAAAAGAATTAAAAAGGATTAAAAAAATTTGGTCTATGCAACATTCACTGGAGATTTATTTGCAACCTTTTAAAACTAGGTTACATAAAAGTTAATGTAAGAAATTCAAAAAGTGATGAAACCAACCAATGAAAAAGTGTAAGAATCAATTGGCGAACTTAAATTATTTTGTGTTGAAAAAGGAACACGAGAAATTATTACTCACAATGAAATGAACTCAGCACAAATGGCGTGGTGTGTGAGCTTTTGGTTAAAATTGGAAAACTTACATATACATGCTGTTTTAATTAAGTCTTTAATTTTTATCTAATTTAAATCATTTCAATAAATAAATATGATAAAATATTCGTTAATTCTCTTATTGGTTTTCGTGTTTCTCTCCAAAAACACAAAAGCCCAATCTACTTTAGATTCTATTCAATTGAAAAAGGAATTCATTAGTCTAGATGAAGCTCTTAAAAACCCCGAGAATGTTTATAGGCTTAACTTGAGCAACCAAAACTTGCGCGTCTCTGATATTATTTGGTCGAATTTTACAAACCTCCAGTATTTAAGTTTTAAAGACGACCACCTTAAGCAAATACCACCGGGTGTTGGTTTTCTAAAAAATCTCAAAGTGCTTGATTTGAGTGGGAATGATTTTGAAGTATTACCATCAACTTTCAGTAATTTAACCAATTTGCAAGAGCTTTATTTAAATGATGAGAAATACATGAAGTTTGAAAAAAATATCCCAATTTTAAGCACAATGCCAAATCTAAAATCACTTCACATTGAAAACGATGGTTTGGAATCATTGCCCAAAGACATTTATAGGCTAAGTCATCTAGAATCATTGTACCTTAATAACAACAAATTCAAACAATTACCGGTAGAATTAAAGGAATTAAAAAATCTGAAGTATTTAGATTTTCACAATAATCAGTTCATCTTGCCGACTCAAGATATTCAAAACCAAAATTTTGGAATTAAAATTAGGTTTTAAATACTGCAAATTATTCCAGGAGTTCAAAAGATGGAACTTTTGGATGACTTCCTATAAAGGTAGCGTTTGAAAACATACCGTAAGGTTCTTAACCTTCCAATTATATTGTAAGCGTTTATTGTCCGTTTAATGCGCTTGGTTTTTCCCTACATTGGGCTTATAATTTAGCGTAAATGAATAACAGCATCCATTTTTTACAAAAAAACCTGTTTTTCATGGATCGCTGTACCCTGAAAAAGGAACCATTGTTGGATTTGAAGCAATTTGGACACATTAGAACTGCAAATGCCAATGATAAATCCAATCATGTTAGTTTGTGACCGAAATAGGAATCGCAAAACTAAACAATAGCTGATTATACCCAAAAGTTATTTACCAGAAGACAATAAAGTACTAGGCGAAATTCAAACACGCTATAAACATTTAGTTTTTGCACTAAAATACTAAAATATGGAGGAATCAACAATCTTCCATTTCTTCATTAGCGAAGCCACATAAGATCTAGCATAACAGAGACCTTCCCGCTCCAATTTTTTTTGAATCCGATGACTTCCATAAATTTCTCTACTTTTCTCAAAATGCACTTTTATTCTCTCCTTGAGAATACGCTTTGAGACTTTCCTCTTCACTAAATCTTTTGTCTTCAACCAAGAATAAAACGAATTCTTGCTGACCCTCATGTGTTTACACATCTTCTCAAAAGGATAAATACCTTGGTTCTTTAAAATGAACTGGCATCTCCTCTGTCAGCTCTCTGAGAAGATGCTCACTGCCTTTTTTAGGATATCACGTTCTAAGGTGATTTCCCGTAACTCTTTTCTCAAAGCTTTAAGCTCTTGTTCTTCTGGAGTGACTTCTCTTTTCTTACTAAAATCACCTGATTTAGCTAAATGCTCTCGCTTCCATCTCCTAAGCAGGCTCTCATTTAAACCATATTAATTATTTATCTCTTTTAACGTTCTTCCAGAATTTAAAAGTCCCACAATCATTACCTTAAATTCATTTTTATACTTTTTTGCCATAATCTAAATATATAATTTATGGGCGCAATTAATTCGTCACAACATAGGTAGACACTTCAGTTTACAGGAATAAAAAACGATACTCGAAAAAATTAAAATAACATGGATTAAAATGCTGTATATTAACATGTAAAAAATGTTCGTGAACAGCTAAAGTGTGCTTATGTATAACTCAACTAACTCCAATTAAAAAATCCATGATTACAAGGAGAGATTTTATTCGACAATCCGCAATAATATCAAGCGGATTATTGGTAGCAAATTCATCATTTGGGGCGATCAATATTGGCAAAAAGCCTAAAGTGATAATTATAGGAGCTGGTTTCGCAGGATTGTCTGCAGCCTATTATCTTCATAAAAAAAATATTGAATTTATTATACTGGAATCAAGAGAAAGGATAGGAGGTCGTGTTTTTTCACAGGAAATTGATAAAGGTGAAAAGCTTGTTGTTGAATTAGGAGCGGAATGGGTTGGGGCATCACATGAGCGACTAATTGACCTTACTCAAGAGATGGGGCTTGGCCTTGAGAACAACCAGTTTGACACCCATCTGATCTATAGGAATTCTTATTTTAAGAATAATGAGTGGGATTATTCAACATCTTGGAAAAGTAAGTTTGAAAGCTTGTTAAAAAACTATCAGCATATGTCTGACAAGGATAAAGTTAAACTGGATAAAATTGATTGGTGGCGTTATCTTATAAATAATGGCTGTGATGGACGAGATCTTGACCTAAGAGAATTAATAGACAGTACAGATTTTGGAGAGACGATCAGGTCTGTGTCCGCCTATTCAGCCTTAGCGGAGTATGCTGAAAGCAGTCCCAAAAATGAAATGGACTTTAAAATAAAGGGAGGCAATGCACTTTTGGCAGAAAGACTGGGAGATAAGATTGGAAGGGATAAAATTAAAACCAGCTGTATAGTTGAGCGAATAGTTCAAGGAAAGCAAGTAAAAGTTTATTGTCGAAATGGGGAAACCTTTGAAGCAGACAAAATTATATGTACCGTGCCTACATTTGCGGCAAAACGGATTAAATGGGAGCCTTCTATGCCAATAGAAATGAGTATGGCCATGGATGAGTTGCAATATTGCCGGATAAATAAGAATCCTGTGTTGTTCAACAGTAGATTTTGGAAGGACGAGCGTTTTGATATGGTGACAGACACTCCCGCACATTATCTATACCATGCAACTAAAAACCAAATGTCCAAAAAAGGAGTTTTAATTTCATACGCCATTGGAGATAAGGCCGCTGTAATTGCAAACCAATCCGATGATTGGAAAGCTAATATGTTGCAACAATCTTTGTCACCCTATTTTGGAGATATAAAAAGCATGATCGAAAGGCAAGTTAATTATTATTGGGGTGTGGATGAATATTCAAAAGGGGCTTATGCAATTTATGGAAAAGGGCAATGGTTCAAACTTCAGCCGATTTTAAAAAAACCATTTATAAATACACATTTCGCAGGGGAGCATTTAGCCGACTGGCAAGGCTTTATGGAAGGAGCAATAAATACAGGAGAGGAAGCTGCAGCAGCGATTTAATTTTAATGGAGGGATGCGTTTGGTTTAGCAAGCAGGCAAAGTTGGTGCGTGTACTTTGGTTTTCACCCGAAATGTCTATAGATCGGTTCTCTTATAAAGTTCGATAATGATCTATAGCCATTTAAAAATCATTTTGGTACAATTTGGAAGCATTAAAAGGAAAAACTTAGGACCCTAAGGGTAGAATTTATTTTAATTTACAAAAGAATCTGGCCAGGTACATGGATATACTTTTTTTCCGTTTACTTCCCGAATCCACGAATCGAATTTTCGTTCCCCTTCCTTTAAGACGATGATTCTTGCTCCTTCAACGGGGGCTTTCCTGTAGGTTTTCGTTTTGGTAACCCTTCCATATGCCAATGCCACGGTGTGATGGACGCCTATGTAATCGTTGTTGTGATCGTGACCTACAAAAGTTCCCATGATGTCTTTAGACTCTAACATGGCTGCAAACATGCCGGTATTGATTTCCGGTCCGCATTCATCTTCTTTTCTTTTACCGATGGCTTTTACTTCTTTATTGCTCCACGCCTGGTAATATTCCGGCAATGGTATGTGGAAAAAAGCGATTGCAGGTAAGGGCTCGTTATTATTTGACTTGGTGTATTTTTGGCTCTTTTCTTTGTACCAACTAACTTGAGAATGATCAAACCAGCCCCAACCGTCTACTTCAGGTTTTAAAGTGCTGTAAGCATTAGAATCCATGATGTAAATAAGCGCTTCGGCTTTATTCCCTTTATTTTTGACGGGGAATACAAAATTGGAATTACCGTAAGTTTCTTCCTTATCGTTATTTAAACAATAACTCAATCCCTGTAGAAGATCCGCAACATCCTTTCTGGAGAGATTGGCTTGAGAATCATGATTTCCAAGGGTTACTATCCATGGCATTTTTGCCTCCTTAAATACTTTTTCAAAGGCTTGATAGGTTTTTTTGGGATTGCCGTCGGTGGCAACATCTCCTGTTAAAACGACCAAGTCAGGTTTTTCAATTTCAAGTATTTTTTTAATGGTGGTAAATACTTCCAAATTCTTGCCTATCTCCACGTTGACATGGGTGTCCGTAAACTGGACAACTTTAAATTCCTTGTCATTGTTAAACTGCAAATTGAAGAGGTGTTGGGATTGTGCCGTTGTTGCTGAAATGAGAAGAACCAAAAAGATAAAAAGCGATTTCATAAGCGATTTTAAGGAGAATTAATAGATTTCAAAATTAGTAAAATAATGTTCTTTAAAAAGGAAAGTGAGATTGATTAAAAGACTTTCAAAAAGCAACTATTTTAAACATCGGGAATGACCATTTATTTTTGGCTGAATTAGTTTAATCTGAATGTCTTGTTTTATTACGCTATAACTAAGGTAATGGTCTATCCAATTTTGTTTTTTGTGACAAAAAATTGAAAGTTTTTTGGGTTTCGGTTAACCTTATTTCGACCCGATTATTTATTAACCTGAGTTAGAGATAAGATCATCTATAAAATTAGCTAAGTCGTCACTGCGAACCCTTTTTTGGGGGGGTTGCTGCGGTGGGAAAGGGTGTGGCAGTCCCACCTTTCTGGAGATTCCCACCGCTTTGAGCCCCCAGCAAGATGGCACTGCCACACGCTTGAAATCATTCCACACTAAAAGGCGACTTGCAAAGCAGCTTTAAAACCCGAGGGGGTTGTTTTGTGCAATTTAATTTCGGTGCAGTTGTTAAATTGTTTAAAAGCTTCAAGTTCTTTACAAAAAGCCAGGGTAAAACCATCTTTATCCTGTAGCCCTTCCTCCAATGCCAAATGATTGATATGCAAAACCGATGTTTTTCTATCCGCCTTACAATCCATTCTAGCCACCAACTTGGCATCCCACAATATGGGCAATGAGAAGTAACCGTATTTACGTTTCTTTTCAGGAGTATAGCATTCAATTTGATAGTCAAAATCAAACAATGTTTGCATGCGCTTGCGTTGAATAAGTAAATTATCAAAAGGCGAAAGTATTTTCAATTTGCCTCGATTCAGGGGCTTGTTCAATAATGCTAAGGACTCAGGAAAAGCATAATAACCATTACCATTTACGGTTATTAATATCAATTCACCACTTGAATGCATCTCTTTCAATGCTGCGGTGACAAGTGCCTTTGTGTTTTTTAGTAAATAGGAGATTTCAGCTGCCTGTCCTATGCCATTTGCTCGGAGGTAACTTTTAATCAAAAACCGGAGGTATTCCTTTTGAGTGGGAACACTACTATCAATGCCTTTTGGTAGTATACGTTGAGTTAAGTCGTATACTTTATGGAAGTTTTTCCGCGAAGAAATCATCAATTCACCCTGCATGTACAAATTCACCAACGCTTGTTTGGCAGGTTTACTTCCCCATTCCTTTACTTTTCCTTTATGAACAAAATCTTTTGCCATTAATGACCCCTCTTTTTCAATACGATTCAATACCGAATTCATAAGGCCAATATCTTTCGTAAACCAATGGTTTTGTTCACCCTTTAAAATGGCGTTTTTGCGGAAAAGGCTATATTTATAGTCTCTCATTGGCAAGTAAGCTGCCGCATGTGACCAATATTCAAAAACCTTTTTCTTTGCTACCAACTCATCAAGGTGCGAATTTTGGTACTGTGGGTTCCTGCTCCATAAGGTGTGATGGTGTGCACGTTGAACAGCAGAAATTGTGTCGATTTGAATATACCCAAGATTTTCTATGCTTGATAAGGTATAGTCTAGCGCCGTTCCTTTTGGTTGCGAAGGCAGTATATTTTGTGATAGCAGTACCAGTTTTTGTGCTTCTTGAATGGAAAGTGTCTCACTCATTTTTCAACAATTCTTTTGAATGCATCGATTTTTTCAACCTTGAGCCCAAAATAGGACATAATGATTATTTTACGTGGTATAGTCAATGTAAAATGTTATTAACGAATTACTATCAGTCTTCAAATAGCTTGATTTTATTGTGTTTTGAAGCTTTCCCGAGAAAAAGTGGGACAGGCTACGACAAACCTTAATGCATAACTCCATCTGCCAATTAAAATTTCACCTGTCTTTATTCGTGAATTTTGAGGGCTATTAAAAAGGCATTAAATAATTAACTTTCAACCCATACAGGACTTGACCAGGCCAGATGTTCTTCATCCAGGGTTATTCGGACATAGTACCATGTGGGGTTAGACGGTTGCCTCTCCTCGGGACTCCAAGAAACTTGCGTGTGATTGGGTTTAGTGTATTGCACAATCTCTCCTTCCTTAATAAGATCAATCCGATGGATATTCAAATTACTTGCTGCCTCGATTTTGATTGTTAATTTTTTGTCCGCTTTGAATGTTGAACCCATAGGCTGATCGTTAATTGAGAATTTAAGCCAAGTCCGATTGTTTGTTGTTCCAAACACCCGTCGATTCCATAAGGCATCAAAAATAGATTTTCGCGTCAAATTTTCCGCCCAAACGCCCATAAGCCCAGGGCCCAAAATTTCTCTATAACTTTCTGGTTTCTCCTGAAGGTGATGAATTGAATCTCCCGGTCTTCCGTCATGATCATCCCCAGTGCCAATAAAGCCGAGTCTAAACCCTTTTTTTAATCCGTCTACAGCATGGCTTCCAATCACTTCATCCTTTTTTATCCGACTTTTAAATGTGTTTCCTGGCCCTTTAGGGATCTCATTTACTCCTCCTATTGAATAGATTTCTACTAATCTTTCTACCTCTGGATCATGACCATTGTCCCAGTGAGTTGTATGTCCCTTACTAGCGGTATGATTTGCGATTAATAGTGCTTTATGATTTCGGGCAACAGCATATAATTTCTGTAGGGTGTCTTGATTGGGATCTGTACACCGGATAATGGGGCCTTCATCACCGGGGTAAATGAAATTACGGTGTCCATATTTGGGACTGGTCCATTCCCCTCCATTGAAAGTCACATACCTCCCTGGTTCATTAGATGTATTACACACCTCCCTAAAATAGTTCCATTGTGCATCGCTTAATGCTTCGGTATGATCTGTGAGTGCGAATATATCGAGAAACGATTCATCCCGGGCAAAAGCGTGTATTTCTTCCGGTACGCGAATACCATCGCCAAAAATACTGTGGCAATGGAGGTTTCCCCAGAATAAACGTTCTGTAGGCTTTTCTTTTTCAACGCAGATGGCATTGCTAATACCAACTTTCCCACTAATTGGGTCTTTAACCCTTATGTATTTGATGCCAGGCTTGGTAAAGCGAAACCCTTCAAGACGCCTGATAGGGTGCTGATCTCCATGATAGGGACCACTTCCATTTTTAAACGAGTATTCTGAAACACCTTCATAGCCATCGTCTCCCAATATTTGTACGTCATCTTCCCAAGAAGGGAGGACGTTATCCATATAGCGGATTCCCCTAGCTGAATGATTAAATGGGGCGTTAACTGTAACCCCTTTCCTTTGCCAGATGGGGACCCAATTGGCGTAAAAGGGTTCACCTATTAATTTTATACCAAGCCAAAAAGGTTCATTTAATCCTACAACTGTAGGGGCTGTTACACGGATCTCAACCAGTGTTTTTTCTTTATTTGCACCTAAATCTTTTTTTATTTCAGTTCTTTTGATGGTTGTTGCACCGGTCAGGGTGGTAGCGCCCGTAAAAAGAGAAATGTTTTCTAAAAATTTTCGTCTTTTCATCTCGTCAAAAGAAAATAGATTTGCCTTTGTAAACATAGGGCATTTCTCTATAAAAGCAAATTTGAAGTTTTACAATTTGGATGCCGGGTCCACCTTACTATGCCTGAGTATCTAAATGGCCCGTCCTAAAAAAGTTTGGGGCAGGCTATTTTGTGCCCTTTTACATCATTTGGTTTAATAGTTTTAATAATCAATACCCAAATCGTTGGTACGCACTTCAACTAATTTCTCTTTTAATAGGTCCTGCATTTCTGAGACCACATCTGTGTAATTGGGATGCAAAGCGAGATTGTTGTATTGTCCAGCATCATACTTCATGTCATATAATTCCATGCCTCCTTCAGCCTTCTCACCGTATTGGATATATGCCCAGTCGGATGAACGAATTAAAAATCCCATTCTACCATTTCTCTGAGAAACGGAAAAAGCAAAGTCTCTAACCTCATGCTTAGGATTCTCAATCAGCAGCGCTAAACTTTTGCCTTGTAAAGCATTTGGAGGCTGTAAACCAGCTAACTCTGATATGGTCGGGTAGAGATCAATTAATTCTGCAAAAGAATGGCATACTGCTGGGGCTTGTCCAGGTATTTTGATTATAAGGGGGACCCTTGCAGATTCTTCCATCAGTCCGACTTTCATCCAAAACCGGTGTTCTCCCAAAAAGAACCCGTGATCAGACGTAAAGATGACAATTGTGTTTTTTTCGAGTCCTTCTTCTTTTAGTGTTTGCAATACTTTGCCGACCTGATCATCCAAAAATGAGGTGGAGGCATAATAAGCAGCAACTGCCTTTTTCTCTTGTTCGACTGACATTTCCCCATTTACGCTATTCACGTAATTAATACCCTGCTCAGGAATATCATGCCAGTCGTTAGCAACTTTAGGAGGCATTACCACTTGCTCATGCGGATAGCCATCAAAAGAAGATTTTGGCGCTACAAAAGGAACATGGGGGCGGAAAAAACCGGCTGCAATGAAAAATGGCTCGTTCTTGTGCTGTCGCAGTAGTTCTGATACTTTATTGGCTGTTTCGGCATCTGTATGTATTTCATTTTCGACTGTTTTGACAATATTGATCTGATTGCCTCCATTCCAATTGGGATCCTTCGATACAGTAAGCAAACCATAAGGATTGTTTTGGACCAATTCGCGGTCCCCTTTAGCGTGGACCTCTGGGGCTGGACTGTTAAATCTTTCAGTCCACGAGGCTGGATCATCCTCACCATTTCTTCCCTTCATAATGTCTACAGACCCCATATGGAATATCTTTCCGACCCGAGCTGTATAGTAGCCATTGTCTTTGAATAACTGAGCCCATGACTGGCGGTTTGGACCTACATTCTCTCGCCCACTTATGTATCCATATGTCGTTGTAGCATTTGGGTAATAGCCAAACATCATCGATGCCCTGGATGGGCCACAGACTGGATACTGGCAGTATGCTTTTGTGAAGCGAGTTCCTTCCGAAGCCAATTGGTCAATGTTTGGCGTATGGCTAGCTCCATTTTCATAACTCGATAATGCGGTAGCCGTAAGGTCGTCCGAGATCATAAACAAAACGTTCAGTTCTTTTTTGTCTTGAGCTTGGATTTGTAGGGTAAACAATGTGAAAAGGGATATAAATAGTGAAATCCCTACATTTTTCCTCTTACTGAAACCAAAGACTTTGAAGTAGCCATTGCGTGTAAAATTTACCATCGGTTTTAATAATTATTTTTGGAATTGAAGCATGATACATTCATAATGGGGTTAATTTATTTTAGGTAATATGTTGATTACAATACGCTCATACCTGGTAATTGCCGGCGTGCCATCGTCTGTTACGGCCAATATTAAATGCGTGGTTTGAGGTTTGGTCAACTCAATTTGATCACCTATTCCCAAAGTGATTTTAGCACTTTTCGGATCAGAAATAGTGATTGGCTTGTACCAATTAAAGGCCCAATACGTTCCTGGCTCTTTATAATTAAACCAATGATAGGACAATGAATCACCATCGGGGTCGGTGCTATTGCTGGCATCAAACTGAATTTCTTCTCCAGAGCGGATAGTAATATTCAAGGTATTGTCCACTTTGACTAAGGGGGGATGATTCGCCTCATCATACGATTTCACACACCAGTCCATTCTGGCCGCAAAGTCATTTTGGAAGGCCTCTCGCCATCTCCAGATAGTTGCTTGATTATTAATGTAGATTCGGCCATCATTGCCTATTACTTCATCAATTGCATTTGTCCATATGGCTCTTTGCTCTGCTTCTTGATAATCAAAATTACGATAGGGTAGGAAGTGGGGTTTGTAAAGCTCGTACCGGCCGCCCCATCCTCCATAATCTGGGCGTTCTGGGACGTTCAATCCATTGTCTATCAAGCCCAGAAAACTAGGTGTATCCCCTTCCATTATAAACTCTACTTCTGGATATTGAGCCCCCAGAGGACCGTGATCTTCCATGATGTTTTTCCGGAGCCAAGGATTTTCTGCTAAGGATGCATCCGCTCCAGAAGCATATTTTCTAAAGGATTCTCCTCCTATTCCGTTCCAAGTAGAATGTATGTAATCCTCACCCGGACTAACAATATAAAAAAGAGCTGGAAATTCATTCCGAATCCATATTCCAGAATCATCCTGATCAGATATGGTATAGACCCGAAGTTTTGAAACAAATTTCTCTAGTTCTTCTATAGTTCTCGTTTGCCTAACTTTCCAAAGGGCTTGGCCCAAAACATTGGCACCACCCCACACAGGAACCCAAACTGGCCTTTCATCTTCCTGATCTACCACTTTAATCAACCATTCACTTCCTTCAGAGTCATGTTCTTTACCTACAGCAGCCATTCCATACATAGGAAGTCCTGTTTTAATACGGGACAAAAGGTGTTCCGTTGTGGGAAATCCATTTTCGTGTTTCATTAAATTATTTCGTACTTTTCCATAAGCTTCTACAATCTCTTGGATTCTCCAGGCCGCTGTTTTATCCCTCTGATGGGTAGATGTAGTGGCGATCAATCCTTCAATATCAAATTGATTGCTGTACAACAGAAATCGGACAAGAGACTGGGCATCGTCTGGCTCATTCTCTATATCTGTCAATACAAATACACGCGGTTTTTCCCTAGCCGTAGCATAATAGGGGTGGCAAATAAAAAGTAGTAAAATACCATAAATCAGACTTTTGTAACTGATATTTTTCATATTATATGTGTTTATTAAGCATTAATGGCAATTTATGACCATTCAGCTTTTAAAGCTGGAAATTAACTTAACGGTCAAATTTTAGTGGTTTTCCAACCTCCCGTTCTGCTGTAAAATTTAACCCCAGCAAATCAGCGATTGTAGCAGCAAATTGATTTTGATAAAGAGCCACTTCACTCGCCATTTCACCCAAAGGGATCAATCCCGGATCCCATGATAGCAAACTATATTTCATGTGCGCTTCCTATATTTGGTTCATGTTTGGTCCACTTTTCACTTAACCCTCGTCCATGTTCTACTGTAATTATCATCACGGTATTGTTGCTATACTGCGGTATAGCATCAAGGTATTCCCATAGATCTTAATAATGGCATCAAAATAGAACATTTTCTCCAGATACAATGGATAGCTGCCATATCGATTTTTAATTTACTCGTTACCTGCTAATACCGGCAAGATAATTCTTGACCCATTTTCTACATCGCGATAAACTCGGATTTCAGCTTTTTGAAAATCGCTGTTGTTTGCCTGATAGATGTCGACAAATTTTTGGGGATTCCTGTCTGCTAATGGAAACCAACTACTCTGTATTTGAACCATGATTTTATGGCCTTTTTGAAAAGTATGTGCTACATCGGGACGCCTTGATGCAAAACGCTGATCATCCGTCAAGTATTCCCGAGTTCTTTTGAAATGAATGTGCTGAGTGTACGGTACGGGATGTTCGGGATCACTGGTGTATTCATCAAATAATCCATCGGATAGAGTTAATGATTCATTTGGTTGCGCATTGAATACCAACTTCCCATTTGGTTGCAAATAAAAAGATTGGTTTTCTGTGCTTTTTGGAGGCCATTCATCAAACTTTTTCCAGGTATTCTCACCGGTGAAAAATATTGTGGCTTCAGCAATATTAATTTTACCTCCATTATCAAGTAAATGATGCATCAAAAAGGGGGCTTCAATGCTGTCCTGATAATATTTTGAAGTATTGCTGCCAAATCTTACATTACCTAAAAAACTACCTTCATGCGACCATTGTCCATGATACCAAGGGCCCATAACCAATTTACTGTTTGTCTCAGGGCTTTGCTCTTCTGCAGCTTTGTAGGAAGCCCAGGCGCCAAAACAATCTTCAGCATCAAATAGCCCACCGACCCAGAGCATTGCCGGCTTTATGTCATAGAAGCTATTCCGGGCATTTCTTGCCTGCCACCAATCATCATAATTGGGGTGAGCGTACATGTCCTTCCAAAACTGTATGCTATCCCCCATCAATTGGGCGATGTTTTTTAGTGATCCTGCTTTAAGAAACGCATCGTAATTGTCATCTGATTTGAATGAGAATCCAGTAGTTTCAAATGTAGCTGGGATCGGTCTTGGTATTCCATGTCTGCCATAAAAGGATTGCGCATCCATCATGAAGAAAACCCCATTATGATGCCAGTCATCTCCAATAAACCAGTCGGTAACAGGCGCCTGCGGACTGGCAGCCACCAGTGAAGGGTGTCCCGAAAGTGCGCCTTGTCCTGCATAAAAGCCAGGGTAGGAAACGCCTATTATTCCTACCTTGTTATTGTTGTTTTTTATATTGTTGATTAACCAATCAGTGGTGTCATAGGTGTCACTGGCTTCATCAATTTGATTTCCGGTTTTGTTTTTGATAAATGGCCTCACTTCCACAAATTCACCTTCGCTCATGTATTTTCCTCGAACGTCCTGTTTCACAAAGATGAATTTTTCTTTGGCGTACGTCATCTTATACGACCCCCACACAGACATGAATTTATCAGGACCATATGGGTTGCAGGAATAAGGACTGCGTTCCATTAATATTGGGTGTCTGCCAATCGTATCCTTAGGAGTATATATTGCGGTGTATAATTTCACCCCGTCACGCATAGGAATGTATGCTTCCCGTTTGGTGTAATTATCTAAAAACCATTCTTCGTTAGTTTCCTGAGAAAAACAGGTTCCTGCTACCAATAGAAAAACAAGCAGGGAAATGCTTTGCTTTAACATTGTGCTGTATTTTATTGGATTACCAAAAGATCTAGAGGGATAGCCTTTTACAACAGTTTTCATACTTGAAAATATAATGAATTATTTTAACTGTTCAGCATTATCGAATATCTTTTGAATTGAAAAAGAGATAGAATCCATGTTTCTTCTGGAACTAAGAAACACATTTTGAGGAAGCCATACTGCTTCCTCCTAACACAAAGCATCATTTAAAGGACATTCATTCTCTTCGCTCGAGTGGATCAGTAAAGATGGCAAACGGATCGCGCTGATCTGGTCTGATGTCGGAAATAACCACAGTACCTATTACAAATGGAAATTGAAATAGTAACGGATTAAAATCTATTTTACGGGATTGGATTGCCAAAATAGCTTACAACAAAAAAAAGTAGATTAACGTCTTGATTAATGAGCTCTTTTAATATTTCATTATGAAAACAAATCTAAATGTATTAACCATCTTTTTGATAATTTCAAGTTGTGCTAATGATCAAGATTTTCAACTTCCTGTACTTTCTGAACCCAGTGCAATGAATGTGTTTTGTCAGAGCAACTCCAATGATACCTTAAGCAGGGTTGAGTATAAATATGACAAGGGCAATTTAATTTCTGAAACGACTCTTTTGCATGGAAATATTCGGACCACGACTCAGTTTGAGTACAACAATGGGTCTCAATTGATTTTTGAAACTTCTGAGTCAGATTTCCGAAAGACTGAAAAGACGTTCATTTACAATGAATTAAATCAATTGGTAAATATTAAATACAAATACATCGATTTTGACAATAATGGCAATGTGATAGGTGAAAGTGAAAGCGAGGCTCCCAGAGAATATGAGAATAATTTATTGGTAAAAGAGTGGGAGAATTGGGGTGGTTTTAATACTTATACCTATAGAAATGGCGAAGTGCAGACTCAAATTGATCATACTAAAAATGGAGAAAAGCATCATGTCACGACCTTTAAATATGGTAGGAATCTAACCTTTAAATATGCTAGGAATTTATTAATTGAAGAAAAAAAAGAAACTAGAGATGGCGGATTGATATACCTCAAAAGCTACAAATATGATTCTCAAAACAGATTGATTAAAGTCATTGATGCTAAAAATACAATTGAGGAAAACCTATATATTGATAATAAATTGATGGAAAAAAGGATAAATTATTTTGGGATTGACCCTGGATTTAGTCATTGTTTGAGTAACTTTAAATATAGCTATGAATATTAATTCCCCAAATTTATAATAATGAAAAATTTGAATTTCAGTGCTTTGAAAACAATTTGTTCTTGTTTCTCTATTTATCGGTGAAAGAAGCAAGCCGAAAAACCAACCATTTCTCTTATAAATTGGTAGAGTGCTGTACCGGCTATGGGAATATAATTGTCCTAGATTAAAATAATAAAATAACTTTAAATTAAATAACCATGGTAAAATTAGTTGTAATATACGGTCATCCAGTAGATCCTGTAGCCTTTGAGACTTACTATTCTGCAACTCATCTTCCTATTGCCTCTAAAATTCAAGGCTTAAGCCGTGTTGAATTCACGAAATTCATTGGAACACCAGATGGTGGTAAACCTTCCCAGTACAGAATGGCCGAATTGTATTTTGAAACCATTGAAGAACTACAAAAACAAATGGGTTCTCCTGAAGGGCAAGCGGCGGTCAACGATATCCCCAATTTTGCAAGCGGTGGAGTAGATGTTATGATTGGAGAGGTTCAAAGCTAATCCTGAATAAAACCAAAATATTTTGGCGGCATTGTAGCTTTTGTGCATCCATACCGCCCAAATATTTTGGATAATTTTTTTTTGTTTAGGCTCGTAGAGTGTGGGCAATAGGGATTCGTCCTCTTTGACTTTTGCCCGATTGGGATTTAGTCTCGCTCCTGTGAATATTAGCCTATTCAACAATGAAAATGCTACGTTTTATTGTTCCTTTTTTGGGTTTATTAAGTGAAAATATTAGTGTATGAGCAAAAAAACAGCGTTACTGATCATGCTATGGCAGCTTGGGGTAGTTTTAATTTTCCACTTCTTGGTTTTTTGGGAGCAAATACCCTACGATAAAGTTTGGGCTGGAAGACTCAACTCTGTGGAGGAAATGAAAACTTTTGAAACCTTCTCAATCCTTGTGAATGTTTTTATAATGACCATACTGGTCGTTAAGCACAAACTGTTAAAAAGAGAAAAAGGCAATAAAATTATAGATGTACTCATTTGGGTTTTTGCAGTTTTTTTTGGATTGAACACCATTGGTAATCTATTTGCACAAAACATCATAGAATTAATACTTGGAACCCTTTTGACAGTGATTTCAACTATTCTATGTGTTATCATTGTTAAAAAATAAAACAAAATTTCTATAGGTATTTAGGGCTAGAATTACTTGTTCTGAATACCCCATTGCCCCAAACCACCTGGTTAAAGCGTATTATTGGCGGTCATAAACTCAAAGATAAATGAATAAGTATCTAAAATTCCATCTCTAATAGTGATAGTTTATGGCTGTGGAAATCCGCTGACGAATGAACCTGAAATTCAGATTGACAAAGTAGAAGCATTAAATGATTTTATACCCATCAAAAAATCAGTAGATTAGTAATGAAAACTTTGAGAGAAAAGGTACAGGTACCTTTATTTCTAAGTTTGGATATTTGATGAAAGGAGGTGAAGAGAGAAGCTAACTTTGAATTAAATAAAACTTTAACCCAAATAATTTTGAAACGTAGTGAATTTATTGCGCGTTCGGGCCATACTTCGTATGGTATTTCGCTCTTAGGTGCCATTTATTGGAATGACCATTTTTTTAAAAGCGATACGGTTACAGCAAGGGTAATTCTCGGGTCTATTTATCGACCAGGTTTACCAATGAGAAGTAACCTAATTCCCACAGGATCCACCAGAGAAATTATGCCTCGAAACAGTATTTCTTTTCAAAGTGAGGGCACATTTTTGCCATTGGATGACGCTGAATATAAGCGCGTCGCTGGTATTTGAGTACCTATCAAATGGAAGCTAAATGAATATTCGGCAATAAGTAGAATCATTTATAACGTAAAACTCAAAAATTTTAAGAATGGAAGGCTTAATGATGAATTACCCACTCACGACAAATACTATTCTTGAGTATGGGAACAGTGTCTATCGTCATAAAAAAATAATCACCTATTTACCAGATGGAGTGCGGCAAGAGTATCTCTTTGGTGACATGTACAATCGATGTAAAAAGTTAGCCAATGCCTTAATTCAGAGATTAGGAATCACAAAAGGGGATATGGTGGGTACTTTTGCATGGAATCATGGCCCTCATGTAGAGTTGTACTATGGAATATCTGGTATAGGAGCTGTTTGTCATCCTATAAATATTCGATTATCAGACAATCAAACGGAGTATATTATCAATAATTCTGAAGATAAAGTGATTTTTGTGGATGCAACATTGGTCCACCTTTTAGAAAAAATAGCTCCGTTACTTGAAACTGTAGAATGTTACGTGCTTTTAAATGCACCTAAAGATTTTACCACGACTTTGCCAAATACATTGCATTATGAAGATTTGCTAGCTGACCAATCAGCAGATTTTGATTGGCCTGTTATAAATGAAAATGATGCTTGCTGCATGTGTTATACCAGCGGAACCACAGGCTTGCCAAAAGGAGTATTGTATTCCCATAGGTCAACCTATCTACACGCTTCTGCCATTATTGCGCCTAATGCTTTAAATTTCAGCAATAGAGATATTGTTTTATTGATTATACCACAATTTCATGTGATGGCATGGGGTTTTCCTTACTCTTGTCTTTTGTCTGGATCAAATATGGTGCTCCCATCTTCTAATTTGAAGCCTGAAGCAATCATTAAAATCCTTAAAGATGAAAAAGTGAGTAAAGCCAATGGCGTCCCAACCATTTGGCTGGGTGTGTATCATGCCTTGAAAATGAATCCACCTAAAGAAAAATTAGCGCTTCAAGAATACCTGGTTGGAGGGTCTGCACTAACAAAAAGTCTAATTAAGGCGTTTGATAAAGATTTCGGAATAAAAGGGGTTCAAGTCTGGGGAATGACTGAAACATCTCCTCTAGCAACAATAAGTAGATTACAACCAAAACATGATCATCTGTCAGTCGATGAGAAAATAAGAGTTTGCGCCAACCAAGGCATTGCACTTCCAGGTGTAGAAATAAGGGTGGTAACAGACGATGGGACAGTGGCTCCAACAGATGGTGAAACCATAGGCGAACTACAAGTAAAAGGGGCATGGATTGTAAGCGCTTATTTTAAAACAAATAATCATGAAAACTTCACAGCAGATGGTTGGTTTAAAACAGGCGATGTGAGCACAATTGATGAAGATGGGTACATGGAAATTAAGGACAGAATCAAAGACCTCATAAAAAGTGGTGGTGAATGGATCTCTAGTGTTGCACTGGAATCAGCAATAATGGCGCATCCTAAAATTAGAGAAGCGGCTGTAATAGGAATACCAGACGATAAATGGGTTGAGGTACCCTTGGCTTCAATAGTTTTGATGAATAAGGAAGATGAAATTTTAGATGAAGAATTAATTGAATTTTTATCGAGAGACTTTGTGAAATACCAGATCCCCAAAGTATTTGTTTATATAAATGAAGTGCCAAAAACGAGCACTGGTAAATTTGACAAGAAAGAGATTAGAAGGCTTTTTGCCGAAGGAAAACTTACTTATACTCGAAATAGGCAATAGCTATCCTATCACCTGATGATACGCCGCGGCGGACAAAATCAGCCAATCGTTGCTTTTTTCTTATCACTTAGCCTTTCCCTCCAAAAAGCTTGAATTTCTTGCGATTTAAACACTTCCCGAAAAAAGATCGGACAGGCACTACGAATCCTTTTGCATGGTGCAGGATAAACGAATGAATACCGAGGATCCAGTAACTGCTAAAAGGAATGGTTTTTCGCCTTTTGTATTAATAGTACTGGAGGGCTGAAAAGTTCGTGGTTTTAAGGTTGCCTATTGGTTTTGTTCCGGCAAAACAAAGGGAATTTACGCTCATGTAGCAACAAATACTTTTAAAACCACTAAAGCCCCAAAAACCATTAAAGCCCCACTAGATTAGTGGCACAAAAATTGTGGGAATATGCATTCAAGTAGGTGTATTCCTACGTTGGAGGCAAATTTGAAAAAACCAAATAGAATCAAACTGTAATTTATAAATTTGAAAAAAATAAAACTTTGAAAAAATGAAAAAATTAATTTTAGGAGTACTAATAGCAGGGGCATTTATGTTAAATTCTTGCGGTGAAAACAAAAATACGGATGTTGTAGATTCAGGCACATATCAAGGTGTTGCAGAAGGAGTTGAACCAGGTGAGAAAGAAATTTATGTAAGAACATCTGATGACAAACTAGTCGAGTTGTATTTTACAGACGAAACCAAGGTGATGACAAACGATGGAGAAATTTCTTCTTTTGATGCGCTAAAAGAAGGCGGTAGAGTTGAGGTAACCGTTGAGAAAAAGGGCAATAAAAACGTACCTATATCGGTAAAGATTCTGAATTAATAGAATGACTCCTGAAATTCCCTCGATATGGAGAGAAGAAGTTTGGCATGCACTTTCCGTACACTTACCAATAGCCACGTTACTTTTATCATCTGTGGCAGCTATCATAATTTTAGCTGCTAAAAACAAGTCCTACCATCTTTTTGTAGAAAAGATGGTTTATGTAATGTTGACTATTGGCGTGCTGAGTGGTTGGATTGCCATCTATACAGGGGAATTGGCATATTCTATTGAAGTAAGAAAAATTTGTGACCCTAAAGTTCTTCAAGAGCATCAATGGTGGGCTTATACTACTTTGATCGTTTATTCAGTAGCATTAATTCTCAAAGTATTGCCTAAATTCATTGCCACAAATTCTTCTAGTATTATTAAATTAATTGGCGTGTATTTATTGATTTTTGCAGTTTTTGGTTTGCTCTATACGGGACATTTAGGTGCTACTTTGGTATATCAACAAGGTGCGGGAACTTATAAACCATCTGTTGACTGTTCTGAATTTGTTAAATAGCGAAGTGTTTAATGGAACTAATGAATTAAAAATAAGCAATTATAGGAATTTACTATAGTATTATTGGTAATGTTTTATTAGCATCATTAAAGCTAATCTCAGAACTCTTAGGTAATTCGCATACATAAGATTGTAGATGATGTTGAGTGTACTGCCGATATTTATTCCTCTTTTCTGTCCTTTTTGGTTTTAAATAAGCTCAACTATTACCAGATGAGAACTATCCAGATGGTCATTCCCAAATAGAACCGTTGATTACCTTTTGGTAGTTGCAATTTTTGTGACTTCGGCAACTGTCTGCTTTATGAAATTATCGTTGAAATAAAGGTTTCTCACGAGGTTCCGAGCACGGTTTTTTCTGATCCGTAAGCATCATCATGTATTGGCCTGGGGAATACTGAAATTATGGAGTGAATATTTTTTAACAATTATGCGGGATTGTTTTCAGATCAATGGAATAATAGTTTCATTCGCTAAATTAAAAAGAAATTAAATTGATTATCCACCTCTTGATCTTTCAAGGCTAAAGTAAAACGTAATTGAACTGGAAAAACGCAACTATACCTCACATCTTGTTCTTGATTTTTATTCTGAGCTGTTCACAAAAATCAAATAAATATTCTGAAGAGTCCCTAAAAGGGGAATCCTCGCTCGGGGGACCAGTGATTATGGCCTATTACGTGCCGGAACATGATTATAAGCCCGAACAAGTACCTGTCGAAAAGCTTACCCACATCATCTATTCATTTACCCATGTGATCGAGGGCGAAATGAAATTCAAAAATCCTGAAGTGGCGGGCCCAAAGCTGGAGGCACTGGTGAGGCAAAAGGAACGCAATCCGGATCTAAAAGTAATGATCGCCTGTGGAGGCTGGGGTGCAGATGGATTTTCAGACATGGCATTGACGGAAGAGAGCCGTTCCAAATTCATCAATAGCGCCTCTGATTTTATTAAAGCCTATCAGCTCGACGGTATGGATATGGACTGGGAGTATCCAGGGATATCAGGTGCTGGCACCATGGCGCGTAAAGAAGATACTCAAAATTTCACAGCGCTGATGAAAGGCCTACGGGAGATGCTGGACAATTTTGACACACCCAAATTACTGACCTTCGCTTCGGCCGGCTGGGAGCGCTACTACGACCATATCGAAGTGAATGAGGTAATGAGGTATGCCGATTACACCAATGTAATGACCTATGACCAGGTATCCGGGGTTTCCGAATATACAGGACATCACACGCCCTTAGGAGAAGTGCGTAGTGAAGATATACTGGGTACACCTTTTCATGATTATCTGGATAGCTTGTATCAGACCGGTGTCATTACTGATCCCCATCCGCGTTCATCACAAAAAATTGTCGACTTCCTGATCAAGGAAGGTGTTGATCCCAAACAAATAGTGATCGGGGGAGCCTTCTACGGAAGGGTCTGGAAAGGCGTCCCTCCAGAAAACAACGGATTGTATCAGCTTAGTGGCGGTATCCATATTGGGTGGATGGCCTATCATCAAATTCGAGAGTCGTACGAACCGGACACCAGTTTTCATCGCTATTGGGATGATATAGCCAAGGCCCCTTTTTTTTATAATTCCGAAGACAGCTTAATGGTCTCCTATGATGACACGGTTTCAGTAGCACAAAAGACAAAATATGCCATGTCAAAAGGACTGGGTGGTATTATGTTCTGGGAATTAGGCAACGATACCAAGGAGGAAGGAAGTCTGCTTGATGCAATTTATAAGGCAGCACAAGAATGAAGGCAGAATGAAGTGATAGTACACCGGTATGACAGGAAAAGCTTCATTTAAAGATTAGACAGGTGAAATATTCCGCTCCTTTCGATGATAAAGGGGACGACAATTTTTGCTCTAACAATCTTGTTTGTAACTTTATCCCTATATATCCTACAGGTTAGTTTACCTATATCGGGTTCAGCACAGGGATTAATGGCAGCCGTTTTGCAGCTAAGAATTGAATACAATTAAATCTTATTATGGATACTAACGAAAAATTTCTTTACAAATACCTTAACAATGCATCGCCAACAGGCTTTGAATCTTCAGGCCAACAAATTTGGCTGGACTATATCAAGCCTTTTGTGGATGATTATTTTACGGATCCTTACGGAACAGCTGTAGGTGTCATCAATCCGAAAGCGGAATTTAAGGTTGTTATAGAAGCCCATGCCGATGAAATCAGCTGGTTTGTCAATTATATTACCCCAGAGGGCTATATCTACGTGATTAGAAATGGCGGATCTGACCATATGATCGCACCCTCCATGCGGGTCAATATCCATACCGACAAAGGAGTTGTTCCTGGTGTTTTTGGCTGGCCGGCCATTCATGTTAGGGACAAGGCGAAGGAAGAAACGCCTAAAATGGATAACATATTCATAGATGTTGGTGCAAGGTCAAAGGATGAAGTGCTGGAAATGGGTGTTCATGTAGGTTCTGTCATTACGTTTAAGGATGAATTGACCGAATTGAATAAAAAGTTTTATTCCGGCCGTGCCCTTGATAACCGAATTGGCGGTTATATGATTGCAGAAGTAGGCAGGTTGTTGAAGCAGGAAAATGTCAAATTGCCTTTTGGCTTGTATATTGTTAATGCTGTACAGGAGGAAATAGGCTTAAGAGGTGCAGAAATGATTGCGGCCCGGATCAAGCCAGACGTAGCCATCATTACAGATGTTTGCCACGACACTACTGCTCCAATGTACAGTAAAATTGCCAGTGGTGATTATACTGCAGGAAAAGGTCCCGTCTTAACTTGTGGCGCCGCGGTGCATAAAAAATTATTGGATTTGATCATTTCTACCGCGAGAAAAGAAGAAATACCCTTTCAAAGATCAGCTTCATCACGAAGTACAGGTACAGACACCGATGCATTCGCGTACTCCAACGGAGGTGTGCCAGCGGCATTGATTTCCTTACCGCTAAAATACATGCATACTACCGTAGAAATGGCCAGTAAGGAAGATATTGAAAATGTGATTGGGTTAATGATTGCCTTTTTAAAGGATTTTGACCAAAAATTTGACTTTAGGTATATTAAATAATTACCAATAATGGCGGGTATCATCCCGCCATTATTGATTTCACGAACACGTTCAGGTGCCAAAATTAAAATTTATGAAAGTTTTTATAAATAAAGTTATTCCAGAAATAGGTTTGAAATTACTTGATGAGGCTGGAATTGCCTATACCGTCTGGAAGGAAAAACCCATACTGGATAGGGGACAAGCCATTCAATTTTGTAAAGGGCATGATGCTTTTTTAAGTGTAGGTCAGGCGGGCCTGGATGCTGATTTTTTCAAAGAATGTAAACACCTTAAAGTAGTAGCACTTCACTCTGTGGGCTTTGATGGCATCGATATAAAGGCAGCTACCGAGAATGGCATCCCTGTGGGAAATACGCCAAATGTTTTAAATAAAGCAACCGCTGAAACGGCCTTGTTGCTGATGCTAACAGTTGCTCGCAAGGCACTTTATCTTCATAAAAAAATAAAAAAAGGGGAATGGGGCCCTTCACAGCCTACCCAAGACTTGGGCTTTGATCTAGCTGGCAAAACCCTTGGCATCGTAGGATTAGGAAGAATAGGAGCAGAGCTTGCAAAAATAGTTACCCAATCCTGGGGGATGAAAATTCTCTACCACAACCGCAGTACCAATGCATTGGCAGAGAAGGAGCTTGGAGCCAAGAAGGTAAGCATGGATGAGCTTTTGGCTCAGAGTGACGTGGTCTCTGTGCATACTGCGCTTACACCGGAAACAAAAGGCATGTTTGGCATGGAGCAGTTTAAGAAAATGAAGCCCACAGCTATTTTTATCAATACATCCAGGGGTGCTGTACACAAGGAAGATGAGCTTACCGAAGCTTTGCGTCAGCATATCATCTGGGGGGCTGGATTGGATGTGACAAATCCTGAGCCTATGTCCAAAGATAATCCACTATTGGAAATGGAAAATGCTGTTGTCTTTCCACATATTGGCTCTGCAACAAAGGAAACAAGGGATAAGATGTCCAGATGTGCAGTAGAGAATATCATTGCCGGACTAAAGGGAGAGCCATTGCCTTACCCCGTAAATCCAGAAGTGCAGCAAGGCAATTAGTTAAATTTTAGCCGAGTGCTACGTCCAAAACCATCATGATGATAAAACCTCCGATGAAGCCCATTGCAGCCATATCGGTATTGCCTCCCTGTTGGGATTCAGGAACAACTTCTTCTATCACAACGAATATCATCGCTCCTGCTGCAAAAGCCAAAGCATATGGCAGCATGGGTGTGAAAATTGAAACAGCGACTGCACCTAAAACACCAGCGATTGGTTCGACCAAGGCGGAAGCTTGACCCATCATAAAGCTCTTCCTTCTGCTCATCCCCATTCTTCTAAGAGGGACAGCTACAGCAATGCCTTCAGGGAGGTTTTGTAGCCCTATACCCATGGCCAAAACAACCGCTCCAGCAATGCTGGCTTCGGGTATTCCAGAGGCTGCTCCTCCAAATAAAACGCCAACGGCAAGTCCTTCAGGGATATTATGCATCGTAATGGCCAACACCAATAGCGTGGTTCTTTGCCAGGGAGTTTTTATTCCTTCTGTTTTCTTGAAATTTATGTGGACATGAGGCAAAATTTTGTCCAAAACAAAAATAAACATTGCCCCACCAAAGAAACCTATGGCCGCGGGCATTACTTTCGTAAAGCCTTCTCCTTGGCTCATTGTGATGGCAGGAGCCAAAAGGCTCCAAAAACTAGCCGCAATCATTACTCCACCGGTAAATCCCATCATTGTGTCTAAAAAAGGCCTGTTCATTTTCTTAAAGAAGAAGACGAAAGCAGCACCAACAGCTGTGACAAACCAGGTAAATGTGGTTGCTATTAATGCAGCGTAAGCCGGGGATATACTACTTAAATAGTCAACTATGGTATCAAACATTTTATTTTTTCTTTTAAAAAGATATTTTGGTTGAGGATGGTTGGATGTGCCCTTGAACAAATCTTAACCTAATGGCTATCACTTAAAACGAACTTTGTTTTGCTAAGTTCAGTTTTAATTTAGTCACAACAAATTTAAATAGTTAGATTTGACTAACAAATTTATTTCAATATTTTTTTATCTTTGTTATGAAATATTAAAGCAATGAACAACAGCCAATCTATAGAAAATTACTTGAAAGTGATTTTTAATCAAGCCATCGCGACTGATGACGTTAATACTACTAGTATAGCTCAGGCGCTAGAAGTCAGTCTTCCTTCCGTAAACAGTATGGTGAAAAAATTAGCCGGAATGGGTTTACTTGAGTATGAAAAGTACAAACCGCTTAAGATTACAGCAAAAGGTAGGAAGATGGCTGCAATGATCATCAGAAAGCACAGGCTCACAGAAATGTATTTGGTTGAGAAAATGGGGTTTGGATGGGAAGAGGTACATGAAATAGCGGAACAATTGGAGCATATTCAATCTGTTTCTTTTTTTGACAGGATGGATGAAATTTTAGGCTTTCCGGAGAGAGATCCTCACGGGTCACCGATTCCAACCAGAAACGGGGATTTTTCCACACAGAAATTCAGATTGCTTTCAGATTGCCAACCGGAAGAATTGGTGACTTTGAAGGCTTTAAGCAAAACCACTGATGAATTTTTAAAATACCTTAACAGCAAAGGATTGGCGCTGGGCGTGGAAGTAGAAATTCTGGAAGTTGAAGCGTATGATAAAAATATGAAGGTTTCCTATGGCGGGCATACGGAAGTGCTCTCTGCATTGGTTTGTTCTAAACTTTTGGTTAATTGATAGAAACTATGGTAAAGGAACAAGTGGAATATGCCATTATAGTAGCAGGAGGAGCAGGAGTGAGAATGGGAGGAGAAATACCCAAGCAATTTTTGCCCATCGGCGGATTGCCCGTGTTGATGCATACTTTAAATAAATTTAATGCATATGATGCTGCGCTACACCTGGTATTGGTATTGCCAGAAAGTCAATTCGAATATTGGCAGGGCTTGTGCGAAAAGTATGCTTTCAGCCTACCACATAGACTGGTGAAAGGGGGCTCTAGCAGGTTTAACTCCGTTCAAAATGGACTTCGTGGCATAACTGAAGAAGAGGGTCTGGTGGCTATTCATGACGGTGTGCGCCCTTTTGTTTCTAAGGAGGTGATCCAGGAAAGTTTCGAGGGTGCTGCCACACACGGAAGTGCCATTGCTGTGGTGACTTTAAAAGATTCCATAAGAAGGGTCTATGCCAACGGAACCTCCCAGTTTAAAAACAGAGATGAATTCAGGTTGGTACAGACGCCACAAACTTTTCAGTTAAAAAAAATAAAAACTGCTTTTCTTACTGATGAAGAACCCTTTTTTACTGACGACGCTACAGTTTATGAAAACATGGGATGGAAGGTCCACTTGATTGCTGGGAATCAGGAAAATATCAAGCTAACAACGCCGGAAGACTTGAGTTACGCCGACTATTTATTAGAACGTAGAGGAAAAGCTGATCAACAGTAAAATCAGGTCGTTTATCGACAAAGTTTTTTCGTTGGTCGAACCGGTCTATTTATTGGATATCGATTGACCTACCTTTCACCCATCAAATAAATATTAAAACCATGAATGGAAAGAGAAATGGAAATTTTGCACTAGGTGTATTGATTTTAGTCATTGGGTCCCTCCTTTTGTTAAAGCAATTGGGCGTTTTTATCCCGTACTGGATTTTTTCCTGGCCGATGATTTTAATCGCTATCGGGATCTTTTCAGGCTATAAGAATAGGTTTCAGAATACAGGTTCAGTGGTTTTGATTCTAATAGGAGGTTTTTTTCTCTTAAAAGACATGATGTTTCTACCCTATCATATGGGACCTTTGCTGTTTCCTATAGGATTGATCTTATTGGGTTTGTATATCATTGTCAAGAAGAATAGGAACAAGTCTTTTAATTTGGAAGGATGGGAAAAGGGCTTTGACAAAAGCACAGCTGAGGGTGTCGGTATTTTAGGTCAAGACAGTTCTAGTTATATCAAAGTAGACGCCTTTCTTACTGGGATAAAACGAAAGGTTATGTCCAAGGATTTTAAAGGTGGAGAAATAACCACTGTTTTTGGTGGGTCAGATATAGATTTAATGCATGCTGACATTCAAGGTCAGGCGGTATTGAAGGTGTCTGTAGCATTTGGTGGGCTGAAATTAATAGTGCCTCCGCACTGGGATGTACAGATGGGGGTGAGTAATTTGGCAGCAGGTATAGATGACAAAAGGTATACCCAGCAAGGGATCGTTCAAAATGCTGACAAGAGATTGATCCTTACAGGATCAGTAATATTTGGAGGAATAGAAATTTCTTCCTACTAAAATTCAGTACGCTATGGAAAAGTCACACGAATCCTTTATGATCAATGATAATTTTGGGGATCATGTGATTTATCTTTTGATGGTTTTTGCAGGAGTCTTTGGAAGTACTTTCTATTGGCAAAGTAATTTGGAGTGGAGCATCTCGGATGCCATTCTTAGCACCATCACCTTTGGTATAGGAGCCTTTCTTATAAGGTTAATGTTAAATTATTATCCTGTTGGAAAGTCTTCAGTGAAGGTTATTCCTTATTTTTGGTCGGAAAGATTTGCTTGCCTATCAGAAAAGTAACGGCCAGTTTACAGCTACTTTAAAGATACCCCAACTAAAATGATACGTTGTTTGATTGTTGATTATGTTAAGATCAATTCGAAGGGGAAGCCTTACCTAAAATTAGGAACGATGGCTTACTACGAAAAAATGCTTGATCCACAAGCTTTCATTCGCATTCACTGATCTCACCTGGTAAATATCTCAGCGATAAGCAAAATAGAACCCTACCAAAAAGAAAACTATCTGATATTTCTTCAAGACGGCACTCAGTTACCTGTCAGCAAAAAAGGAATGGTGAAACTAAAAAAGGCTTTACGGATATAAGTGGCGAAAAAAGCCTTCACTTTTAAAAGAGAAGGCTTAGTGCTTAATATTCGTCTTCATTAAAGAAGAAATCGTCTTTTGTTGGATAGTCAGGCCATATTTCCTCAATATTTTCGTAAGGTTCACCATCATCTTCAAGCTCTTGGAGGTTTTCGACAACCTCTAAAGGTGCTCCAGAGCGAATAGCAAAATCAATTAACTCATCCTTGGTGGCAGGCCACGGAGCGTCTTCCAAATAGGAGGCAAGTTCTAAAGTCCAATACATAATCTACACAAATTTAAAGATCCCCTTAAAGGGGTGCAAAAATAGAAATACTTTCTTAAACTAAAACATTTACGGATTAATTGTTTGAAAGTTCTTTTAAAATACTGTTTTTGACATCAACCTTTCTTTTGTGGGCAGCAATTTTTTTCCCCATGATGTAATCAAATTCCCCTTCCTGGCTTCTGAAGTTTTCAGCATTTTCCGTAACAGTAATAAGCTCTCGCTGATCCCTGGCAATAAGGTCTTTTAATAAATTTACTTTTAAAGAATTTTGCTCAGAATCAGATTTTTCAGCGAATCCTTCATATTTAGAGTGGCAAAGATTGTCAAGAAATGATTTTTCAAAAATGATTTCTGAAAAGAATACGAATGTGCCAATACTTTGTTGTGCATTCCTCGGTTTTTTTGGAGGAAGTTTTTTCCATTCTGCCTGCAACTTTTTAGCGTGATTGACTTTGTGCTCATTCACGTCTCCTTTGGACATAAGTCTCATTTCTTCAGACCATTTTTCAATCTTCTTAATCATAAGTCCCGGACTAATTGTCGGGATACTCTGACTCATTCGTTTGAATTTGCTAAAAATGCGATTGTTTAGTTTGGAAAACTCATCCCAAATGGGCTGTCGTTTTGAAGCAGGGACTCGGCCTGAAATTTTCCATTCTTTTTGAATCTTCTTACTGATTTCAAAGGCAGTTTTCACATCAGCCATGTCGTGAGCCTCTCTCGCTTGCTCTAAAAGGCTCTCGTAAACTTTAATATTTTGCTCTGCCTGTAAAGCCAAACCATCAAAATAATTTTTACGATTGCCGTAGAAAACGTCTAAAATGTTTTGGAATTTTTCGTTTATCTCCTCTTCCAATTCTTTTTCTACGGGCCCGGTTTTTAGCCATTTTAGCTTGAGCTCTTTGAAAATTTCCGATGTTTCTTTCCACTCGTTACTTTCTTTATACGTTTCAGCTTCTTCAAGAAGCCCTTTTTTTATCTCTAGGTTTTTATGCCTGTTGGATTGAATGATTTCTTCTAGAATAGCTTCCTGGCCTTCAAGTTCTTTTATTAGGACAGGGAAATCCCCCAAACCATCAAAGGTCAAAAGAGAGGACTTAAGGTGAATAAGTTTCATTAGGAAAGAGCCCTTATTTTGGTTTTCCTGAATGTCGCTTTTTAGTTTTTCTACCTTTTGCTTTACTGCTTCAAATCTATCCTCGAAATAACGGAAGGTGGAGGCCTCGTCTTCTTTTACTTCTCCTATCTCACGGTCTTCCTGGCCTAAAAAGCCTTTCAGATAAATTTTTTCTTCTATTATATATCCAAATGGATGCTCAGTCATGATTAAAAGATTGGTTGTAAATATTTAGTGGCGGTATGGATTTCTGCAAATTAATTAAATATGCTCCATTTATCCTAAGAAAGCCGATTTTTTACCATCTTTGCCGTTTAAATTAAATGAAAATAAACCATGAGTAATGAAAAAATAATTTTTTCTATGGCGGGAGTTTCAAAAGTGTACCCTCCACAGAAAAGAGTACTTAAAGATATCTATCTTTCGTTTTTTTATGGTGCTAAAATCGGTGTGCTTGGACTCAATGGTTCAGGAAAAAGTTCCTTGCTTAGAATTATTGCGGGAATGGAAACTGAATTTCAAGGAGAGGTAGTATGGTCCGCTGGCTATTCAGTAGGAATGTTGGAGCAAGAACCAGTGTTGGATCCTACCAAAACAGTGAAAGAGGTTGTTGAAGAAGCTGTTAGTGAGACAGTTAATTTGCTTAAAGAATTTGAAGCGATCAATGAAAAGTTCATGGATCCGGGTCTTATGGATGATCCAGATGCCATGCAAAAATTGATCGATAAGCAGGGAGATGTTCAGGAAAAGCTAGATGCCGCGAATGCTTGGGAATTGGAAACCATGCTGGAAAAAGCCATGGATGCCCTTCGCCTTCCTCCGGCTGAAGCGTTGGTAGAAAACTTGTCTGGTGGCGAGAAAAGAAGGGTGGCGCTTTGCCGTTTGCTCTTACAGGAACCAGATGTGTTGTTGCTTGATGAACCCACCAATCACCTGGATGCAGAATCAGTGCTATGGCTGGAAGAACACTTAAAGAATTATAAGGGAACTGTAATAGCAGTAACTCACGACCGATATTTCCTGGATAATGTCGCAGGTTGGATTCTTGAATTGGATAGAGGAGAAGGGATTCCATGGAAAGGGAATTATTCCAGTTGGTTGGAACAAAAACAAGACCGGTTAAAAAAGGAAGAGAAGACAGAATCAAAAAGACAGAAGACGCTCGAAAGAGAATTAGAATGGATAAGGATGTCCCCTAAAGCCAAGCAATCTAAGGGCAAGGCGAGGTTAAATGCTTATGACAAGCTTATAGGTCAAGATGCCGTAGAAAAGGAATCCAAACTTGAACTGTATATTCCACCAGGCCCAAGATTGGGAAGTAAAGTGATTGAGGTAAAAGGCGTATCAAAAGCCTTTGGAGACAAATTATTATTTGACGACCTTACGTTTTCATTGCCTCAGGGAGGTATAGTTGGAGTAATTGGCCCAAATGGTGCCGGTAAATCCACGCTCTTCAATCTTATTACTGGAGAAGAAAAACCAGATGCAGGTCATTTTGAAATTGGAGAAACCGTAGAAATAGCTTACGTTGATCAGGAACATGATACCCTTCTACCCGATAAAACGGTTTATGAAACCATTTCCGAGGGCAATGAATTTGTACAACTGGGAAATAAAGAAGTGAATTCACGGGCCTATGTAAGCCGTTTCAATTTTGGAGGATCTGATCAGGGCAAGAAGGTTGGCGTGCTGTCAGGTGGTGAAAGAAATCGCGTTCACCTTGCCATGACATTAAAAAAAGGTGGCAACCTTTTGTTGTTAGATGAACCTACCAATGATTTGGATATCAATACCCTTAGGGCCTTGGAAGAAGCATTAGAGAATTTTGGGGGCTGTGCTGTTGTGATTTCTCACGACCGCTGGTTTCTAGATAGAATCTGTACGCATATTCTTGCATTTGAAGGTGACAGTACTGTTTATTGGTTTGAAGGGAATTTCTCAGATTACGAAGAAAACAAGAAAAAGCGTTTAGGTGATTTAATGCCCAAAAGGATTAAATACAAAAAACTTATATAAGTACCAATTACTGGTATTTTCCCTTTGTTGCGTTTTGACGTAGTAAAGGGATTTTTTGTTTAAACTCACTTGGAGAGGTATCATAAGATGTGCTTATCAACTATTTGGAAGATGATTTGGCTCAGGGATTTTGGTTAAGACAGGGATTGGACACAGTGTGCAATAGCTAGGTCATTGGGAGTCCGTGAAATCAATTCGGAAGTTGGTTTTGACCTGTTTTCAGTAAGAAATAGAATGCCTATTTTCTATCAGGGGTAGGGAGATTTTATAATTAGATTGTAGTCAGTAGGTATACGATACCAGAATGGGGAAAATGCGGCTTATCATCAATTGGCTGAGCAGCGAGTTTTGGGAACCAATGACCAATAAAAGTTTAAACTTATAAGCCCTCCTTTTTTCAAATTATCGTTCAGTTTATTTCCGTTTTTTGTTTATTTGTGTTTTAAAGCTAGCATCACGTTTGAATATGATGAGACAATTGCTATTGCGCCCAGGCGCCGAAGAATTAAATTACGAGATCAGAGGAATCGTCAAAAAGGCACGACTGATTGAAGAACTCGGGTATGACATTACCTGGGAGAATATAGGGGATCCTATACAGAAGAACAATACCATTCCAGACTGGATGAAGGAAATAGTTTCTGAACTCGTTCAGGACGATCACAGCTATGGGTACGCAGACAGTAAAGGTATGCTAGAGACCCGGAGATTTCTGGCCCATTTAAACAACGATAAAGGCGGTGTTAAAATTGGTACTGAGGACATCTTGTTCTTCAATGGTTTAGGAGATGGTATTGCCAAACTGTACCAGTTTCTTATCCCCACGGCCAGGATCATTGGTCCTTCGCCAGCCTATTCTACACACAGTTCGGCAGAAGCAGCACATGCCAATTCTGCGCCACTTACCTATAAACTGGATCCAGACAACAGCTGGTATCCTGATATGGACGATTTATACAATAAGGTTAAATACAATACGTCCGTAGTGGGTATCCTGATCATTAATCCGGATAATCCTACCGGGATGGTTTACCCAAGGGAAGTATTGGATCGTTTTGTTGAGATTGCCAGAGAGTTTAATCTACTACTAATTGCAGACGAAATTTATCAAAACATTACTTACAATGGCTATGAGGCCATTAGTCTAGCTGAAATTCTCGGAGATGACTTGCCTGGGATTTCTTTAAAAGGGATTTCAAAAGAATTCCCATGGCCTGGATCCAGATGTGGCTGGATGGAGTTTTATAATAAGCATACTTCAAAAGAATTCACAAAGCTTTGTATCACGCTGGAAAATGCTAAAATGATAGAAGTGTGTTCCACCACTTTGCCTCAGCTGGCCATACCCAAAATCATGAGCCACCCTGCCTATAAGGAATACAGGGTCAAAGCCAATGCTGCCATAGGGACCAGAAGTAGGATAATGGAGGAGGTCTTGGGAAATGTGCCAGGAATTAAGTTCAATAAAACGAAAGGGGCGTTTTATAACACGGTTATTTTCGATGAAGGGGTATTGGAGGAAGACCAATTTCTTCCTGTGGAGGACAAGGCGATAAAGGTGTACCTAGACAAGTGGCTTGAAGAAAAGGAGATGCCAAATGATAAAAGGTTTGTCTATAATTTGCTTGCCTCTGAAAAAATTTGTGTGGTTCCGGTAAGTTCATTTTGTTCTGATTTGAGAGGTTTTAGAGTTACCCTTCTGGAAGAAAACGAGGACGTCTTTCGCAATACTTTCGAAAGGCTTGCAAGAAGCATAAAGGCTTACTTGAATTCCTCCAAAAAAGTGTTGCTGGATCAATAAAATAGGTTCGGTGCTCCCTGATGTGTTGTAAAGAATCATTGAGGATGTAGATACTGTCCTTTTCATTAGGTGTCTGGATCCTGTCTGGATCCATGTTTCCAAGTTCCGGTTGACCTGCCAAAATCCAGGCACTGTACCAAAAATCAGCAATTAGCTTTACAGTCTTTTTCATTTGTCGCTCCACCTGTCCTCCTAGCTTTTGATGATAGGCATTGCTAAATTCTCTGGAATAAACCCTGGTGGTAATTCCGCCCCTGTCTTCATAACTGTACTTTTTATCATCAGGAAATTCTATTGTTAATGCCTTCTCGAAACCAAAGACGGAGTCCAGTGCAAAATGGGCAATTTCTATCGCCTTCCATATTTCGCCCTGTGGAAAATCAAGGTAAGTTGCCTTGCCCACAAAGAAATCATATTCGGTAGCATACAATTCAGGAAGCCTGCTTTCCCAAAACCCATGGATTCCATATTGGCCGGAAAACTGACCATTATAATTTTTTGTACTGTGAAGGGGTACGTTGATATCCCCCAAATAATGGCCAAGGTCAGCAGCAAATCTAAGAATTGCTTGGGTATCCTTTTTTTCAAAGGCATAAATAAGGTTTATAAACGTTTGATAGGTACTCCATGGCGAGATTCCGTGTTTTCTCAAGCTATCCTCTCCATATATTGCTTTGGCATCTGCCCAGAATCGGGGAAGTTTGTAAACAGCGCTGTCACCATATACATCCAGGTCTATATAATGTTTTTCAGCTTCGCCTTTTACGGCATACCTTCTTCTGTCGGGGTTGACGGCTTTATCAGAAATATACCCTAGGTGTGGTTTGAAAAAAACCATTAATTCCGGAGGAAGTGAATATACAGCCTGCCTGTTGATCAGCCGATGCGCATAAAAGCCCCAGGCTGAAAGCTCATGAAAGCCACTGCTTAGCAAAAGGAATAAAATTAGTATTGGTCTCATATTCAATTATGAATATACTATCACAAATTCAAAATAGTGAAAAAAATGTAGATTTCGTAAACTTCTATTTGGGCATATTTGATTAATTGTTTTGCAATTAAAAATAAAACAGCTAAATTTGCGATCCAATATTAAGCAAAAAAGGAAAAGTTAATTATATATAATATGGCAAATCACAAGTCGGCTTTAAAGAGAATTCGTGCAAATGAAGCCAAAAGGTTAAGAAACAGGTACCAAGCCAAAACCACCAGGACTTTCATCAAAAGATTGAAAAACACTGAAGACAAGGCGGAAGCTCAGGAACTTTTAAACCAAGTTACCTCCATGTTGGACAGACTGGCAAAGAAAAACGTTCTTCACAAAAATAACGCTGCTAACAAAAAGTCCAAATTGACAAAGTTTGTTAACGCTCTCTAAAGGTCTGTTTGTATTAGACATTTAAACCTTGCTTTTCAGCAGGGTTTTTTTTGTGCCTATTTTTTCCTAGTTTTAGTGGGTATCCCCACCTAATTAAGTGTTTAGGGATTAGTGGAAATCAATAATACTGATTTTGAAGGTTTTTTATCAACTGAGTCTATTCGTTTTTTGCCTATGGATGATTACAGGTCAATCAGGATATCTGCCCTAGCTGAGGAGGATCGACCCAGAGAGAAATTATTGTTACGTGGTAAAGCTCAGCTTACAGATGCGGAATTAATCGCCATATTGATAGGCTCAGGCTCCCGTAATCTCAGTGCGGTGGATCTTTCCAAGTACATCTTACAAAGTGTAAACAATGATTTGGCGCAACTGGCCAGATTGTCTGTGAATGATTTAAAGAAATTTAAAGGGATAGGTGAAGCCAAGGCCATAAGTATAGTAAGTGCTTTGGAGCTTGGAAGAAGAAGGAATGGGTCAGAGCCTCAGAAGAAAGTAAAAATAACTTCCTCGGCGGATGTATATGCGCTTATGCGACCAGAATTGCTTGACGAGTCAGTCGAGTATTTTTACGTTTTATTTTTAAACCGTAGCAATGTGGTCATCAAAAAGCAATTGATTAGTCAAGGAGGAACCTCTGCTACAATCGCTGATCCTAAACTGATTTTTAAATTTGGTATGGAATATTTGGCAAGTGCCATTATTTTGGTGCATAATCATCCTTCAGGGAACTTAAAGCCCTCTTCTGCCGATATTAGTCTTACTAAACGACTATGTCTGGTTGGGAAAAATTTAGAGCTTCCGGTGTTAGATCATGTGATTTTCACAGATGTTGGCTATTTTAGCTTTGCAGATGAAAGCATGATCTAATTTACTATGAATAAAAAATATTTATTGCTGGCCTTAGTAGGAACGGTAGTCCTTGGTTCACTGATCTATACCTTTACTGGTACTACTGATCCTGAACTGTATATTGAAAATATTGCTGCGGAAAGAGAGCGTCAGTTTAAGTTTTTGAAGTTTAATATTGATTCCCCTTTAGAGGAGGAACAAAAGAAAGCACTTGATTCACTGGATTTTTTCCCCATAGACCCTTCTTTCAAGGTAAGGGGAAGACTTGTGCCGGTTGCCAACAAAAGAATTGTGGAAATTCCAATGTCAGACGGCACCCTGGAAAGATATATTAGGCACTCCTTCGTAGAATTTGAATACAATGGTGAAGCAATCCAACTCCTATTGTTGCAAGCTGAGGATGAATTTGACTTAAGAAACTTTTTTTTGGCTTTTGCGGATGGGACAAGTGCTGCTGAAACGTATGGAGGGGGAAGATATATCAACCTGCGTCAGGATGGGGCTTCCTCTATTACTATTGATTTCAACCTTGCCTATAACCCGTACTGTGCCTATAATCCCGATTTTGCTTGCCCCATCCCGCCTAGAGAAAATATTTTGGAAATACCCATTAGGGCAGGGGAAAAAAATTACGATAAATAATCTTTCAGTAGAGGTCATTTATTGTAAATTTGTATCTTAGTCAAAACCGTAATAATGAAAATTTCGATCAATCGACTCAAAGATTATATACCGTTCGATCAGTCTACTAAAGAAATTGGCGACCTGCTGACTGCAGGAGGCTTGGAAGTAGAAGGAATATCGACCTACGAATCAGTTAAAGGAAGCCTTAAGGGCATAGTAGTTGGGGAAGTGCTGAGCTGTGAGCCTCATCCCAATGCCGATAAACTTAGCCTAACCAAAGTGGATATAGGGACTGAGATAGTGCCCATTGTTTGCGGCGCATCTAATGTAGCTAAAGGTCAAAAGGTTCCCGTAGCAACGGTGGGGGCTATATTGTACCCTTCATCTGGAGAATCTTTTGAAATTAAAAAAGCCAAAATCAGAGGAGAGGTTTCTTTAGGAATGATCTGCGCAGAAGATGAACTTGGTCTTGGAGCAGGACATGAGGGTATTTTGGTTTTAGATACTGACCTTCCTAATGGAAGTGGGGTAGGTCAGTTGTTTGATATTAAAGAAATAGAAGTACTAGAGATTGGTTTAACTCCAAACCGTGCCGATGCAGCATCACATTTGGGAGTGGCAAGAGATTTAAAGGCACTTTTAAACAAGGAACTAGTTCTGACAGATGTAGAGGGATTCAAAATAGATAACTCAGACAGGGTCATTGAAGTTAGTGTAGCGGATAGCCAAGATTGCCCCAGGTATTCAGGGCTGACCCTAAGCAATGTGAAAGTAGCCCCATCGCCCAAATGGCTTCAGGATTACCTTAAAGCCATCGGGCTGGAACCCATCAATAATGTAGTAGACATCACGAATTTTATTCTCCACGATCTTGGTCAACCACTTCATGCTTTTGATGCAGCAAAGATCCAAGGGAATGAAATCCAGGTTAAACGATTGCCTGCCGGAACGAAATTCGTCACCTTGGATGGTAAAGCAAGAATACTTTCTGGAAAGGAGTTGATGATTTGTGACCAGTCGGAGGGACTTTGTATTGCAGGTACCCTCGGTGGACTTGATTCGGGGGTAAGTGATCAAACAACTACAATATTCTTGGAAAGCGCTTGTTTCGGTACAGACGTGGTAAGGAAGGGAGCTCAATTTCATGGGATCAAAACAGATGCCTCGTTTCGCTTTGAAAGAGGTACTGATCCAAACATGCCAGTTTTCGCATTGAAAATGGCTGCTTTGCTTATCAAAGAGTTAACAGGGGCAATTATTAGTTCCCCAATTGTGGACCGCTATCCCGAGCCTGTTGCAGATTTCGAAATCCCTGTCAGTTATCGACATGTCGATAGATTGATCGGACAAGAAATTGGTAAGGAGAGAATTAAACAAATTCTGGAATCATTGGAAATAAAAGTAAGCAATGAAACTGATTCTGGCTTTGTAGCCATAGTAAAGCCATATAGGGTAGATGTGACCAGAGAGGCAGACATCATAGAGGAAATCCTGCGAATTTATGGGTTTGAAGCCATACCCTTAAAGGAGAATTACCAAGCAGCCTTCCTTGCTGAGCATCCTGAAAAAGACACTAATAAGTTACAATACAGGGTTTCTGAAATGCTTGCAGGCATAGGGTATAGCGAAATATTGACCAATTCTCTAACGAAATCAGATTATGCAGACAAAGTACCTTTTCTAGATCAAAAAAAGGATGTCGTTATTTTAAATAAACTAAGTGAAGACCTGGGTGTACTTCGTCAAAGCCTATTGTTTACAGGTTTGGAAGTTTTGGCCCACAATATTAACAGGAGGCAGAAGGATCTAAAATTATATGAATTTGGGTCGGTGTATGCCAAAGCTTCAAAAGGTTATGAGGAAGGCAAAAGGCTGTCCTTTTTTCTAACGGGTAATTCTACCCGTGAAAATTGGATGGATGCAGTTAAACCAGTAACCTTTACAGATTTGTTTGCTATAGTGGAGGGGTTGTTGACAAAACTAAATATTCCACAGCCTGAGGTTAACATTGTAGAATCCAGTCCTTTTTCATTCGGTTTAGAATTAATAGTAAATCAACAGCCTTTAGGTAATATAGGTCTTCTTGCTCCTGACATTTGTAAATTGGCTGATGTGAAGCAGGAAGTTTATTTTGCAGAGCTCGATTGGGAAAGACTCAGTAAACTGGCCAAATCTCAAGGTAAATTTCAGGAAATCTCAAAGTTTCCTGAGGTTAGAAGAGATTTATCTCTTGTTATTGATCAGGAGATTTCTTTTGATCAGATCCGACAAATGGCCACAAAAGCAGGAGGTAAATTATTGAAAAGAATAAATGTCTTTGACATGTACAAAGGGGGTAAATTGGAGGAAGGAAAAAAAGCCTATGCTTTGAGTTTCTACCTTCAAGATAACCAGCAAACTCTTACAGACAAGGTTATAGACAAAACCATGGGGAAATTAATGCACACCTTTGAAAAAAATACCGGGGCTTTGATCAGAAAATAATATGAAGGTTTACGAGGAGCTTCAAAAATTAGAAACCCTATCTGAGCAGGTAGAAAAAAAGGTAAGATTACTTGAACAGGAAAATACTGCCCTCAAAAATCAACTTTTAGTTTACCAAAAGAAACTGTCTGACCAGGAAGAAGCACTCGAAGATTTTAAAAATCAAATAAAAATTAGTAAAATTGTAAGAAACATACCGGTAGAAAATAAAGCGTCTGCTGAATTGAAGGGGAGAATTGATGACTATATAAAAGAAATCGATAAGATTACTACTTACCTGTCTGAATAATATGGATACACTTTCGATAAGAATTAAGATTGGGGATAGGGATTATCCCATGAAAGTGAAAACCGATGAGGAAGCCCGAATCAGACGGGTAGGCAAATTAATTAACGATAAGATAAAAAAGTACAGAGAGGAATTTGGTCTGGAGGACCGTCAGGATTTGTTGGCAATGGTGGCTTTCGATTGCATGGTGGAATTCCTGGAAATAAAGGATGACCATACCGAAGGTAGTGAGCAAGTAAAGCAAGTGCTCCAACATGTCAACCAAAATCTTGAATCATTGCTCTGATGTATTGTAGTTTATTTCGTCCCAACAATGCAGTTACCCATTCTATCCGGTAGATAAACTCAAATATATCTATGGGAATTTCAATATACATTATATTATCCGGCGCAATTGGCGTTTTGATCGGGGCAGTCCTGGCAGGATTAATTATTAAAAATAACAGTAAGAAAATTGAGAATGAGGCTAGGGAAAAAGCAAGAAGCCTAGTCCGTGAGGCGGAGATAACCTCAGAAGGTGTACGCAAGGACAAGATTCTTGAGGCCAAGGAAAAATACCTTCGGCTGAAAACAGATTTTGAAGAAGAAGTCGGCAAAAAGAAAAACATCCTTATCACCAATGAGAATAAACTCAAGCAACGTGAACAGATCCTTTCTAAGGAAATGGAACAAATCAAGCGCAAAGAAGCTGAGTTGGACAGTAAAAAAGAAAACCTCAATGCCCAATTGCATGCCGTTCAGGTGCGTAAGGATGAGCTCGATAAAGTAACCAACCAACGTATAACAGACCTTGAGAAGGTGGCCCTACTCACCAGAGAAGAGGCAAGGGAGCAGTTGGTAGAAATGCTTAAAGATGAAGCCGCAACCAAGGCTTCTTCACATATTAAGGATATTCTGGATCAAGCGAAGCTAAGTGCGACCAAACAAGCAAAGAAAATTGTTTTAGATACCATACAGAGGACGGCAACCGAACATGCAATAGAAAACTGTGTGTCCGTGTTTAATATTGAAAGTGATGATGTTAAAGGTAAGATCATCGGTAGAGAGGGTAGAAATATCAGAGCGCTAGAAGCTGCCACGGGTGTGGAAATTGTCGTTGATGATACGCCTGAAGCAATTATTATTTCTGGCTTTGATCCTGTAAGAAGGGAAATCGCCAGACTGTCACTACACCGTTTGGTTCAGGATGGAAGGATCCATCCAGCACGAATTGAAGAGGTGGTAGCAAAAACCGAAAAGAATATCGATGAAGAAATCATCGAAATTGGAGAAAGAACATGTATCGATCTTGGAATCCATGGATTGCATCCAGAACTAATCAAGATGGTTGGAAGGATGCGCTTCAGGTCCTCCTACGGTCAGAACCTTCTGCAACACTCCAGAGAAGTGGCCAAACTGTGTGCTACTATGGCTGCTGAAATGGGCTTCAATGCCAAGATGGCCAAAAGGGCAGGCTTGCTTCACGACATTGGCAAGGTATACCCTGAAGAAGCCGAATTGCCCCATGCAATTTTAGGCATGGAGCTGGCAAAAAAATACAAAGAGCATCCTGAAGTTATCAATGCTATCGGAGCTCACCATGATGAGATAGAAATGACTTCTATGTTATCACCTATTGTTCAGGCCTGTGATGCTATATCTGGATCACGTCCTGGAGCCCGTAGGGAAATTATGGATAGCTATATTAAAAGACTTAAAGACTTGGAAGAGCTTGCCTTAAGCTTTGAAGGAGTAAATAAGTGCTTTGCCATGCAGGCTGGTCGAGAATTACGGGTAATGGTAGATGCAGACAGTGTAAGTGACACTACAGCTGGTAATTTGTCTTTTGAGATATCCCAAAAAATCGAAAAAGAAATGCAGTACCCTGGACAAATAAAGATTACTGTGATTAGAGAAATGAGGTCTGTGAACTATGCCAAATAATAGCAGATAATTGTTGAAATCATGATTGTTTTAAAGGCAATTATTCTAAACGAATAATTGCCTTTTTTTTGACTGAAATAGTATAGCACCTTTACAGCCTATTTCGGATTAAATGTCAGCCACCGTAAGTTACATTTCTCCTATTATAGATTTCATATTTATAAATAGGCTATTATTTTTAATTTTGAAATTATTTTTTTAGTTTTAGTAGAATTACCCTAACCTGTTTTGGTTTAGGTGGCTATGTTTGACAAACGCCTTATCGAACAAATAGTATAGAGATCAGGATAAGGTTGTCATAGTAAGTCATTCTTTGATCAGACATCATTTATGGCTGATCCTATTGTCTAGGAGCTTATGAACCTATAGGACCAAGTATCATGAAATACCTTATACTGCATTGTTTTGCGCTGTTTTTACTGATATGCTTCCAATTCTCCTGCTCATCTAGCAACGAGAGGGGCATTGCTGAAGATGAAGCTCCGCAATTGATAGTTACAGACAGCTTGATTGTGGATTATCTGGGCAATTTGACTATGATTGATATCAAGCCTGACAGGTCTGAATACTTGATGTATGATGGCCAAAGAAAAGAATTTTTACGCATCAATGCAGAAGGGGATATTATTCTTAGCAAAAACCTTTCTGGAGATGGAAAAGATAGTTTCGGACCTTATTTTTACTCAGCACATTTCTTCGGCTCGGATAAATTGTTATTTATCACATACACCGGTATTTACGTTTACGATCTGGACTTTAATCTTACTGAGAAAGAAGAATCTCCGTTCAAGGTTTATACAAATACGATAAGTGGTAGTCACGTAAATCTGCTTAGGGGTAACAAATTATTTACTAACAGACTTCCTGAAAAACCTTCGGAAGATTTTTTTAATCAGAAAGACCATCTTTCTAAATTCCCTTTTCTTACGGTTTATGACATAGAAGAGAAAGAAATTATAGCAGAGCAATATATTCCAAAGGAAACACGGATGATCAAATTTCCAGGTAAATATCGAGAAATCGCTCCCCATTCCATTGTTATAGAGGATGTCCTTTACTTATTGTATTTCAATTCTCCGGAAATCTACAGGTTCACCTTTCCTGACTTGTCGTATATAGGGAAGATAACTTTAAACCCATCAGAGGATTACGTACAGGTTAATCCATCACCCGAGGAGGATTCAGGCTTTGGAGCGTTTTTTAATGAATTAGCAGGATCCGAATATGTTCACTTTTCGGTGTCCAATGGTTTTTTCCTCACAGGGTACAGGGGGGCGGCGCCACAAGACAAAGTGGATGCACTCCCAAAGAATATTGTAGGAGGAGAGCTTTTTATGGCACTGGAAAAAGAATACAAAATCCCCTATTACCAAATTATAAAAGGAGATGAAAAATTGTGGGAGGGACATGTAGATGTTCAGTTCAAATATAAAGGTGGGCACCTTTTTGCGGACAGGAATATCCATCAACCCATAGTGGAAGAAGAAAAGGATTATGTTGCTTTTTATTTTTATAAAATTGTATAATAGTAATCAAGCTCAGATGGCACATAAATATTTAGTAGTTAACTTATATAAAGGATTGAAATGACGCCTTTCCGATTAGTAATCATCTTTTTTGTAGCCTCCATTATTGGGATCGCATTGATCCCCAAATTATCTGTGGATCTCAATCCCCCCGAAAAGGAGCCAGTATTAAATATCAGTTATTCTGTTAGTGACGCATCGCCTGAACTGGTGGAGAAACTGGCGACTTCCCCTTTGGAAGGAGCATTTACCCAACTGTCAGAGCTAAAAAAAACCACTTCAGTATCCAATTACAATTCTGGAAGTATTCAATTGCGCTTTGACAAGCGTACGGACATGGACTACAAAAAATTTGAAGTCGCAGCATTGATCCGGCAGGTTTTCCCTTCACTGGATAGCAAGGTTAGCTATCCGAATGTTACCCAATCTTCACAAAAGAGCATTCAGGAAAAAAAACCTATTCTGACCTATAGCATCAATGGACCATTTGCTTCTTTTGAAATAAGAAAGATTGCCGAGGATATCCTTGTCACCGGATTAAATAGCGTAGAAGAAATTGAAACCATAGAGATTCGAGGAGCAAATGAGCTTTATCTATATGTTATTTATGACATTCAAAAACTACAATCTTTAAAGTTTTCCAGGTCTATTTTGGAGAATAAAATACGGAATTCTTTTGGTCGAAACTATCCTGGCTTGGCGATGAACGTTTCAGGTGAATCCATGTTTTTGGAGATTGATCGGTCAATAACAGATAAAAGTGCTTTGGAGAACCTATTGTTAGGGAGGGTGGAAGGCAAAGCCATTTACCTCAAAGATGTAGCGACACTTACCCTTCAGGAATCAGCTCCCCAGAATTTCTACAGGATCAATGGCAACAATTCAGTAAACCTTACCATCACCAATAGAGACGGGGTAAACAAGGTGCTACTGGCACAGAAGATAAAGGAAATAATGACTGCCTCGGAAGTGAATCTTCCGAAGGGATTTGATGTAAGGTTGGAATTTGATGACACTTCCTTTCTGGATAAGGAGCTAAAGAAAATATACAAACGATCCGGTTTGTCCATTTTAATTTTGGTGGTATTTATATTTTTAATCAACCGTAATTTTAAATATTTACTGACCTTATTTTTAGGCATCATCGTCAATGTTAGTCTAACAGTGATTATCCTTTATCTGCTGAAAGTGAACATTCACATGTATTCTTTGGCAGGCTTGACCATTTCTTTTGGTTTGATTGTCGACAATGCCATTATTATGATTGATCATTTGCACAAGCATAAAAACAGGAAAGTGTTTTTAGCCCTTCTGGCAGCCTCACTTACCACCATTGTGGCATTGTTAATGGTCTTTTTGCTACCTGAAGACGATAGACGAAACCTTGGGGAGTTTTCTGTGGTAGTAGCCGTAATGCTCGGCGTTTCTTTATTGGTGGCCTTATTATTTACTCCGGCCATGTATGATTTGCTTTTCGGAGAGAAGCAAAAAGCAATCAAAAGACTTACCCTACCTCAGCTAAGAAAACGTGTGGTTGCTTTTTCAAGGTTCCAACAGTTTATTGGGTTTGCTGCAAAGTTCAGGAAAACATTTGTGGTCTTGCTGATTTTATTATTTGGACTGCCTGTGTTTTACCTTCCGTCAAGTTGGGAAGGGCATGAATGGTACAACAAAACGGTGGGGAATAGTTACTATCAGGAAGAAATCAGACCCTATGTAGACAAGTCTCTTGGGGGATCTTTCAGAATGTTTGTTCGTGGTGTATTTGAAAAATCTTCCTACAGGGAAGCGGAGAGAACTAGGCTTTATGTCAATGCTACCTTGCCATTTGGAAATACTTTGGAGCAAATGAACTTTATTATAAGTGAGTTTGAGATTTTTCTCAAAGGAGTGGAAGGAGTTGATAAATTTGTAACCACCGTAAGTTCTGGACAAAATGCACGCATAGAAATCACCTTTAAAGAAGCTCATGAAACCTCTGCTTTGCCCTACAGGCTTAAGGGGAAACTGGCAATGAAGTCAACCGATTGGAGTGGTGTTCGATGGAATATTTATGGCGTTGGGCAGGGCTTTTACACAGGTCCAGGTGGCGAAGGGATTCCCTCATTTAGAGCCGAATTGAGAGGGTATAATTATTCTGAACTTGAAAGACAATCAGAGATTTTGGCTGAAAAGTTATTGTCCCATAGAAGAATTCAGGAAGTAAACACCAACGAACGCCTAAGTTACAACGAAAAAAAAACAGAAGAATATGTTTTGCGATTTGACCAGCGGCGACTGGCGATGGCAGGAGCCAATCAATATGAGGTGGTAAATGCACTCAATGATTTGTCCCAACATGACCAGCCTTCCTTGTTTTTGGAGGTTGACAATGAAATGTATGGGGTTGTGGTAAAAGAAAAAAAATCAGACCGGTTTTCAAAGTTTGATCTTGAAAACAGTAGTTTGATATCGAGTGAAAATAAAATTTTTAAAGTGTCAGGTTTTGGCTCTCTGAATAAGGAAACCACTACCAATGCGCTTCACAAGGAGGACCGACAATATATTCGCTTGGTATCCTTTGATTATATGGGCTCTTCGAAGTTTGGCGGTGAATACCTGGACGAAGTCATCGAAGAAATGAAAGCAACCATGCCAATTGGTTATTCGGTGAGCAAACAAACCTATAACTGGAATTACGATAAGGCCAAAAGACAATATGGTTTATTGTTGGTGCTAATCGTCGGAATATTCTTCATTTGTTCAATTCTCTTTGAAAATTTCAAGCAGCCTTTATATATAATTTTTATTATTCCAATCTCGTTTATTGGCTTGTTCCTGATATTTTCACTGTTCGACTTTTATTTTGATCAGGGAGGATATGCTGCTTTTGTGATGCTTGGTGGACTGGCTGTCAATGCCGCAATATTTATTGTCAATGACCTGAATAACCGGAACCGTGGCAATTATAACCGAAATGTACTAAAGGCTGTTGGAGGTAAAGCCACGCCTATTTTATTGACGGTTCTCTCTACTTGCTTTGGATTGATACCATTTGTGATGGAGGGTCAGGGTGAGATTTTTTGGTTTTCTCTGGCTATTGGGACGATTGGTGGTTTGGTGTTTAGTATGGTAGGTGTGTTTTTGGCCCTTCCGGTGTTCTTATGGAAGAGAAATAGTTAAATTTTGGCCATTGATTTAGTTTCTCTTAATTGCAAGTAAGGCCCAAGGATTAAAAAAAAATGCTTTTCTCTGTTATGACATAGTCTGTTTGTCGTTATTTAACTACGGGACGACTACAACACGAATTATAGAAAAGGTGATTTCATTTCATGTACTTTTGTGCTTTATGCTCCCATAAGTTGGTTGACAATAAACCAGCTGTTGAAATCCGCCAGGAAATTCTGAATAAGTTATGAACCCGGTGAAAATAAATTAATAACCTGCCTAATTTCTCTGCTTTTAACCCAGATTAGAGAAAAAGAATATTAAGTGCATGTATTTAATATTTTGGGAAAAGCTAAAATTCATAAAATCACAAATGGTCAATTTCCGTAATTGTTTAGTTTCTGTTTTAATCCTATTTAGTTGTTCCTCAAAAAATACAGAAGAAGCGCTAGGCCCAGAGCGTAAGTTGACTTTTGTCCTTGAGGATAGTGTCATGGTTGACGTCCTTGAACCATTGGTTATTGATGACCAGCAAATATCAGGGGGAGCCTTTTTAATGAGAGAGGGGAAAAGCAGGAAGCCTTACCTGATCAGTAAAAAAGGCGAAATAATTAAAGCTTACGAAATATTGAATGAAGGGCCTAATGGTATTGGGTTCGGAGCTATGGGCTATAGTTTTTTGGGGGAAGACAAATGGGCGGCCCAAGGATTATTCAATGGGTACCATATTTATAATTTGGTAGGAGATAAAATCAAGTTGCTTGATCCCATTCACCTAGGAATTTTTGCAATGTCCATATATCATTTCCAGACTTTTTTTAGGGGATTTTTAAAAGATGGAGAAGAAATACTTTTTGGAATTGAGTCCAATTTATTTGACCCCAGTTCTTTGTCCAAGGAGAACCGGGATCAACCTATGTATTATGATTCTGTGAAAACGATCTTTACGTATAGGGCAAAAGATCAAGAACTCAAGCAGTTTGATGCCTACCCTGAAACTTGGGGGCCAAGGAAGGAGAGAAAGTATGTGGGAAAACCAGAGCCATTAATTGCTTATCATAGAAGCAAGCATGAAATGGCCTTACTCCCTAAGGTGGGCAACCAGCTATTTATTTATGATTTTTCTGGCCCCGAACCTGAACTTCTTCATAAGGTCAACCTTTCTCATCGATTTAGGCCTTTTGAAATACCAGAATTTGATGAGAAAGATAGATTTTCGGGTAATTATCCTGCTTTTACAGACATCCGGTATTTTGGTGAGCGGATACTTGTTGAATTTAGGACAAAGGTTCCCCAAGATATAATGCAGGGGATAATGGCCAAATCTGAAAGGTATTATGAACTTCCGGAATTTAAAGAGGCCACCAAGACTTATGCCAAGCCCTATTACCTTATTGTAGAAAATGGCAAACAAATTGGAGTTGTAGATGAATTGCCTGTTCATGGAGCACTCGATTTTGCCTCTGAAGGGGGTGAAATTTTCATAAATGATAACCTGGAACCATTGGTAGAGAGGGAGTACAATGTTTTTTATCAGTTGAAATTGAATATGTAGGTTTTATAATTAACTATTTTTATTAAAAAATATCTCCGAATAGATTTTTATGGTGTTAAAAATAACTAAAAAAAATTAAATTTTGAATTTTTACTATAAAATGGTTTAAAATGTGCCAGTAGATCAATACGAAGATTCGGTTTTTAGCTAAAATAGAATTTAGGAATACATAATATTATGGCTAATTGTTATGTATAAGTTAATTTTAATATATTTTTATTGAAATATTTGTAATTCATGTAATGCTCAATTACATTTGTGTCATGCTTACGTAAGTCATAAAAATAGGAATAACAAAAGGAATCAAAGTAGTATTAAAATTTCAAACAATCAGTCCATTTATAAGCGAAAAGCGAATACTGCCAACCAAGGGTTGAAGCAGTAACCCAGAGGCTGATTTTATGATGTTGATAATCCACGAATGACTACCGATTGTTAATTCTAGCTCAATTACCTGCCCAAAGTAATTAGCCTCAAAAAAGAAATGTCAGGAAGTTCCTGGCAGAGGTTTTTAAAGTTTACATACCTTTAAAAATTTACGATCATGAGATTAATTATTGCTACAATTCTCGCTTTTACATTAACATCAACAGTTTTTGCCACTGCACCTGTTGAAAATCCTATAGTCACCCTAGAAAAAGTAGGTGATAATAAGTTTCAATTGAGATACTTAGAAGTACCTGAGGGTAGGGTAACGGTTGCTATCAAGGATAAAACCAATAGAATTATTTTCAGAGATGTAATCGATGCTGAAAAAGTGTTCTACAAAAATTACAACCTAAATAAATTGGATATTGGAAGCTATCAATTAGAAGTCTTTAATGGGAAAGACGGAAAACTGTCTAATTTTGATATTGTTCTTGATTCACAAGAAGTAGAAAAAACTTTTTTTGCAAGAATGATTTCATTGGATGACAAGACTCTTGCCCTTACAATGAGCAACTTAAACGGCGCAAAAAAATCAATTGAAATTTATGACAATGGAAATTTGGTTTATGAAGAGGCAATTACAGGTTTGACTTTTGGGAAAAAATTTAAGTTTACAAACCTTGAGTCTATGAAAAGCATATATGTAAAAATAGTAGAAGAGAACGGAGAAGGTAAATTTATTTTTGTCAATTAATAAAAAATAATAATCGCTTAACCATTAACTACCGAAAAGAGGCTGATTTACCAGCCTCTTTTTTTTTGTCAAAAATTGACTTTTGAAGAGTGGTTGATTCACAAGGAAATTTTAAGCGTTTAAGCCTTCTGTATTGGAATTTATTGCTCAGGTTAACCATTTTTAGCGTTTGAAATTTATTTACCAAAAGCATTGTTGTTTAGAAATGCTTACAATTGCTATTACTAATATGGTTTGTCCCAGGTGTATCATGGCGGTGAAGGAAGTATTAGATGATATGGGACTTTCTTTTAACGAAGTGAAACTCGGATCAGTAGTTCTCCAGCACGAACTTCAGTCAATCCAGCTTCAACAATTTGAAAAAGAATTGGGGGTATTGGGTTTTTCTATTGCTAAAAGCAGAGAGATGGTTTGGGTAGAAACAGTGAAATCCACCTTGATACAGCTTTTTGAGAAAGACCCCTCTGCGCTTAATGCACCGATTTCTACATTACTAATGGAAAAAATTGGGGTTGATTATAGTCAGCTTAGCCAATTGTTTAGTAATTCTCAGGGAAAGACCATAGAACAATATTTCATTGCGTTAAAGATAGAAAAGGCGAAGGAATGGTTAAGTTTTGAAGAATTCAATATTAGTCAGACTGCTTGGAAACTTGGCTATGCCAGTGTTCAATATTTTTCTACCCAGTTCAAAAAAAACACAGGTCTAACACCAAGTGAATTTAAAAAATCCCCAGAAAAACCTCGTAAATACTTGGATAGTTTAGGTGGAAATGGATAGCTTCCTGACCTTATTAAAAAAGCCGTATGCCAAGGGATAGAATTAATTGATTTTGTCTCTGATCGGTAGGTAGCCCGACATAGGTGTCTGCAAGTTTCCCCAATGCGCCTTCATATTTTAAATCTACTATTAAATTGGCAATGTCAAAGCCAATTCCTGCCTGATAGGCAATTGTTGCCTTATTATAGTCTGGCTTTACGGGTAGGGTAGAAGTCGAAGAAAGATCACTGTTTAAGATAAATGCCAAGGTAGGCCCTGCTTGTAATCTAAAGAATTCCGCAATTTTGAATCCTGCCATAATAGGGACATCAATTTTATCAAACTTGGCAGTATAGCTAACCGTATTGTTCCCTTGTGTACTGGTAAATTCTCCACCTGTGTTGGTATACAATACTTCAGGCTGGATAAAGATATGGTTACCCCCAAGTCTGGCAAAAAGTCCAGCATGGTAACCTATTTTATCGTTTCCACTACTGAAAGTGCTGCCATTGACCGAAATATTTCCTTGGGAAACACCAATTTTGGGTCCGATGGAAAACTCTTGAGCTAATAGCGGTGAAAGGGTAAAAATTTGGGCAAGGAATAAGATTATTATTGGCATCCGTCTCATAATATTTATGGTTTGGTTGAATAACCAAACTAATCAAATTCAAATGGTAAACGTAAATTTCGGCTTTTACCAAGTTAAAAATATCAAACTTTGTTAGAAAATCTTTTATTTTTAACCATTTACAAAAAAATGAACAGAAACTTAAGGATCAAGCTTGTTATTTCGCTAAGGTTCCTTTAATTTGTCTTTAAACATAAAGTTCATAGCTTGTGTCCTTACATCTAATATCGAACGAAACGTTTTACGGTATAAATATGAAAGGTCATTAAGTATAGCATTGGTTTTTGAGATTGTTTTAAAAGAAAAAAAAGGATAACTGTTTTAAAAAAGGATAAAAATAATTTCCATGATAGAAGTAATAAAGTACCCAAGTGTATTGGAAAGTAGTAATCTCGAACTTAGGAATGTAGCAAGAGATTTAGTTTCAGGGCTTAAGATATATCACGACAATATAGGATATTTGGTTGGGGATTTGGCTTTATCCGAAGGAACATCTCCTCATAGAAATATTAATAGCTCTCCTGAGGAGAATGACTATAGAATTTTTTTAAAAGCAGGTCTTTTATTGGCCTCTCAAAAGTTAGGTAGCCCGATTACTGTTACCACAGGTTTTCCCTTCTCTACCTTTCAGGTATTTAAAGAAAGCGCCTACAGACTCCTTGAAAATGAGCATATTATAGAGTATGATACCCAAACCTTTGGTGGTGGGGGTAAGAAAAAAATGGCCGTTGAAGTTGATAGAGTGGCTGTTATTCCTGAAGTAGTGGGTTGTAGTATGGCCGTAAGACAACTTTACAGTGAAGCACCCAAAAACTTTTTCATGGTCAGTTTGGGATATGGTACCATGGAGGCAATTCTAAGTACGGAGGGCGGTTTGGTTCAGCGATCCAGTGTTTCTACCTTTGGCTTAAGGTATGCTATAAACCTTATTACTCGTGAGCTTCAAAAAGACAATTATTTGGATCTAAAAACAGAGCATCAGATCGATCAGTATTTTAGTGAAGGGACAATTATTCTAAACAGAAAACGTTTAGATCTGAAAGAACTTAGAAAACAGGTAATAACTCAATATTACAACGATGTCATTTCTCCTTCCTTGAGGAAGGCATTTTCTGATAGCGATTTTTCGAAATCAGGAGACATTTACTTAGCAGGTGGAGGAGCAAATTACAGTGAGCTCGTTAATTTATTTAAGGATGAATTTGATGGCTTATTAAATGTTCACGTTCCTGAATCGCCTGAGCAAATGGCATCCATAGGGTATTGCTTCAATAGTCTGGCCATTAATGGGGGAGCTAAGGATAAAGCGGTAGGACTGGATTTAGGAAATAGTTCTACAATACTGACTACTTTTAAACAAGATAAAGGAGATTGATAATATGAAATTTGGATCCAACAAACAACAGAATAAAGAAGCCAATGTAAGTAAAGTAACCGTTTTATCATTGGGGTTTGAACTTACAGGAGATATTATTTCTAAAAGTGATATCAGAGCAGATGGCATACTCGTGGGGAGTATTCGGACAGATAAAAAAGTGGTAGTTGGAGAAAAAGCTTCCATAACTGGAGATATAATTGCCGAAGAAATTAGTATCAACGGCGAAGTGGTCGGTGATTTATACATTAAAGGTGATACCACCGTTTATTCGAATGCAAAGGTGTCAGGTAGCATCATTACCAGTTCTGTGCACATTCATAAAGGCGCACAAATCAATAGCAGTGTACAGGTAGTTACATCTAAAGCTGTAGAGGATGCTTCTAAATCTAGCAAGATCAATTCAGTAAGTAGAGAGGAACTTTACTCAATGTTGGATGACAGAACTGCAAAGAAAAGGGAAGTACCTGTTAAACCTATTGCAAAACCACAGGTAAGGACTTACACTGATACCTCTTCTTCAGGAATGGAGGATAATAATAAGGACCTTCCAAGAACCTGGTAATTATTGTCCCGGATTATCCAATAGGATTTCCTGAACTTTCTCAGGAATTGATTACATCACGTAATAGAAGGACAATTGAATATTTTGGGATTAACTTATATGCTATTAAATAACTAAAAAGGCAACCATATCGGTTGCCTTTTTAGTTATTTTTCACCTGTATTACAACACAGTAGCATTACACGGATGGTTAAAATCACGCTCCTTCTGGGGCTCCAAATATGCCGACCATATTGAGCAAGACAAAAATTATCACTATGGGACAAATCCATTTGATAAAAAATATCCAGGCTATTCTTGGAAACCCTTCAAATGAAGGTGCCCCAATGGTCAGCTCTGTTGCAAAAACTTTCACATTTTTGACCCATCCGGAGTAAAGGCTTAACATTAAGCATATTACCACAATTGCCAAGGTGCCGAAGAAGAAATCCATAAGGTTAAAAAAGCCAATTATATCATTTCCAAAGAATTTAATGTGCATAAGGTTAAAGAAGTTCCCTTTAACTGATGCCAGAGAAGATGGGATACTTAAAAACATGGCAGCAATCCCTAATGTCCAGGTTGCTTTCCTTCTAGACCATTTTCTTTCATCTATAAAATAGGCAACTGGTACCTCTAGCATGGATATGCTTGAAGTGAGGGCAGCCACCAATAAAAGCAGGAAGAATAATCCGCCAATAATATTTCCAAATGGTTCAATTTGGTCAAAAACCCTCGGGAGAACATTAAAAACCAAAGCTGGCCCTTCATCCGGACTCACACCGGGTAATAAAGCAAAGAGTGCAGGGAAGATCATTAAGCCGCCCATAAGCGCTACTGTACTGTCCATGCCTGCAATCCACAAAGATGACTTGATAATGTTATTGCCTTTAGGTAGATAGGATCCAAAGGTAATCATCAAACCCCAGCCTACTGACAAACTGAAAAATGCCTGGCCAAGTGCAGATAAAATTACCTTACCATTTATTTTACTAAAGTCTGGAGAAAGGTAATATTCAAGCCCTTTTGATGCGCCCGGCAATGTCACTGCTCTGGCAGCAATAAGGATGATTATTATAAATAAAAGTGGCATCAAGAATTTTGCTGCTTTTTCGATTCCCCCAGAAATCCCTCCAAGTACGACGCTGATGGTCAGTAATATAAAGATCATGCAGAGAGGAATTACGTATAGGGGCGTCTGAATAAACACCTCAAAATCTACGGGTATATTTATTAATTCAGTAAATATATAACCTATTGTCCAGCCGGCAATTACAGAGTAATAGCTAAGTACGGCAAAACAAACAACGACACATAAAACCCCTGATGTCTGCCAAAATCTGTTTCCCCCCGTTTCCTTGATAGCACCAACTGGATTCTTTCCTGATTTCCTGCCCAGTGCAATTTCATTCAGAAGTAATGGTAGTCCTATCAAAAGGACACAAACTAGGTAAACAAAGACGAAAGCACCTCCACCATTTTGTCCGGTTATGTAGGGGAATCTCCAAATATTACCTAATCCAACGGCTGATCCACCGGCAGCCATGATAAAACCAAATGATGATCCCCATTGTCCGCGCGAGGGTGTTTTACTAGAGTTTTGCATATTGTTGGGTGAGTTGATAGGGGTTCAAAATAAAAAAATGATTACAATTTATAATTAGCTAATTTAATTTGTTTTGCCAAAATTGCAATCCCTTCTGTGAAACTTTTAGGTTTGAAGCCCAGAATATTTTTTGCTTTGGAAATATTAAATCCAGTTTTTAAAGGCCTGGTAGCTACCTGAGTAAAAATGCTTGAATCTGTTTTCTTTATTCTTTCAGGGTTTAGCTCAAAAAAAGTGGCCGTCATTATGGCCATATCATAAGGGGTTAGTAATTCGTCTCCTGAAATATTAAAGATACCTGTAGCATTTTTTTCTACAATAAGCAGGCAGCCATTCGCTAAATCCTCCGCAAGAGTGGGTGTCCTGAATTGATCGTCTACAAGGCTAAGTTCTTTTTTCTGTTCCAGCCCTTTTTTGACCCAAAGGATAATGTTAGATCGACTCATGTCATGTGCTATTCCATAAACTAAATTTGTTCTGACGATAGTCCAGTTGTATTTATAGTCTTGTATTGCAACTTCAGTGTCTGTTTTTGTTTTGCCGTAATAGTTCAACGGATTTGGCTTGGCTAATTCATCGTATGGGCCATTTTTACCATCAAAAATAAAGTCTGTAGAAATAAATATCAAGTGGGATTTAGCCATTGCACTACCTTTCATGATATTCAAGGTTGCCGTTACGTTTTGCTCAAAACAGGCATGTCGGTTTACTTCGCACCTATCCACATCTGTCATTGAAGCCGCATGAATGACATAATCAGGTGCATAGACTTTAAATACATCCATTACCTCTGAAATTTTGGTAATGTCCATTTCTTCATAAATGTACCCTCCCCATTCTGTCGGTAATCGACAATCCCCCCTACCAGTGGCTATGGCGTTGTATTTTCCTTCAATAAGTATTTCTTTAATGATCTTCTGTCCAAGTAAACCATTTGCTCCTGTAATCAGTATTTTTGGCTTTTTACTTTTGAAGATATTGATATCCATATTCTTTAGCTATTTTCTTTTTTGATATTAACGCTACATTTACTTTCATGTAAACGGGTGTAATAGGCGTACTATTTTCAGTTGTCTCCAACGAAGCTATCTCGTCCAAAACGTCCAGACCTTTTATTACTTTTCCAAATACAGTGTAGGTATCATCCAAGTGAGGAGTACCTCCCTCTGTAGTGTAAGCTTGAATCTGATTTATTCTTTTGTCCAATCCCAAATTTAAGTTAAAAAATTTTTCCAACACTATTTTATTGGAAAGCATTAGGGAATTTATGCTATCATATTCGCCTTTTTGATAAAGATCCCTGTATTTATTTCTTAATTCTGAATGGCTGTCAAGTTGGAGGTATTTGGAAAATACTTGCTGAAGTTTCCTTATATCAGTTGTTAGTGCTGTTTTATCGTAAACCTTACCCTCTACTATATAAAACTGACAACCACTGGATCTCATTTCCGGGTTGGTATTGTCTCCTTGTCTGGCGGCTGCTATGCTGCCTTTCTCATGGATCAAGCTTTCATCAAATTCGGCAGGGAGAGTGTACCAGTCTTCCTGTTTCATGCCTTCCTTATTAAATACATCCCCTCCTTGTATCATAAAATCCTCAATAATTCTATAGAATGAGGTTGAATCGTACCTACCGGAACTGGCCAAGTCTATAAAATTCTCTTTATGTACTGGGGTTTCATCATAAAGTATGGCATACATTTTACCATATTTCGTGTCGAAGGTAATGAGGTAGTCCTTTTCAGTAGCGCATGAACCTGTAATTATTAGCAAAATTGCACCTGTAAGTATCCTTATAAATGAATATTTAGCCATTTAGTCTTTGCTTAATTTCTTTCAACAATTTGTCTCCACCACGTGATTTAATGTCCTGTGCTAGTCTTTCACCAAGTTGCCCGGCCTCTTCCTCGGTCCCACTATAGGAGGCAAATAGTCTTTCTTTACCATCTATCTGCATTAATCCACCCTCAATTACCAAGGTGTCGTCTTCCCATCTGGCCAGTGCAAAAGCAGGAATGCTACAACCACCTTCAAGTATTCTTAAAAAACTTCTTTCCGCCTTAAGGCAGGTAGCAGATCTTTGGTGATTGACGGCTGATTTTATGACGGACTTAAGGCCAGAATCCAAACTGTCATGAATTTCTACCCCTATACTGCCTTGCCCCACTGCAGGAGTAAATTCTGTGATAGGTAATTCTTTCTTGATAAGCTCATCGTATCCCATACGGTGTACTCCGGCATAGGCCAAGAGCAATCCATCACAAATACCGCTTTCCATTTTTGCTACCCGTGTCTGCAGGTTGCCTCTAATATCGACGGTTTTGACATGAGGATAAAAATACTTTAGTGTGGCCACTCTTCTAGTGGCAGAGGTGCCCAGTACTATGGCTTTACTGCTGTCACTCAAGTCAGGAAAATCATTTTTATGGCTAATGATTATATCGTTTACTTTTTCTCGTTCAGTGAAGGCGATAATCTCAAATCCATCAGGAAGACGCGATGGCAAATCTTTAGCACTATGTACGGCTATGTCTATTTCTCCAAGCGCCAATTTAGCTTCCAACTCTTCCGTGAAAACGCCTTTGCTTCCTATTTTTGAAATGGATACATCCAAGACTTTATCCCCTTTGGTTTCAATGGGTATAATAGTGGTAGATAAGCCACTTTTAGTTAATAAATCTGCAACATAATTGGCTTGAAACAAAGCCAGTTTACTTCCTCTTGTTCCTATTCTAATTGATTTCATTACGAATCCGATTTCTTTTTCATGTTTTTTTTCTGGACAGAATTTTCTATAAATGTAATGATATTTCCGGCAATGTTTATTCCTGTAGCTTTCTCTATTCCCTCCAAACCAGGAGAACTATTTACTTCCAAAATCAAAGGGCCACGATCTGATTGTAGCAGATCTACCCCAGCAACAGAAAGTCCAAGGGCTTTGGCTGCATTTAAAGCGGCTGATTTTTCTGCGCGCGAAAGCTTGATTACCTCTGCTTTTCCTCCCCTGTGTAGGTTGGAACGAAATTCTCCTTCCGCTCCCTGCCTTTTCATGGCTCCGACCACTTTGTTGTTCACTATAAATGCCCTAATATCTGCACCTTTTGCTTCCTTGATAAACTCTTGAACAATAATACGTGCTTTAAGTCCATGAAAGGCTTCTATTACTGATTGTCCAGCCTTTCTTGTTTCCGCCAAAACTACGCCCAGACCTTGCGTTCCTTCAAGTAATTTTATTATTAACGGGGCCCCTCCGACCATTTCTACAATTTGTTTTTCTCCACCTTTCGAGAAATTTGTAAATGCGGTTTTAGGCATCCCCAAGCCCTCTCTGGAAAGAATCTGAAGGGATCGCAACTTATCTCGGCTACGAACAATTGCCTGAGATTCAATCACGGAGAATACGCCCATCAATTCAAATTGTCTAACTACAGCAGTTCCGTAAAAGGTTACTGATGCCCCTATTCTGGGGATTATGGCATCGATGCCAGTCAGCTTCTCACCTTTATAAATGATAGAAGGTCCAGTTTGCTCAATGACTAAATCACAAGCTGAGTGATCAATAACCAAGGCTTCATGGCCCGCCTCCCTGATGGCCTGAATGAGCCGCCTCGTGGAATATAAGTGTTGATTTCTGGATAATACGGCTATTTTCATTATCGTTTATTTTTTTTCCGGGCAGCACGATTTACCTTTTCAACATCTACCAAAAACCTGCCTTTGAGGATTTTTCTCCCTATTAGTACAGCATTTTTCATTTTGGCACGATCAGAAAGGGTAAAAGCCACTTGGAAGTTATGGTTTCCTAGATTTATGGAGGTATGTATTAAAAATCTTTTTTCAATTTGGCCAAAGGAGTTCTTTACTTTCTTTACTTTATAGTGGCTAATATATATTTTTTCTCCAGTATACCCTTTGTCTACAGGGTCAAGAAGAATTACTTCCAGCATCTTTTTATTTTCTACTTCCACTTCTTCTGCTGAAGATGCATGGATGGAACAATTATATGCACCTGTGTCTACTTTGGCATTGATAGCTTTAATACCCCATTCTGGAAGATCAATTGTTTCTTTCCTCCCGATAATAATTTTTTCCATGGCTTAAAGTTAAGCTTTACTTGAATAATTGTGATGCCGGTTGTGATATTATTGCATTATGCCGCTTTCATAATTCGAGCCAGATTAAATGCCAGGTCCAAAAATAGAATTTTTGGGTTTGCGTTTCTTTCAATGTGGTAATGTGCTTCGTTTAAGGCTGTATAAATTTTTGTCAGTTTTTCATCATTCAGGACAGAATTACTGAATTTCACTATAAACTCCCTATCCTCATCGCTTGTTCGCATCAATTCATTAAGTTGAGCCTTGTTTAATAAGGATTCACGAATGACATTGATACCTGTTAATAGTAAGGATCTCTGGCCTTCTTTTGTGAAGTTTGTAATTTGGTCTGCGAAATTCACAAGTTCCTGTATTTTAACAGAATAGCAGTTTCTGAGCCAATCTCTGAAGATCAAAGTGTTTTTGTCTTCGGTATTTCGGGAAAGCAACATGGCTTCTCTTAAATTCCCATCAGCCAAAGGTGCGATTTGCTGTGCTGCAACAGCTGTTGACAAACCTTTTTCTACCAGAAAGTTTTTAACTTCATCATCGGTAAAATTCCTCACGTGTATTTTTTGAGTCCTGGAAAGTATGGTGGTCAGGAGGCTTTCCGGTTGCTGAGTTACCATAAGGAACAAGGTTTTTGCAGGTGGTTCTTCCAATATCTTGAGTAGTGCGTTGGCTGCCGCAGAGTGCATGGTCTCCGGAGCCCAGATTAGCATCATTTTATACCCGCCTTCGAAAGATTTCAAAGAAAGTGTTTTGACAATCTGTTTGGCTGCACCTTTAGAAATACTCAATGGCTTATTGATCGCCAAATGGTAATTCCAATCCTGAAGATTACCATAGGGGTTTTTTATAACAAAAGACCTCCATGAGGAGAGGAGATCGGTAAACTCTTCATCGTCATTTTTTTTCACTGCCGGTAGTGGCATGGCAAAATTTAGATCTGGATGTATTAATTTTTCCATTTTAAGGCATGAGGGACATTTTCCACATGCATCCTCAGCCCCTGGATCAGAGCAGTTGATATAGGTAGCGAGTGCCAGGACTAATGGGAGGTTGGGGCTTCCTTCCTTTCCATGAAAGAGTAGTGCATGGGCTAAATGGTCGTTTTGAATCGCCTTGATGAGTTTGATTTTCGTTTCCTCAAGTCCTGGAATTGATGAAAAAAGCATGGTTTATTGATTTAAAATTCTTTGTCCCAAATCCTGTAAGGCCTGGTGACTTCAAATACTTTTTGCAAAATTGCCCTTTCATTTTCGTCAAACTCTTTTCCTTTCAAGTCCATTGCTCTTTGTGCAGTTTCTTCGAATTTCATGAGTTTGAATGTGCTAAATCCAGCAGCTCCGCCACCCCATGCAAATGAGGACACGAATTTTCTGGGAAACCCTTCTCCAAATACATTTGATCCAACACCTATAACGGTGCCTGTATTAAGCGTAGTGCCTATTCCTAATTTAGTATGGTCTGCCACCATAGATCCACAAAACTGCAGCCCTGTATCTCCAAACCCACCTTTTGTGTAATCCCATATTTTGACAGGCATGTGGTTGTTTTTCATATTAGAAACAACAGAATTTGCGCCAAAATTACACCATTCCCCTACCACACTGTTGCCGATATAGCCATCATGGGATTTGTTGCTATAACCGAAAAAAACCGTATTGGAGACCTCTCCGCCTACTTTGCAGCCAGGGCCGACGGTGGTGTTTTCACGGATCTTGGCTCCCATGCTTATGGTGCTTCCATCACATAGGGCAAACGGCCCCCTGATCATCGCTCCTTCTGAAACTTCAGTATTCTTCCCTATATAAATGGGTCCATTAGTGGCGTTCAAAATGGCGGCGCGGACTTTGGCTCCGTTTTCTATGAAAATGGCGGGTTCATTGTACATGTGGGTATGCGGGTCGTCCGTCCCCCAAGATACCCTCCGTTTGGTAATAATGTTGAAGTCTTTCCTGATTTCAGCACCATTCCACTGAAAAATCTGCCATGTTTTGCTAAGTAGTTTTATTTCTGGATCGTAGTCAATCCGTTTTTTATCGGGCAAATGATCACTGTGGAACTGCTCTGGCTTATCAAAAAATGAAGCCAATAGCGTGTCCTGATGCCAAAGGGCCTCGTTTTCTTTGAGTTCATTGATGGCGTTTACCAAGTCTTCATCCGGACATAAGGCTCCATTAATATACAAAGCCCTAACAATAAGTGGGGGGAATTTCGACTGCAAATAATTCTGCGTCAGAAATCCCAGATTTTTAGCGTGGAGTAGGGATTGCCATTTTTCACTGATTTTAAAAATGCCAATCCTAATTTCTGCTATAGGGCGGGTAAATGTAAAAGGCAAGAGATTTCCTCTACTCTTGGGGTCATCAAATAAAACGATATGGTCCATATTACAAAAATAAAAAAGTCTACCAGAATTATGCTTCTGATAGACTTTATCTCAAAGAATAATAGGAAAAACTTACTTTTTCTTATATCTTCTGTTAAATTTCTCTACTCTTCCAGCAGTATCCAAAAGCATTTTCTTGCCAGTATAAAATGGATGCGAGGCAGAGCTAACCTCTACCTTTACCAATGGATAATCTTCGCCATTTTCCCAAGTTATGGTATCCTCGGTTTCAATGGTAGACTTGGTCATAAACTTATGATCACTGGAAGTGTCTAAAAAAACTACGTCTCTGTAATTAGGATGGATTTCTTTTTTCATTGTATAGCCTGTTATTTTTATCTTCGTCAAATTGAGGCACAAATTTACCCCTTTTTATAATTTTCTCCAAAATATTCCCTTTCAAATATAAAATACTTCGTTAATTTTATGTCATAATCAGCCAAAACAGTCAATAGACTAGTTTTCAGTGGGATCTTAATGAGACCAATTTCCTGAAAATAAAGGCTACTCAGTATAAAATACGGTTTTATGAGGTACTTTTTTCTCTTTTTAACTTTTTTGGTTTTCGTTATTTCAAGAGTACAGGCGCAAAGTCCATTGTTACCATTCAATCGGGATTTTTATAATCTTTTGGAAAGATACGAAATAAAAAACGGAGCTTTTAATGATTTTTTTCACACAGGAACCAAGCCATATCAAAGGGATAATGTTGCAAAGTTTTTGGAAAAATATAAAAAGGAGGCCACCAATCTCAGTAGGAATGATGCGTTTAATCTCAACTACATGCTACAAGATAACTGGGAATATGCCTCGGATTCTTTGGCGTTTTCTAAACGCGCATTGGGAAAGCATATTTATAAAAAGCCTTCGGACTTTTATTATTACAGAAATGAGATTTTGGATGTACATGTCAATCCTGTTTTATATTTTCAAGGAGGTATGGAGTCAGAAGTTGACAGGGTTCCATTTAGAAACACCCGAGGAATCGCTATCCATGGAAGTATTGATAGAAAAATTGGCTTCTATACCATGTTGGCAACTACTGATTTGGTGTTCCCCACTTGGGTGGATGGTTACGTAAAGAGCCATGGAGCCATTCCTGGTCAGGGCTTTTGGAAACGTTATGGAGAGGATGGATATAACTTTTTCTCAGCTAGGGGGCATTTCTCCTTCGAGGCTACCAAACATATTCATGTGCAAATGGGACATGATAGCCATTTTATTGGGGAAGGCTTAAGGTCTTTAATCCTTTCGGATTTTTCTAACCCCTTTTTATTTTTGAGGATTAATACGAAAATTGGTAAAGTTGATTTTACAAATTTATGGGGCCAGATGACCGCTGACATCCTTACCTCCAGAGGTGTTCCTACGGATGGAAGATATCCTCAAAAGTGGTTTTCATTTCATAGGCTTGGGGTCAATTTGGGCAAGAAGATCAACGTTGGTATTTTCGAATCCGTGATGGCAAATAAGGCTGATTGGAATTATTTTAACCCAATAATTTTTTATAGATGGGTGGAACATCAGTTAGGAACACCTGATAAAGTGATGCTTGGGACTGATGTGAAATGGCATCCCGCTAAGGGGATGCAGGTTTATGGTCAGTTTGTTCTTGATGAGTTTGTGTTTAATGAGTTTTTCAGCATTTCTGATAATGGATCGAGTCGAAACAAACATGGGGTGCAGTTGGGGTATAAGTATATAGATGTAGCAGGGGTTAATAATCTGGACTTACAATTGGAATACAACCAGGCAAGACCATTTACCTTTCAGGAGAAGTTTGATTACCAGTCTTACACCAATTACCGTATTCCCCTTACTCATCCAAGAGGGGCAAATTTCAGGGAGGCTTTAGCAGTGGTGGCATTTCAGGCTCTGCCACGATTAACCCTACGTGGGACCTTTATGTACCAAATGTATGGTGCAGACCCTACTGCAACGGATAACTTCGGTGGTGATATATTAAAAAGCAGACGACAAACAAGCACAAGTTTATATGGTAATTATATAGGTCAAGGCATTAAGAATAAGGTAGGCATGGCTACCCTCCAGGCACAATTTATGTTGCGACAAAATTTGTTCATTGATCTATCTCAAACCTTAAGGCAAGACTACTCTGATGGGGAATTGTCTTCAAAAACCTCCTACGGACAATTGGCACTAAGGCTAAATATGGCGAGATTTGATCAACATTTTTAATTCCAATTTGCTTATTACCTATTCGTCCTACTAAAAAATAGTAAATTGCTCCCTTGATCTGGCGATTTGGAAACTTTAAATTGGCTGTGCGATGTTGAAGCTCTGAAATAGGACAGGCGCGTCGATTTTGAAATGATCTCACCTTGCATAATTAGATTAGTTTATGAATACATATTTGAGAATATTGGCCTATGCGCGTCCCTACAGGAGGTATTTCCCTACCTATATTTCCTATGCGTTGCTGGCTATTGTTTTTGGTTTGTTGAATTTTACCCTATTAAAACCACTCTTTGATGTGATTTTTGAGCAGGTGGGAAAGGATGAATTGCAGGTTTATGCAAACAAGCCGGAGTTTTCCTTTAGCATAAATTATTTCATGCATTTATTTAACTATTATTTCCTTCAGGTAGCCAACAGCTATGGGAGATTCGGGACATTGGTATACGTATGTATTATAATTGTAATATCTGTCTTCTTAAGTAATTTATTTGCGTACCTCTCAGGAGTGGTTTTAGCTAAAGTTCGTGCGGATATTATACAAGGAATGCGCGTACATATTTTCAATGCTGTAAGTAATATGCATCTTGGTTATTTCTCAGATGAGAGAAAAGGGGATTTGATTAGTAAAATGACCAATGATATTCAGGAGGTCGAAAACAGTATTGTACAGTCTTTAAGGGTGATTTTCAAAGAACCAGTGACAATTGTTCTTTACTTCGCGGTATTGTTTTTCATGTCCTATCAACTTACCTTATTTACGATCTTATTGATACCTGTATCAGGTGCCATCATCGGCTATATCACCAAGAAGCTTAGAAAAAAAGCGGAGCAAAGTCAAGAGTCATTGGGTAGGATCGTGAATATTTTGGATGAAACCATAGGAGGCATGCGTGTGGTAAAAGCCTTTGGGGCAAGAAAATTTGTTCAGGACAAATTCGAAGCTGAGACGGGCTACTATGCCAGAGTGAATGTGTCCATGGCCAGAAAGAACGAGCTGGCTTCACCTATTAGCCAGTTTTTAGGTGTTTCAGTAGTAGCCGGAATTTTACTCTATGGGGGTAATTTGGTGCTTAACAATACCTCAGCACTCAGTGCCAGTGAATTCATTGCCTATATCATTCTATTTACACAGGTGCTAAATCCAGCCAAAGAGATTTCCAGAGCACTAAGCAGTATACAGCGAGGCTTGGCATCGGCCAGACGGATTTTTGACGTAGTGGACACCAAGCCTAAGATCATAGATACACCAGAGGCTAAAGAATTGAAAGAATTTACAAATTCGGTAGTTTTTGAAAACGTGGGTTTTGCCTACCAGGAAGCTTCGGTGCTGAACGATATAAATTTCGAATTAAAAAAAGGACGCACCATTGCTTTAGTGGGCCCCTCGGGTGGAGGTAAGTCCACTTTGGCAGATTTGTTGCCCAGATTTTATGATCCTACCAAAGGAGTAATAAAAATTGATGGGGTGGCGCTTAACGCCTACAAAATTGCCGATGTCAGGAAATTAATGGGGATAGTGACCCAAGAGTCGATCCTTTTTAATGATTCCGTATTCAATAATATAGCTTTTGGAATGGAAGGTGTATCCTTGGAGAAAGTTAAGGAAGCAGCCAAAATCGCCAATGCGCATGACTTTATCATGGAACTTGAGCAGTCCTATGAAACAAATATTGGAGAAAGGGGCAGTAAATTATCCGGAGGGCAAAGACAACGAATAAGCATTGCTAGAGCCGTATTAAAAAATCCTGAAATTTTAATTTTGGACGAAGCAACCTCTGCTCTCGATTCAGCATCGGAACGATTGGTACAGGATGCATTGTCTAATTTAATGCAAAACAGAACTTCTTTGGTCATAGCCCATCGGTTGAGTACCATACAGCATGCGGATGAAATATTGGTAATAGAGGGAGGCAGTATAGTGGAAAGGGGTAGTCATGAAGGATTGATCCAAAAAGGTGGATTGTATAATAAACTTTCCCAAATGCAGTCTGTTTAGTATATTGTGTAAAGAAACCCTTTTAGAACGCGTTATGAAAAAAATCAACAGTGTATTTCAGCTTTTAACAGCTTTGTTTTTCGGTATAGGTTTGGTTTATTTTCTCACTTATGAGAAAATGTGGGGCAGTATTCCGATGACCGGAGAAGTCGTCTCCTGGTTATTGGCTGGCTTGGTGGTTTACCTTATTACCTGGGGAACGAATTGGGGGTATACCAGCAGTCTTAATAGTCGGATTAAGAAAATTGAATTGGAAAAAAAGGAGCTAAAAGCTTTTGTATTTGATCTTGAAAGAGGAGTGAAAGTCGGTCAAATAGAAAAGAAGCCAGAGGGGATTAAAGATGACGTTGAGCCATCCTCCATCAAGCCGAGGGAAAATTTTAAATAGGCGGATTGTTTTATGGCTTGGGATGGATTTTTAATTTTCATAATAAACTTTCAAGAATGGTAGCCAAAACTTTTGGTAGTGCAGTCTCTGGAGTAGATGCCAAGTTGATCACCATTGAAGTAAATGTAGGTCAGGGGACAAGTTTCTTCATGGTGGGTCTTCCTGATAATGCTGTTAAAGAGAGTCAACAAAGGGTAGAATCCGCACTCAAATATTATGGCTATAGGATGCCTCGGCAAAAAGTAGTGATAAATTTGGCTCCTGCTGATATAAAAAAGGAAGGGTCATCTTATGATCTCCCTATTGCCATTGGAATCATGCAAGCCTCGGAGCAAGTAGTCTTCCCCGAATTGGAGAAATACCTGATCATGGGGGAGTTGGCCTTAGATGGTAAGTTAAGGAGAATTAAAGGGGTGCTGCCTATAGCCATTGAGGCAAGGAAGAAAGGCTTTAAAGGTTTTATTTTACCTAAAGAAAATGCAAAGGAAGCTTCCATTGTAAATAACATTGATGTAATACCAGTGGAAACGCTTCAGGAAGCAATTCACTTCTTGGAAGGAAAAGAAGTGATTGAGCCATTGGTAACAGATACAAGAAATCTATTCTACGACTCCATAGAGGAAAGTGCCTTTGATTTTGCAGATGTACAGGGTCAGGAAAATATTAAAAGAGCTATGGAGATAGCTGCTGCGGGTGGGCATAATGTGATCATGATAGGTCCTCCAGGAGCAGGTAAAACCATGCTCGCCAAAAGATTGCCTTCTATATTGCCTCCAATGAGTCTTCAGGAAGCATTAGAAACTACCAAGATCCATTCTGTTGCAGGGAAATTAGGCGTCAGTTCATCGTTGATCGCCCAACGTCCTTTCCGTTCACCTCATCATACCATTAGTGATGTAGCCTTGGTAGGAGGTGGAGGGAATCCACAGCCAGGGGAGATTTCTCTTTCTCACAATGGGGTACTGTTTTTAGATGAACTCCCTGAGTTTAAGCGAACAGTTCTTGAAGTGATGCGACAGCCATTAGAGGAACGAAGAGTGACGATCTCAAGGGCAAGGGTCACGGTAGATTTTCCGGCAAACTTTATGTTGATTGCCAGTATGAACCCATGTCCATGCGGGTATTATAACCATCCTGACAAAGAGTGCGTATGTGGCCCCGGAGTGGTTCAAAAGTACCTGAATAGAGTGAGTGGGCCCTTATTGGATAGGATCGACCTTCACGTGGAGGTGACTCCTGTGAATTTTGACGAGATGACTTCGGACAGAAAATCGGAATCCAGTAAATCCATTCGAGAAAGGGTGACCAGCGCCAGGGAATTTCAACAAGCAAGATTTGTTGATAGTCCAGAGGTTCACTGCAATGCGATGATGCCTTCGCATATGGTGAAGGAGGTGGTGAAAATTAATCAAGCTGGAAAAACCTTGCTTAAAACAGCGATGGATCGGCTAGGACTTTCGGCAAGGGCTTATGACCGAATATTGAAGGTTTCCAGAACTATTGCAGACCTTTCTCTATCTGATGAAATAAAAGTGGAACACCTGGCAGAAGCCATTCAATACCGTAGTCTTGATAGAGATGGTTGGGCGGGTTAATTCCAAAAGGTTTTGGCTGCTCAGGCATTCATAAAGAAATTAGTCAGGTTTTTCTTATATTTACCTGATCATCTGAGGAATAATTTGAAAAGATGGTTTTGAGAAGTGTCAAAATAATTGAGTTGATTTTATGTGGACTAAAGAAACGAGAATTCAAGCAGAGATGGAGATGGCAAATTCTACTTCGGTATTTGCTCCTGGTTTAACGATTAAGGGAGATATTGAAGCTGTAAGTGATATCAGAATAGAAGGTGATGTGCGTGGCGATGTCACCACACAAAAAAAAATAATCATTGGAATTTCAGGTAAAGTAGAAGGTGATATAAAGGCTTCCGAAATTTGTGTGATGGGAGAAGTTTTAGGTGATTTATTTATTGAAGGTTTGGCAAGGTTTACTTCTGAGGCCAAAATGCGTGGTAAAGTTTACTCCGAAAAAATAGAAATAGAATCAGGTGCAGACATGGAAGTGCTCCTGTCTAAATATAAAAAGTATTTGAGTCAATTAAAGGAAAAGCAAGCTTCAATTCATGCTTCAAACCCCATTTTATCTCAAAGACTATTTGATAAATCACTTGCTAAAATGGAAGAATAATTCACCTCTTAAAAGGTAGCTTTAAATGCCTGATCCAGGTCTTCTATCAAATCCTCACAGTTTTCAATCCCGACAGACATTCTTATGAGTTGATCTGGAATGCCGGAATCGTTTCCCTGAACTTTAGCTCTTCTTTCTATCAAGCTTTCTACTCCTCCCAGACTAGTGGCATCACTAAAATACTTTAACTTTCCGATCAAACGGTCTGCGTCGTTTGCATTTCCCTTGATGAGGAAAGACAACATGGCACCGAAATCCGACATCTGGTTCTTGGCTGTTTCAAAACCCTCGTGGCTCGAAAGACCAGGGTAAAAGACTTTTTCTATCTCCTGTTTATTGTTCAAAAATTCAGCTATATTTCTTGCGTTGTAGGTGTGCGCCCTCATGCGATAGGGCAATGTCTTAATACTTCGGGTCAGTAGGTAGCAATCCATCGGAGAGGGGACCGCTCCAGCCAATCTTTGGACATTTTTAAGGCTTTCCCAAAAAGCATTTTTCTCTTTAGAGACCAATATTCCTCCTAGAATGTCACTGTGGCCACTAATGTATTTGGTGCTGCTGTGCATGACCAGATCAGCTCCGAGTGCAAGCGCTTGTTGGAAGACGGGAGTGGCAAAAGTACTGTCACATGCTACGATAAGTTGATGTTTTTTACCAATTGATGCCAGGGATTTAATGTCTGAAATCTTAAGCAGCGGATTTGAAGGGGTCTCGATCCATAAGAGCCTCGTATTCGGTTTTATGGCTTTTAGGAGTTGTTCTGGCCGGGTAAGGTCAATAAAATCCACTTCTATTTTTCCAGCGTAAACGGTTTGAAGCAGCATTTTCATTCCATGATACATGTCATCAGGTGCGATGATGTGAGAACCGGCAGGAAGGGCTTGAAACACAGCATTTCCTGCTGCATTTCCTGAAGAAAAGGCAGCAGCATCTGCACCCCCCTCGAGTGAAGACAAAACTGCTTCCAGAGATTTTCTGTTCGGATTTTCAAGCCTTGTGTACAACATGGTACCTTCCTGATGCTCAAAGGTTGTAGACAGCGTAATGGGTTGGATTACTGGCTTTAATGGGTCAGTTACTACATTTCCGCCATGTACGGCAATAGTTTCAATTTTCATATTGGTACTTATATTGCGTTGTTTACCTTTCAAACCACTTTCAAGAACTGGTTCATTATATCATCGGATTCTATCTACCGAGCGAATGAGCATCTCATCTTTTCTGATAAATCTGTTGGCGATCAAATTTAAAATCAAACCAAATACAATGCTGTAAAATCCTATTAAAAAAGCACCTCCTACGGCAGGGTTGAAATTTTCATTGGCTTTATAGCTTGTATAGACAGCGAAACCCAATGTTAGCCCCATCAAAAGGGCATTGACCATATTAAGGAGCAATTGTTTTTTTCTGTTTTTATATTGTAACAGGCTGAAAATGGCTATAGCAGTCGTCAATAGGGCCAAGATCCCGATATAAATATTCCCTGTCTTGGAAATGATGTTTTGCTGCGGGATATCCTTAACTGTGGTATACCATGCTGTCATTTCCATAGATTGGGTCTGCATCGGGTCTACTTGTAACCAAATAGGTGACAAGGTGGAGGTAACCATTGCAATGGCTACCAAAAGCAGAAATACACTTTGAACTCTTTGAATCATATTTTAATCTTTTGACAAAGAAAATGGGTTATTTGAATTTTCGCAAGGAATATTCAAAATGGAACTTGAAATTAGGGTATATTTTTATCTTTGCAGTTGAAATGAATGAATCCCTCCGCTATTTTGTAGAACTTTCTTATGATGGTAGAAACTATCATGGCTGGCAAAAGCAAAAGAATGCTGTTTCTGTTCAGGAAGAATTGGAAAAAGCATTGTCCACACTTTTTCGTCAACCTATTGGTATAATGGGTAGTGGTCGTACGGATGCCGGTGTGCATGCTTTACAACAATTTGCCCATTTTGATTTAGACCTGGAATTCACAAGTGAGTACTTCCTCAAAAGGATCAATGGGCTACTGCCTCCGGATATTGCTATTTTCGATGTTTTCCAAGTAAATGAAAAGGCCCATGCTAGATTTGATGCAACCTTTCGAAGATACGAGTACCACATTACATTTAGAAAAGATCCCTTTAAGACAGGGAAAGCATGGCATTGTTATTATGACCTGGACTTTGAAGCCATGTCTTCAGCAGCTACATTACTCCTTGGGAAACAAGATTTTGAATGTTTTAGTAGAAGGAAAACAAATGTAAAAACCTTCATATGTGAAATTAATAATGCTTCTTGGGAACAAACAAGTACCGGTTTGGTCTTTCATATACAGGCCAATCGATTCTTAAGAGGAATGGTAAGGGCAATAGTAGGGACTTTGGTTAAAGTAGGCAGGGGACACCTCGATATTGCAGGAGTCTCAGAAATAATAGTCAATAAAGACCGAAACCTGGCGGGAACTTCTGCACCTCCGCAAGGATTGTTTCTGAGCATGGTGAATTATACAGACCGAATTAATAAGTAAACTTTAAGCGTATTGGGACTTGACAAAGAAAATGTAAAAAGTGGTGATATAATTGACACCAAAGTTTTAAAGAAGCTTTATAGTTTTGTTACGCCTTATAAACAAAGGTTTTATGCTTTGGTGTCACTTACTTTTCTATTGGCAGTATTGGCCCCCACACGACCTTTGTTGATTCAGATTGCAATTGATGATTACGTTACTCTCGGCGATGCTCCTGGCCTATTAAAGATGATGTACTTACTGATAGGTTTATTGGTGATACATGCATTGGTTCAGTTTGGCCATACTTATCTCTCAGGGTGGATAGGTCAGGTTATAATCCGAGATATAAGGGTGAAGTTATTCAAGCATTTGTTGAAAATGCGCTTAAAATATTTCGACAATACGCCAATAGGTAGATTGGTGACCAGAAATATTTCTGATGTGGAAACGCTTTCAGATGTGTTTAGTCAGGGGCTGGCTGAGATTATAGGCGATTTGTTGCAATTGGTAGCTATTTTAGGTGTGATGTTCTGGGTAGACTGGCAACTTACACTGGTAAGTTTATGTACCCTGCCTCTGCTCATTATCTCTACGTATATTTTCAAAGAAAAAGTAAAAGTTTCCTTTAATGATGTCAGAAACGCTGTTTCCAACCTCAACTCCTTCCTGCAAGAGCACATTACAGGGATGAATATAATTCAAGTCTTCAATAGGGAACAAAGGGAATATGAAAAATTTCAGTCAATTAATAAGGAACATAGGAAGGCGCATCTCAAATCCGTTATGTACTACTCCATTTATTACCCTGTTTCTGAAATTATTCAGGCCATGGGTATCGGTTTGGTGGTTTGGTACGGAGCAACAGGTGTTTTTGATATGGAAATCAAGGTAGGAGTACTTATTTCATTTATAATGTACCTGCAGTTATTCTTTAGGCCTATAAGGATGATCGCCGATAGATTTAACACCCTTCAAATGGGAGTGGTAAGTTCATCCAGGATCTTTAGCATTCTAGAAAATAATGATCAAATTCTAGATGAAGGAAACATATCTCCTGAGAAAGTTAAAGGGGACATCGCATTCGATAATGTTTGGTTTGCCTACAATGATGAAGAGTGGGTGTTGAAGGATATTAGTTTTAATGTCAAACACGGCGAAACAGTAGCGCTAGTAGGTGCTACAGGGGCGGGAAAATCATCTGTTATCAATCTCATCAGTCGATTTTATGACATTAATAAAGGATCAATTACTATTGACGGGAGTCCAGTCAAGGCTTTTGATTTAGCCACGCTTCGCAAGCATGTAGGCGTTGTATTGCAGGATGTGTTTTTGTTCTCGGATACTATTTTCCAAAATATCACCTTGGGTAATCCAGACATTACAAAGGAACAGGTGCTATATGCAGCAGAACTGGTAGGGGCAAGGAGGTTTATTGAACGACTCCCAGGCGGATTGGAGTATGATGTGAAAGAAAGAGGAGGAACTTTGTCTGTAGGTCAACGCCAGTTGATCTCTTTTGTCAGGGCGATGGTTTATAATCCAGAGATCATTATTTTGGACGAAGCTACCTCATCAGTAGATACAGAAACTGAAGAACTGATTCAGGGGGCTATTGAGAAAATGATGCACGGTAGAACCTCCATTATCATTGCTCACAGATTATCTACGATCCAAAAGGCGGATAAAATAATCGTTTTGAATAGAGGGGAAATAGTTGAGCAGGATACGCATGAAGTTTTATTAAAGAAAGAAGGCTATTATTTTCAGTTGCATCAAATGCAATTAAAATCCGTTGTAATTGACTGATGATAAAAGCATAAAACTTCTGTTTTACCTGAAATCTGTAATAACCAACCTTTAATCATTGGGATAAATCACCACTCGGAACTATTGAAAAGTCAAGGTTTTAATGCTGGTTTTTTACCTGCTAAAGTTTGACTTGTTACTTTGCTTAAATGCTAACCTGTCTGATTATCATGAGATTTGATCAATTGTTTCAAATCATTTTGTATAATACAGGCTAAACTGTAACTTAATCCGTTGTATAGGCGTTTGTATGACATCGTGAAACCCGGACTTCGCAATAGCGTTTGTAGTGGCCTGTCCCGATTTTTTCTCGGGAAATCATTTCATCATTTAATTGTCTGGCTATTGCCTATTCCGGTTTAAAGTAATTCAAAATTAGTTAGTGGACATGAAATACGCATTATCATTATTTTTAATATTAGTTTCTATTTCTTCTTATGCACAACAGCATCAATTGGGTATCCGGATCGGGGATCCTTATGGGATTACTTACAAAACCACTGTAAAGAACAAGTTTTCATTTGAGGCTATTTTGGGTAGAGGAAGTCAGAATAGTAGTCAATATTATAAGAGAACCTTTGAAAACAATCGACCTGTTAGCTCTGCCCGGTATTTTGGGCATCAGGTTTCTGGCGCTTTCTCTCTTCATGCTCGCGGGATTTATGAAGAGTCATTTAGTGATGATTTTAATATCTCTGAAGGTGATCTTACGGTATATGCAGGTTTGGGACTGCAGTTTCGATCTGTAAATATCGATTACTTTTATACCACTCCAAATGCAACACCCAATACACCTGAAGTAATAGAAAGTCGTACCAATATTGATTTCGGCCCTGAAGTTTTCGTGGGAACGGCCTATTACTTTGAGGATTTACCGATTAGCGTTTTTTTAGAAGTAGGGTTTATGACGGAAATTGTAGATAGACTTCACATAAAAGCTCAGGGCGCCATAGGTGCCAGGTATTTATTTGGGAATTAATGGTGAAAGGAAAAATCATTTTACCGTTTATAGGAGCCTCGTTACTCATTCTTATTTCAATTTATTTTTATTTGGGAGGATTTAAGCCTATTGATCTTAAGCTGACCAATTGTTCTAATTTGAATTTGGTAGGGGTGAATTATTTAGGTATTCCTCAGGACGATACGATAGGGGATTATTTTCGAGAAGTGGAGGCAGCACGAAAAAACAATCCTTTGCATACGATTTACTATATAGAACCTGAAGGGAAAAGAGATTCCCTCCATGTTTTTATTGGGTATGAATCCGAAGTATTGGATGAAAACCTGTCCTCTCCATGGACGCATCAATCTGTGGAATGTCATCAGGCTATTGTTGCTACGCTGGAAATGAGTCGATTTGTAATGCCTAAACCGGATAAAACAAAGAAAGCTATTCAGGAATTTGCTAAAGCAAAAGGATTAACGCTTAAAGGTATCTTCATTGATAAAATCATTACGAGTAATTATGTAGAGGTTTGGGCACCAGTTGGCTCTTAAATCTGGATTATACAATAAGATTTCCTGACCATTCTCAGCCCGTCCTGATCTTTCTTCAGGGGAAGTGATTTCATCACATCAAATCACCTAATAGAATGGCTATTGCATAATTCCGATTAAAGGAGAATTAGGCCCAAGTTCTGGTTGACCTGAGGTGCTGATAGTGCTAATGTTTAACAAGCAACATGAAAGAGTAACAGTTGATTATTGGCCAAATTGTTTTTACTAAAGAATAAAGGATTTGGTATGGTTTTGATTTCCATAAAAAAAAAGGGTTATTTAAATTAAAAATTATGAATAGGGACAATCGTTTATTAGGTATGAAGATAGTTTTGGTTTTTGTGGCAGCCCTTGTTATGTGGAGTTGTGAAGGTCCTGCAGGGTCTGAAGGACCTTCAGGTGCAGACGGAATAAATATCGTGGGCGAAGTCTTTGAAGTAGAAGGAGATTTTACCCAAGCTGGAAATTTTGGGATTAGAGGTGAATATGGATTTGATATATTGGAATCCGACAAGGTGCTGATCTATAGATTGGGAGGATTGGATGAGGATGGCAATGATATCTGGAGATTAATGCCTCAGGTTGTGTTTCATGACAATGGTATTTTTACTTATGACTTTGATTTTACTCTTTACGATTATTCCATATTCATGAACGGTGACTTTAATCTAAACTCCTTGGAGGCCGACTATACTGACAGTCAGGTATTCAGGGTTTTGATACTGCCCGCAGATCGGATAGACTTGAGAATGGATTATTCAAATCATAATGCAGTTTTGGAGTTGATGGGAGTAAATGAAACAGATATCCAACGAAGGAGATTGAATTAAACCTAGTTGAAAAACATTGTTAGCTTAATTAAACAGTTTACTTATCGGTAGACTGTTTTTTTTATGTTTTGTTGTATTTAGAGATTTTACACATTATCTTTCAAAAACCTCATGTTGATATACCAAAGAAAAATTTAATTTTATGAAAAAAATCGTATACCTAATTGCCATTGTAGCTGTCATGCTGTTGCCAGCATGTGAGGGCCCAGAAGGGGCTCAAGGACCTCCAGGAGTAGCGGGGATTGACGGAGAAGATGGGGTAGATGGAGAAGATGGAATTGAAGTAGTCAATTTGGTATTTGAAGGCCAAGTTACCTTTTCTGAGGAGAATGATTTTGTGTTTGGTTTGAACTTGGAAATTGGCCCAGGTGACAACTTATTGATTTATTTGGAATGGGCCCAGGTAGAGGAGGGAGAGAATGCGTTGTCGTTGTGGCGTTTATTGCCGCAAACCGTTTTTTTTGCAGAGGGAGCCACATTGACGTACAATTACCAATTTACCTCCACTTTTTTCAATATTTTTATGGAGTCAAATTTTGACCTTAACGATTTGGAACCTGAATGGACAGATAATCAAAGAATTCGGATCGTTTTACTTCCTGGTTTTTTTGTTGAGCAAAATAGCCGCGTAGATTTTAGTGATTTTGATTCCGTCATGGAATTGATAGGAAAAGATGAAAACGATATTTTGCCACTAGAACTCAAGTAGCAAAGTTAGAAATATATTTTCTATGGAAAAAGCCTCCAGATAAATTCGGGAGGCTTTTTCATTACCAGAAGTTTTTCTTTTTTATGGTAAGTTGGATTATATTTGTGGCATGCAAATAAAGAATGATTTACTTTTACGGGTCATCAGGGGAGAGAAAGTAGAAAGGACTCCAGTATGGCTGATGCGACAGGCGGGACGAATATTACCAGAATACAGAGCTGTTCGAGAGAGTGTAAGTGGTTTTATTGAGTTGGCTCAAACACCCGAATTGGCTGCGGAGGTCACCATTCAGCCAGTGGACCTTTTGGGAGTGGATGCAGCTATTATATTCTCGGATATATTGGTAGTTCCTGAAGCCATGGGATTACGGTATAAAATGATCGAAAAGAAGGGCCCTTGGTTTCCTGAGACCATTGGATCTTCCAAAGATTTAAAACGTTTGCAAATAGCAGATCCGGCTGATTCTCTAAATTATGTATTGGAAGCCATCAGATTAGCCAAAAAAGGATTGAATGGCAGAGTACCGTTGATAGGGTTTGCAGGGGCTCCTTGGACTATTTTTGCCTATATGGTGGAAGGGTCCGGTAGTAAGACCTTTTCTAAAGCCAGGGCCATGTTGTACCAGAATCCTGAATTGGCGCATCAACTTTTAGAAATGATTACTAAAACCACAATCAAATACTTGAAAGCTCAGGTGAAGGCAGGAGCGAACGTGATCCAGGTATTCGATAGTTGGGCGGGAATTCTACCTCCTTATCAATACCGTGAGTTCTCCATGAAATACATAAGGCGTATATGTGAAGCCATTACGGAGGCTCCGGTTACAGTATTTGCCAAAGGAGCCTATTTTGCGATGGAAGATATAAAAAATCTCCCTTGTGAGGTGGTAGGTCTGGATTGGAACATGGACATAGCCACCGTCAGTAAACAAATGAATGGAGAGAAGGTTTTGCAGGGTAACCTTGATCCGGCTGCATTATATGCGGAAGATGAAGTCCTAGTCGCACAAACCAAGAAGATGCTTGATCAGTTTAAAGGGGACAGACATATAGCCAATTTGGGTCATGGCGTTTATCCAGATATTTCCCCAGAAAAGGTAAAACTTTTTATACAAACAGTAAAGGATTATTCGACGGCCACAAAAAATATTTAACTCGGATTATTAAATAGGATTCGTAGTAGCCTGTCCTGACCTATCTCAGCAAGTGATTCCATCACGTAATAGAATGTCTATTGCATATTTCGGGTTTAAATATTGCGTAAAGTGTAAAAGCGAAAATTACTTTAAAATTTGAGGTTCGCCGGATTAAATTCTTAGGGCGGACCTTTTTGTTTTTTAGTCCCTAACTGCCTGATTATAAATCTGTCAAAAAGTTTGTTAATTCCATATATGCTAAATATATTTGCTTTATTGTATTTCAAATACATTAAAACGAGTTATAGTTTTAGACCAGTGATTCACAGATCATTATTATGGAGAAATTTTTGCGAAAAAGGGATGAGCCAGCATTTTCACCAAATAGGCTCAGTGGGTATATTACTCCTGAGGGAAAAATTTTCCTAAGTGATAATTTCAATTTGAAGGTCAAGAGAGGTTTTGCAGGAATTCAGCTTAAAAATAAATTTATGGAATAAACTGTAATATGAGCATAGGTATTCCATCCTTCCAAAAATCCTTGGAAGGAACCTTTC
>Ga0335398_10000189_pt1 | contig 102093 bp, 74 predicted proteins | sample BON03_FD_205742 | JGI IMG/M metagenome (GOLD analysis project Ga0335398, IMG submission 205742) | Freshwater microbial communities from Lake Bonney liftoff mats and glacier meltwater in Antarctica - BON-03 (spades assembly) (version 2) | ecosystem: Environmental > Aquatic > Freshwater > Ice >...
CCGCGGGGGCGGTTGGGGAAGAAGGCAAAGCCGGCGACAAAGCCGCCTTTACCCAAAACTAAAAACCTGATAAACCAACAACAACAAAACAAGAGAATCTCAACTCCAAGAAACTCAGTACACTTCAGCCAGTGGATTGACCGTTCTGTGGCAGGCGACTGAAAATTCTCAGCACTCGCTGGGTTGGGGGAGCAACTTGCTAGGTTCGGAAGGCTCAGTTTGGCTGGCCGGCGGTGACGCGAGCTGTGCCGCCGATTCCAAAGTGTTTGACAAAGAGAAACGCGGTATCGAGATCGGAGAGTTTCGACCGAATCATCGTGGCAATTGGGTAGATGCACTGCGGTCAGAACAGCTTCCGACAATGCCGTTGACAGAGGCGGCTTTCGGCTTCTCTCTTGCGCGTGCGGGAGAACTGGCTTGGCGACTCGATCACCAGTTGTTCATCAATGTGGACAAACTCAAGGTGATGGACGATGAAGCGGTGGAGCTAGATTCCATTGCGTACGCCGAACCTTGGACTCCGAAAATTTGAGTTCTAGCGGGGATCGGCAGTCTCGGTGACAATTTCGACTCATTCAATTTGCAAGTCGCTGTCAGTTAATCGTAAGCGGTGTGCACGGCGCCCCTTGACAGGATCTGTGGGAACATTGGATCGGCGGGGTCGTAGTTGTCAGAGAGTTGGCGGTTGGGGAAATAGTCTCGAAAATGGTGGAGAGCTACGCCGTCCCGTGCGATGCGGAGCGGTTTTTCTTTGCTGGTGGTGGTCAGCTCGCTTTGGCTGCCGGTTTCTGTTCGTTCATCAAGAAATCGAGGTAGCCGGTCAGGCGCGTTTTCAACTCCTTGCGGCTGATGATCGCGTCGATCATTCCGTGATCGAGAAGGAATTCCGCCGTCTGAAAACCGGGCGGAAGCTCGGCTTGGGTGGTGTCCTTGATCACGCGGGGACCGGCGAATCCGATCATCGCTCCGGGTTCCGCGAGGATGATGTCGCCCACGCTGGCGTAGCTCGCCATCACACCGGCGGTGGTGGGATGCGTGAGGATGCTGATGTAGGGAAGCTTCGCGGCGGAATGATAGCCCAGGGCTCCGCACGTCTTGGCCATCTGCATGAGACTAAACATGCCCTCATACATGCGCGCGCCGCCGCTCGTGGAAATGATGATGACCGGCAGCTTCCGCTTTGTGCCTTCCTCGATCAGGCGCGTCAGTTTTTCTCCGACGACACTGCCCATCGATCCGCCCAGAAAACTGAAATCCATCGCGCCGATGGCGACCCGGTGCGCACCAATTGTTCCCAAACCGGTGATGACAGCGTCCTTGAGTCCGGTGGATTTCTGATAGGCGTCAAGTTTGGAAGTATAGGTGGCGACACCGGTGAACTCCAGGATGTCGACGCTCGTCAAACCCGCGTCGTGTTCCTCGAATGAACCGGGTTCAACAAGCGAACTGATCCGTTCGTGTGCGCCGATTGGGAAATGGTATGCGCAGGTCGGGCAGACCTTCTGGTTCGCATCAAGTTCCTTGTCGAAAATCAGATTGGCGCACTTGGGGCACTTGGTCCAGATGCCTTCGGGTATCTCTTTTTTCTTGGCCGGGCTGGACGATATTTTGGGTTTCCTGATGAACGCTGTTTCGGATCCGACGGGCGGCGGAGTGACGGCGGGTTCCACTCCTTCGGGGCCGGAGACATTGCGGTTTTTGGGATTGTTGTTGGCCATATCGATCAAATGCCTCGCGCGACGGTCCAGACACAAACTTCGTCCGCTCCGGCCTCCCGCAACACCTGGGCACAGGCGTTGGTGGTGGCACCGGTGGTAAAAACGTCGTCGATTAAAATCACGCGCTTACCGTTTAATGGATACCGACCGGTCATGGCAAACGCTTTTCTCATGTTTGCGGCCCGCTTGTCCCGCGAAAGGTGGGTCTGCGTTTCCGTGTCGCGCACCCGTTTTACGGCGTGAGATACGGTGGGAATCCTGATCTTCGCCGAGGCGGCTGCGGCAATTCGTTGGGATTGGTTGAATTCGCGCTGGCGTTCCTTCTGCGGATGCAGGGGAATCGGAATCAGGCAATCCCATCGGCCTGTCCGCTCGATCCACGGAATGAGCTCACATAGAAGCAGGTCCGCCAGAAACGGCTCGAACCATACGTGACCCTGATATTTGAACCGGTGAATCACGTCGGTTACCAACCGGGCCGCGACGACCGACGAGCGGGCCGATGAAAAATGGAGCTTGAGGCCGTGACAGTTTCCGCACACAAAGTCTGAGGTGAGATCACCGGAATACGGAAGCCCGCACCGTTCGCAGAAGGGTTTGCGGATGAACTGAATGGCACCGGGTTTCGTCCAGCACTCCTCGCAGACGTAGCCGTCCTTCGGCCCGGCCCGGTGCTTCCCGCAGATCTGGCATGCTTCGGGGAAGACAAGTCCGAGGACACCGTTGACCCAGTCAGGAATTCGTCGTGATCCGCGTTCAGCCACGGGAGAAATTTGCAGAAAATTCCGCGTTCCGTCACGCTTCAACTGCCGTGTCGCGGCACTGTGATTTTCTTATGTGCGAAACCGTCAGCACATTACTTGGCGGGAACGGTGTCTGCTGGCATCGACGCCTCGTCGGGTTTTGATTTGAAGAACTTCTCCTTCAAGCCATCGAAGAGGGAATAGATCGTCGGGATGACAATCAGCGTGAGGATCGTTGAGGTTGTCAGTCCGCAGATCACCGTGATGGCCATCGGTGTGCGAATCTCCGCGCCGTCGCCAAGGCCCATCGCCATCGGCAGCAGCCCCAGCACGGTGGTCGCGGTCGTCATCAGGATCGGACGGAGCCGGACGGACCCGGCGGTGACGAGCGCTTCGTGGGTTTCCAGTCCGCGCTGCTTCAATGTGTTCACGTAGTCGACCAGCACGATCGCGTTGTTGACAACAATGCCCGCAAGCATGATCAGGCCGAGGAAGACCACGACGGAGACGTTGATGTTGAGCAGGACAAGTCCGACGACGCTTCCAAAAAATGCGAGCGGAATGGTGAGCATGATGATCAGCGGTTGGAGCAGGTTTTCAAACTGTGCGGCCATGATCACGTAGACAAGGAACAGGCTGAGCGCGAGCGCGAGATACAGGCTGCCCTTGCTGCGTTCCCATTCTTCATTCTGTCCGGTGATAGTGAAGCTCATGTCGGACGGCCAGTTGATCTCGCGGTTGAGTTCTTCCTCGATGCGTTTTACCGCGCTGCCGAGCGAACCTTGGGCAATGTTCGCCTGCACGAGCGCGACGCGGTGGCTGTCGATGCGACGCACTTCACTCGGGCCTTCGCCGACGGCCAGCTCGGCCACGGTGTTCAGCGGAATGGGCTGGGAGCCGCCGGAATTGACGGTCAAATGTCCGACGTCCTCGGTGAATTCGCGGTCGCTTTCCGCGAGCCGGACGAGGATCGGCACGCGGCGGTCCTTCAGGTTGAACCGGGTGGCTTCGTAACCTTTCACGAGGTTGCGGACCTGTTGCGCGACGGTGTTGATATTCAGCCCGTAGAGGCTGAGTTTGTCGCGATGATAGAGGACCTGGATTTCGGGGGCGCCGCTGCGTTGCGTGGTTTCCACGTCGGCAAGCTCGGGCATCGCCGACATGATTGAGGTGGCCAGGCCGGCGAGGCGCTTCAATTCCGGCAGGTCGTCACCGCTGATCTCGACAACGATGGGCGTCTTCGAGCTGAACAGGACGGGCCGCACCACGCGGACGTCGGCGTCGGGAATGTCCGAGAAATAGGAGCGCAACCGGTCCATGACGCGTTCCTCGGTGGCGATCGGACTGGAGCCCGGCGTCAGCACGATCTTGAACCGCGCGGAGTGTTCGCCCTCGTCGGACCGCCGCATGTTGGCGACGTCGTAACCGAACGTGACGAGGACGGTCCGGATGTCGTCGTTGTTGGCGAGAATCGTTTGTTCAACGCCGGCAAGGATGGAGCTGGTTTCCTCGATCGGTGTGCCAACCGGCAGATTCACTTCGAAGGTGAACTCGCCCTGATGAACTTCGGGCAACAGCTCCGTGTTCAGCCGGAGCCCCATCGCGTAGGTCACGAAAAATGTGGTCAGCGTGAGCACGATGATCAGCGCCGGATTTCGCAACGACCATTTGATACAGACCGGATAAATTTTGTTGAGAAAATCAAACGCGACGTTTGCGACTTGGAGCGGCAGCCAGGTGATCCAACGAATGGCAAACATCAGCGCCGGTCCGAGAACGTGGATCAACAGCCACGCGATCAGCATGAACAGAGTCACGATGATCTTACCCACCAGTTCGAAAACCAGACCGAACACCAGCCGCAGGACAAACCACGGCATCAGGATGATCCGCAGGGTTCCGGGTTTTGAAACGCTTTCCCTGAATCGCTGCCAGGCCGCGAAGTGGGTCCACAGAAAACTGACGGTTGAAACATCCTTGAGCTGGAGCGCTCGCCGGCTGGCCAGCATCGGGATGAACCAGACAGCCACGATCAACGAGGCGATGAGTGAAATGACGACCGCAAGTCCGAGATCGCCGAATGCCTGCCCGGCGATGCCCTCCACGAACACGAGGGGAAAGAACACCGCGACCGATGTCAGAGTGGATGCCACAACGGCGGAACTTACTTCAGCCGAACCACGAATGGCGGCGGCCCGGACGTCGTCGCCTTCATCGCGACAGCGGAAAATGGATTCCAGCACCACGATGGAATTGTCCACCAACATGCCGACACCGAGGGCCAGTCCGCCGAGCGACATGATGTTCAGCGACACGCCGAGCAGATTCAGGGGGGCGAACGTGATCAGCAACGACATCGGAATGCTGATCGCGATGATGACCGTGCTGCGGATGTCCCGCAGGAAAAGGAACAGCACGAGCACGGCGAGAAAGCCGCCGATGATGGCGGTGCTTTTCACTTCGTTGATGCTGCTCTCGATGAACTTGGAACGGTCGGCGACGACTTTGAGCAGCGCGCCTTCATCGTGGAAAAGCTGTTGGGCCAGTCCGGCAGTTTTGGCCTGGGGCGGGCCGAATCCCATGCTCTTGGGCGCGGCGTCCCCACCGTCCCGGTTGATCTCACCGATGCGTTGGGTGACCATCTGCGCGACGGCAACCATGTTCGCGTCGGCTTCTTTGTAGATGTCGATCTGGACGCTTTCCGCGCCGTCGGTCTGCGTCATGATCTCGCGTTCCTTGTGGGCAAGAACGACGGTGCCGAGGTCCTTCACGCGGATCTCGCGGTTGTCCTTTCGCGTGACCACCGTGTCCTCCATCTGCGTGAGGTTTTCAAATTCATTCAACGTACGGATCATGTATTCCGACTTGCCCTCGCGGATCGTTCCGCCGGCGACGTTGATGTTTTCCTGACGCAACCGGTCGATGACATTCTGAATCGTCAGGCCGGTGCGCAGCAGTTCGCTTTCTTTGAGCAGGACGTGGATTTCCTCTTCGAGCCCGCCACGAACGCGCACGGCCGCGACGCCCTTGATCGGTTCGAGCGCGCGCTTGATCTGAAGTTCCGCAATCCGCCGCAGGCGGCGCAGTCCCGTTTCACCGTCGTAACGCTGGCTTTCGCCGGAGAAACTCAGTTCCATAATCGGATCGAGAGAAGGATCAAAGTGAAGAATGAGCGGGCGCTCGGCTTCGCGCGGGAGGAAGACGAGGTCCAGTTTTTCGAGTGTCTCCTGCGTCGCGTCCGACATGTCAGTGCCCCAGAGGAATTCCAGCACCACATCGCTGACGCCGGCGCGGCTGATGGAGTTGATGCGGTTCAGTCCGCCGATCACCCCGAGCGCTTCCTCGATCGGCCGGCTGATGTCGTTCTCAACTTCTTCGGGGGCCGAACCGGGAAACTCCGTGCGGACGGTGAGTGTCGGATAACTGAGTTCCGGCATCAGGGTGATCGGCAGGCGGTTGAAGGAAAAATATCCGAACACCACTGCGGCGATGAACACCATCAGCACGGCCACCGGACGGTCGGTGGTGAAATACGTCCGCTTGTCGGGGGAGGCCATCAGCTTGAATGCCCGGTGGATTCTTTGGCGCCGGACTCGGCGGGCTGGTCGGCGCTCGCGTCCTTGTCCTTTTTATCCTTGTCCGGATTGGGGTCGCCGGGGAGACGAACCAGCGCGTCATCTTTAAGTCCTGTGTGACCGGCCATCACGATCTGGTCGCCTTCAGAAAATCCCGTCGCGGGTTCGATGTAAAATTTGTCCTCCATGGCGGGGGTCAGCAGCAGCCGTTCAACCCGACGATCCGGTTTCATGCGATAGACAAAAAACTGGCTGCCGTCAAACACCAGTGCGCGCCGGGAGATCAGCAACGCGTTTTTTTTGGTCGCGAGCACGATCTCGGCTTCGATGTACATTCCGGGGCGGAGGAGAGGCGTCTTCTTTACCCCGATCGTGACCTTGACCATGCCGGTTTTTGCTTCGACAATCGGTGCGATGCGCTTGACGTAAGCGGCAAATTCTTGGCCCGGCCGGGCGGTGGTGGTGATGCGCACCGGCTGGTCGGCGCGAAGCTGTGCGAGGTTTTTGTCGGGCACCGCGACATAGGCGACGATGGAATCAAAATCAATGATCTCGAACAGTTCCTTGCCGTTGGAAATGAGGTCACCCAGGCTGATCAACCGCAGGGTGACGGTGCCCTTGATCGGCGCGCGAATCTCGGTGAACTCCAGCTGCCGTTCCGATTCGTCCAAACTCAGTTCCAGCTGTCGCACTTCAAACTTGGCGTCCGCGTGTTCCTTTTCGGAAATCAGGTTTTGTTCAAAGAGTTTGTTGATGCGGGCGTAGTCGGTTCGGGTTTTATTCAGTTGATTCTGCGCCTTGTTCACTGCGGTAAGCTGTTCCTGATCTTCGAGGCGGGCGAGCACCTGGTCCTTTTCCACTTCATCCCCTTCCTCGACGAGCAGTTCCTTCACGCGGTTCGACGTGCGGGCGATCACCTTGACCTGTTCCTCGGCTTCGAGATACCACGATGACTTCAATGTCGTTTCAATCGGACCGTTGGTGATGGACGCAACCTCGACCGGAATGGCCTGCTCCTTTTTCTCCTTGTCGTCCTTATTCGCATCGGAGCTTTTGAAGTTACAGCCCGTTACGATCAGCAAGAGCAGCAGGCAGCACACGGGCAGGGCGATGCGGGAGATTCGTTTGGATTCGGAAAGCATCAGTTGATTGTAATAGTTGGCCGGCAGGTTGGTCGTCAAAACGACGGGTAGCCAATAAGACACAGCAACCGGGCCGGTTGTTTCAAACTTTTTAATAGAAGACACACTGCTTGTGACGGTTCGTATGTTCCAGATAAATTTCAGCAGAACGCCCTACCCGCCGTTTCTGAGTCCGTGACCTCAAAGGGAAGAATCAATACACTACAAGGCATGAGGGGGAGGGACTGGTGGAGGGAGCCCGAAGGGCGACCGGAACCAGTCCCTCCCCTTGGCGTTCGCAAAATGAAACGGACAACATGAGCAGGAGCAAACCATCCAAAGGAACCGATCCCAAGAAACGACGGTTTCTGAGCGCCGAGAAAAAGTTTCACCACCCCTGTAATCGCCGCCCCCTGTTTTCTTCAGTTTAGGAGTGACAACCACCCTGCTCCGCGTGAATCCGCGGAGTGGGCCTGGCAAACGAACCGTGGTGCGCTCGGTGGACGATGTCGCCGCCATCGGAGACTGAACTTCTCGACAGAGTTCAAACTCCGGTTGAGTGAATCATTTCACCAATTGCTCTCCGCAAAGCACAGGACAAACACCAAAAACCTATTGAACCAGCCATGAAGACAACACACTCAAAAATACTCATCACAGGATGCCTCTTCCTTTTCCTTGGCGCGCTGACTCCGGGCTCGGTCCTGGCCGACGTTATGATTCGCGTCTCCATCAAGGCGATACTGGGTCCCTCAGACCAATGGCCGGACAATGCGGGGGGCATCATTGGATCTACAGGCGTGAACCTCAATTCTGAGACTGCCATCCGCGACAACATCGACCTCGCCAATGGTCTGCTTGCCGATCGGGGATCCACCTTCCGGTTTGTGCTGCGCAATGACACCGTCTACACCGTGAGCGGCCAGGACAATCCCTGGTACTCGATCAACGCCCGAAACGCCCAGAACAAAAGCGACCTGGAAGATGCCGCCAAGGCCGACAAGACCACATGGCTGTGGCATGACGACTCCATCAACATCTATCTCAACGACAGCGCCTCGGGTTGGTGCTCGTTCCCCGGTGGCGGTGAAGCGATTTTTGTGGGTGCCGGTGCCTACCAGGAATTATTGATCCATGAGATGGGTCATTTTCTGGGATTGCCACACACTCATCCAACCGGCGATGACGGTGGTGTGGACGACTGGGGGGACGGCGACGGATTCTCAGAGACGTTGAACGACGACAAGGACGCCTCGTCAGCCCAGATCAACGCCCAGTATCCCGGACAAACGCAGGCGGCGAGAGACAACCTGATCTTCAACATCATGTCGTATCATCAGCCTCAGGACCGTTTCGTCTGGCAGCAGCGTGAGGAGATGATTGCCACCTACAACATCAGTCGCGCCTACGTCGCATCGGGCAGGACGCGATTCGTTCAAAGCAATGCCGGCCCCACTTTTCCATGGTTGTTGCCGTTTCTTGGACTGGTCGCCAGCCTGCCTTATGCGGAACTGCAGGACGCCGTCGACGCGTCCACATCTTCAAACGATGTCATTCTCATCCGCGGCTCCACGCACGACGTTGCCAATGGAATGGTAATCTCCACTCCCGTCACGCTCCGCTCATGGAGGGGGACGGTCACCATCGAATAGACGTAAATGGGGGCTGTTCTTGTTATTGACAACTAGCTGGCGACGGTTGGCATTCCGTTTATGGCGCGCAAGCTGAGAGGGGAGTATTCGGGGCGGTCTATCACGTGTTCAATCGCGGGGACCGGCGGGAACCCATCTTCGAGTCGGACGTGGACCGTGAGTTGTTTCTCTCTTGTCAGGATCAGTGTTGCGTGGAAGGCGGGGCAGGGAAGCTGGAGGATAGGAGTTTGAATTTAGGTGAAGGGGTACGCCAAAAAGAAAACGGCGGCCACTTGCGTAACCGTCGTTTGAGATTTTTAGAGGACGATTACATCCCCATGATCTGGTAACCGCAGTCCACGTAGATGACCTGTCCGGTGATGGCGGCACCGCCGTCGCTGGCGAGGAACACACCGGTCTGCCCGAGTTCTTCGAGCTCCACGTTTCGCTTGAGCGGCGCGTGTTCTTCGTAGTGCTTCATCATCGAGGTGAACCCGCTGATGCCACGGGCGGCGAGGGTGTTGACCGCACCGGCGCTGATGCAGTTGACGCGGATTTTCTTCGGCCCGAGATCGTAGGCGAGGTAGCGAGTACTGGCTTCGAGCGAGGCCTTGGCAACGCCCATCACGTTGTAGTGAGGGACGACTTTCGCTGCGCCGTAGTAGGTCATCGAAATGATGCTGCCACCGTCGGTCATCAACGGCACGGCGGCGCGGGTCAATGCCACAAGGGAATACGCGCTGATGTCGTGCGACAGACGGAAGGCTTCCCGGCTGGTGCTGACGAAATCGCCTTCCAGCGCTTCCTTCGGTGCGAAGGCGATGGAGTGCAGCAGGAGGTCGAGTTTTCCAAACTTTTTCCCGACCGTTGCAAAGACCTGGTCGATCTGCTCGTCATTGGTCACGTCGCATTCAACCACGAGCGTGTCGTCGCCGAGGGTGGCGGCGAGGGCTTCCACTTTTTCCTTGAGACGGTCACCCTGGTACGTGAACGCGAGTTTTGCACCGGCGGCATGCCAGGCCTGTGCGATGGCCCAGGCGATGGAGCGTTTGTTGGCCACGCCGAAGACGATTCCCGTTTTTCCTGCAAGTGAAGACATAGTATCAGTGATTGAATTACGCCCGGCCAGCATGACGGCGAATCCGCGATGATGGCAAGACTCCATTGCATCGCCCGCGATCTCTCGCTATGTTTCCGGAATGATGAGCCGTTTCCAAAAATGTTGTGGGATTTCCCCGGTCGGATCTGACGCGAAAACCAACGCGGAATTTCCGCTCCGTGCAGGCTGGTCTGCGATCTTTGGTCAGAGCCGGACGCTGTTTCTGTGTTTGATGTTTTTCACTGCAGCAAACGTGTTCGGCCAGACTGAGACGAAGGAGGCGCGACCTCCTCGCACGAACCGCGAACTGCGCGAATCGAAAAAGCCGAAAGTTGACGCGCCGGGGCCGATCGTGATCAAGGGCGTGAAGCGCGCGGCCATGGGTTATCCGCGGGTGTTCACCCGGGTGTTCTTCAACGGCGTACTTGCCTGGGGCGCGCCGGCAGATGGGTTGGTGCAGCGGGCGCGGACGGAGCAGGGGGACTGGCTGGATCTGAACCTGGCGGAAGGCGACGAGCGACGGTCATGGTGGACATCCGTACTGGACACCGGTGCCGGTGGCTATTCGCTCAATCAAGAGACGGCGGTGCGGTTCAGTGTCAAGCCCGTCTGGAACGCTCGACTCTTCGTGCAAGGGGTCGAGGGCACGGTGCTGACCGGGATTTCGCCCATGGTGACGATAAACATCGCGGGGACACAGGGCATGTTGGCGGACGCTCCTGCGTCGCCGTTCGTTTTTGTCGAAGATCTCGCTCAGTTTGGAATTGAACTTCAGCCCTACAATCCGCGTTACCAGGTGCTGCCAGCGGGCATGAATCTGATCGGAACTCAGGCCATCCGGCGGTTCACGTTTGAGATCGATCCGTCCAACATGAAACCGGATGCGCTAGCCCAACCGATCGATGTATCGACCGACGAAACTTTGATTGCATCCCTGAAAAAGGTGGTCGCCGGGCCTGAGGTTCGAATCTTTCCCGCGAACTACCGGCCGACAAACAATATTGTCGTGATGCCGATGCGTTATATGAGTTTCCAAAGGGCAGGTGGGACTGATGGCGGAGGAGTGTATCCGAGCGAGTCATCTGCTCCAATATTAATGGGTGTAAAGACGACAGTGGGTGAACGCGAGTTCGTCGGGGACTTCCTGTTTGATACCGGGTCGCCGCTCACGATCATTTCCCGGAGACAGGCCTACTCACTGGGTTTGATCCCCTCCGCCAACCCGTCGTTTGATCAACCGGAAATCCACGACGCGATCCCGGGGGGCTCCGGCAGGGAGACTGGTATCCCGGGGTTCGTGCTCAGTTCGATCAAGATGCGAAACCCGGCGGGCCAGATCATCGAATGGCAGGACGTGCCGGTGGTGGTGCACGACGTGTGGATCGAACAGTCTAACGGCACCCGGTCGGTCCGCGACGGGATCATCGGCAACAACCTTTTTCTTCCATCGACCAGCGGGGACTTCGGCGACGCAGGGCTCAAGATCGCCCCGGCGCCGTTTCCTAGAATCTGGATTCACGGACCCAGTGCTGAACTCTGGATCGAACGCCCAGCCGTTGATTCGAAGTGAGTGCCCTGGGTTGAAAGCCGTGCATTCACGATGCCTGCCGCAGAACTTCCAGCGGCGGTTGCCTGAGAATCTTGCGGCCGGTGAGAGTTCCGATAGCCACGGTGATTGCAATGTTAATTGCGATCGCGATCAGGAGGTGAGGCAGCGGAACACTGAAACTGGTCTTGAAAACGAAGTGAGTCAAAAGCCCCTGTGCGCCCACCGCCAACGTGACGCCCGCGAGGCTGGCCATGAGTCCGAGCACAACGAACTCGATCAATTGAATTTGGGCGAGTTGACTCGACACCGCGCCGAGCGTCCGCAGAAGAATCGTTTCCTGAATGCGCTGAAACCGGCTGTTCAACACCGCAGTAATGAGCAGAACGATGCCGGTGAATACGGTGAAGAGCGCGATGAACCGGATCGCGACGGAAATCTTCGAGATGATTTCTTCCACCGCCCCCAGAATTAATGAGAGGTCGACCGCAGACACGTTGGAGAATTGTTGGACGATAGCGCGCTGAAGCCTGCCCGAACTCGCGGCATCCGGCGTGCGCGTTGTCACAATGAAAAAGCCGGGTGCGTCCTCCAAAACACCCTCGGGGAAAACAACAAAGAAATTGGCCTGCACGCGGCGCCACTCGACTTTGCGCAGGCTGGCAATCCTCGTGGTGAGCGGGATGCCCTGAATATCAAAAATGATTTCGTCGCCGAGGGTCACGTGCAGGTCCTTCGCGATTCCTTCCTCCATTGAAATCGGAACCACTTCATCATCGAACGAGGCGTGTGCTATCCATTCGCCAGCGACCAGTTCTTCGGCATTGCCGAGTTCGCTGCGGTAGGTCGAGCGGTATTCGCGGCGCAACGTCCATCCCGGAATGCGGTCCTTGCCTGGGCGGTCTGACAGTTCGCTCACGCTCGTTCCCTTGATCGATTCGATGCGCATGGTGACGACCGGCGAGGCATCGATGATCGGCAGGTTCTGTCCACGCATCACGGATCGCACGCCGTCGATCTGATCGGGTTGAATGTCGTAGAGAATGGTGTTGGGCTGAGTCCCGTCCTGTTCCGGCAGCAGGTCGTTAACGAGCGAATGCTGCACCAGATAAAGTGTCAGGATCAGGAATGTCCCGAGTCCGAGCGAAACCATCAGCAGAACCGTGCGATTGCCGGGACGGAACAGACTCGAAAACCCGTATCGAAACACGAACGGCCATTTTAGTTTCGCCAGGAAACGAAATATCCACGTGATAAGTTTTGCGTTGAGCGTGAGCAGGCCCAACGCCGCCGCGAGCCCTACGGCAAAGCCAACGCCATGTTGCCAGCGTTCACTTTGAAAGATAGCGAAACCCAGAATGGCCAGGCCAATGAAGCCTCTCAGAACCAGCAGCCACGGATCAAATCGCGATGACACGGTTCCCACGGTGCGAAGAACGGCGAGCGGTGATACCCTCCGAACTTGCAGAAGCGGCATCAAGCTGAAGAGAAACGCGATCACAAACCCAACCGCTCCGCCGATGACCGTCGGCGTCCAGAAGATCCGGAAAGTGACGTTGAACGGCAGCAGTTGATCGAAGACCAGCGGAAGAAGTTGGACGATCAACAGTCCGACGACCACCCCTCCGACCGCGCCGATGAGTCCGAGGGCGGCTCCTTGAATGAGGAAAATGCTGAACGTATCGAACGTGCCCGCGCCGAGACAACGCAGGACGGCGACCGAGTTCAGCCGTTGTTGGATATGCGATTGCAACGCACCAGCGATGCCGATGGAACCAAGCAGCAGGGCGATAAACCCGACGAGATTGAGGAATCGATAGAGATTGCCCATCGCATTGCCGAGCTCCTGTTTGCGTTCCTCGACTGTGTCATAGTGCAACCCAAGGTCCTCGCGACGTTCTTCGAGTTCTGCGACTGCCTGACTGACCGCCTCGTCTGATTCCATCCGGACATAGCGGCGGTAGCGGGCCAGACTGGACGCGCCCATCAATCCGGTTTCCTCAAGTCGATCAAGCCGGAGGTAGACCCGTGGTGCAACAGCGGAGAAGAACACGTTGTCGCCGGGGATTTTTTCGAGAGCACCGACAATCGGAAAAGTCGATTCGCCGACCTTGATTGAATCTCCAACCTGCGCGTTGAAGGTGTTCATCAGCGAACTTTCCACGACGACACCCTCGCCTTGAAGGAAGCGGTCCCAACCATCGGCGGGTTGAGTTTCGATCTCGCCGTAGTATGGAAACGCGCCGCTGATGGCCCGTACCTGCGCCAATCGAGTGTCCTGGGATTTCGGAAAAAAGACCATCGATGAGAAGAGGGTCTGATCGGATTGATCCTCGCTGAGTCCGTCGATAAACTTCGATTGCGATTCCGTGAACGGTTGACGCGATTCAAAGAGCAGATCGGCGCCGAGCAGGCCTTTCGACTGTTCTTCAATCGCGGACTCGAGGTTGCGACCGAAGACCCCGATCGCGACCATCGCGGCGATTCCCAAGATGACCGAACTGGAAAAGAGAATCAGTTTGCCGCGGCTTCTGCGGCTGTCGCGCCAGGCCATTCGGAACAGCCAGCTTGCGGAAACGCGGTTGCTCGTCGGTGCGCTCATTGTCCTGCGGTCATGCGTTGGTCTTCGATCAACTTGCCCTTTTTCAATCGCAAAACCCGGCCTGTTCGGGATGCTAGGTCTAGGTCATGGGTGACGAGGACCAGCGCTGTCTGATGCTCGCGATTCAGCGCGAATACGAGATCGATCACGTGTTTTGCGGTTTCGTTGTCGAGGTTGCCGGTGGGTTCATCGGCGAAGAGGACGCGCGGCTGGTTGATGAACGATCTGGCAATGGCAACGCGTTGTTGTTCGCCACCGCTGAGCTGCGAAGGATAGTGATCAGTGCGGTCGCCGAGCCCGACGCGGTCGAGCAGTTCACGGGCGGCAGATTGCACGTTCGTGCGGCCATGAAGCTCCAGTGGCAGCATGACATTTTCGATGGCGGTGAGATTCGGCAGCAGATGAAAACTCTGAAAAACGAATCCGGTTCGCTCGTTGCGAAGGCGGGCCCGCGCATCTTCGTTGAGCGGTCTCAGGTCGACTCCATCGATCGCGACCGACCCCGAAGTTTCGCGATCCAGTCCGGCGCAGAGGCCGAGCAGGGTTGTCTTTCCGCTGCCCGAGGGGCCAACGATGGCGCACGTTTCCGTGGGTTGGATCGAAAATGTAACGTCGTCCAACACGGTGAGCCGTTCGCTTCCGTTCGCGTAGATCTTCGTCAAGTTGCGGACGGCAAGGACGGCCGTTGCGTCAGATGGATTGTTGGTGTCAGGCACGGGTGGACTTGCTGTTCTGGTTGACGCGCCGTAGGTTCGCGCGACGGTCGGGCGGGGCAACGCGTTTGCATGGAGAGAGTGCCGATGATCGACCGATGTTCAATAAGAATACGAGAGCTTTGAAATGACGCAAATGATCCACCTCCTGTCGTTCGCATTTGTAATGATGTGCTGCGGTGTTATTGGCGGTGCGGATTCGGACGGGCAGAAGCGAACCATCGTCGTGCTGGGTGACAGCATCGCAGCCGGGTTGGGGGTTGATCCGGATCAGGCGTTTCCCGCCGTGCTTGAGAAACTTGTTGCGAAGGGCGGTTATCCGTTTCACGTCGTAAACGCAGGTGTCAGCGGTGACACGACGGCGGGTGGATCCAGGCGAATCAATTGGTTGCTCAAACGCCCGGTGGAAGTGCTGATCATTGAGCTGGGCGGCAACGATGCCTTGCGTGGGATTTCACCGGAAACAACGGCGGAGAATCTGGAATCCATCATTGCCAGCGCACGGGCGAAGCAGCCTGATATCCGGATCGTTCTCACCGGGATGCAGATTCATCAGAACATGGGCCTGGAATACACCGCCGAGTTTAAGGCGCTTTTCGGAAAGGTCGCCAAGAAGACTGAAGTCGCTCTTGTGCCGTTCCTGTTGGAAGGCGTTGGAGGTGATCCGGAATTGAATCAGGCCGATCAGATTCATCCAAATGCGGAAGGGCACCGGATCGTCGCGGAGAACGTCTGGAGGATTCTTGAGCCGGTCCTGAAGTCTGCGGGTGCGCCGGATTCATCTCGGTCGAGAACCTCTGATCAGAGAGCCGGGAACGCGGGAAAGTGACGGCCGGGAACCGGGAGGCGGGGCCGGTTCGGCGTCCTGATCGTCAGGTTCATCCTGTCAAAAATACCTCCAAATCGGTTGATTGGCCGCTCAGACAGCAGTCTGACAGGTTGGGGTGTTGTGAATAACTTTACCCCATATATGGTGTAAAACGACTTTACAGCCCCCTCCAGATTGTGTTTTCTCCAAACCCGTATGTATCTCAAAAACCTCACAGTGCTGGGTTTCAAGTCGTTTGCAGACAAGACGTCTTTGAACTTCCTTCCGGGGGTGACGTCGATCGTCGGGCCGAACGGTTGCGGGAAGTCGAACGTGTCGGACGCGATCCGTTGGGTTTTGGGCGAACAATCCGCCAAGGCACTCCGCGGCAAGGAGATGGCGGACGTGATTTTCAACGGCACGGACAAGCGCAAACCGCTCGGAATGGCCGAGGTTTCCCTTACTTTGGGCGATGTGGATGAGGACCAGCTTCGGGCTGCCGGGATCGATCTGGATTACGATGAAATCACGGTCACGCGGCGCGTGTTCCGCGATGGGGGGTCCGAGTATTTCATCAACAAAACCAGCTGCCGGTTGAAGGACATTCAGCAGTTGTTCATGGGAACGGGTGTCGGGCGGACGAGCTACTCGATCATGGCGCAGGGGAACATCACCCAGTTGCTTTCCAGCAAACCGGAAGATCGCCGGATGGTTTTTGAAGAGGCGGCCGGGATCACCAAATTCAAGGCGCAGAAAAAAGAGGCGCTTCGCAAACTCGAATATACCGAACAAAATCTGGTGCGCGTCGGAGATCTGATCCGCGAGATCAAACGGCAGATCGGCTCGTTGCAACGTCAGGCCGGCAAGGCTAGGCGTTACAAGGAATTCATGACCCAGCTTGAGCACCTGGACACTCAGTTGGCGCGCCATCAGTTTGATGTTCTCGAGAGTGAGATTGCAACGCGTCGCGAGCAGCTGGAAGAGTTGCGCCAGGGGGTGGAGCAGGGGAAGACCGACATTCTGCAAACTGAAGACGAGGTCCTGCAATTGCGCGACCGGATGTCCGAATTGGAGCATCAGATCAGCGAATCGCAACAGCGCGGGATGGAGCTCAAATCCCAGATAGACCAGCAGGAAAATCGGGCGCAGTTCAATCAACAGCGCCTTCAGGAAATCGAAACGCAAAATGCCCGTGCGCTGTCGGAAATCACGCAGTGCGACGAACGCAGGTTCGCCGCAGAACTGGAGATCGAGAGCGTCACGCTGCGCATCGAAGAATCGCTCAAGAAGGTCGATGAACAACGCGTTCAACTTGAAGAAAAACGCGAGGCGTTACGAATGGTTGACGGCGAACTGATTCAGCGGCAGGAAGAACTCCGTCACGCCCAGTCGGCGGCGTTCACGGCGGCGCAGGAATTGTCACGTCGTCGCAACGAACTCAATGCGCTCGAACTACAGAAGCGAGGCAACGTTGTTCGTCTCGAAAAACTTTCAGCGGAGAAGATCCAGCTTGAGGAAGAGCGTACGCGGTTGGAAACGCGTCTGGCAGAATTCGCCACCTTGGTAGAATCCGAAACGCTGAGCGTCCAGACACATCGCGGCACCGTGGAGGAACGGCAGACGCGGTTGAAGGAATTGCACGTCGAGTTGGTGGATTCCACGCAGTCACTGGACGTGCTGTTGCGCGAGCAGGCCGAAAAGAAATCCCGGCTGCAGGTGCTCCAGGATCTGGACCGTTCGCACGAGGGATTCGGTGAAGGCACGCTCGCGGTGCTCAAATCCGCCGAGGGTTTGATGGGATCGCTCGCGGACAAAATCCGCGTTCCCAACGACTACGTTCTGGCGGTTGAAACCGCACTGGGCCACAACCTGCAGCTCATCCTCACAGAACAATCCGAGACTGCCGAAGGCATTCTCGCGGATCTGCGTTCAAACAAACGAGGTAAGGCGAGCATCGCCGCGTTGGGCTTGGGCCGGGCTGCTGATGTTTCGCCAGTTTCGGGGCAAGATGCCCCGAACACTTTGGATGCTGGCCGGGCCGCTTTGGAAGTGATCGAGGCGGAGGATTCCGTGAAGCCGTTGCTCGCGAGTTTGCTCGGGGCCACGCGGATTGTTCCGGATCTCGCTGCGGCGACCGCCGCGTTCAAGAGCTCGAATGGCGCGTTTGATTTTGTCACGCAGACCGGTGAAATGCTGACGCGAAACGGCGTTTACTCCGGCGGCCACGCGAATGGTGATGGCAAGGGTTCGGCCTCGATTCTGGCGCGCAAAAATTTGATCGATGTGTTGAACGTCGAGATCAGCGGGCTTCAACAAAACGTCGAGGACGCGAGCCGCGCGAAGGGCGCGTTGCAGAGCGAGCAAACGAATTTGCAGGCCGGTTTGCAGGAAGCCCAAACGGAGTTGCGTCAACAGGAGGTCGCCGTCGCCACCCGCAAGGGCGAGGTGACCGCACTGGAAAATTCGCAGCGCGGTTTGCATCAGAAGATTGAAACCGTCGTTTATGAAATTCAAAGTCTGGCGGAGCAGGACACGGAAGGAAATCTCAAGCGCGATGAGCTGACCCGGCAGCTTGCCGAGCTGGAGCAGAGGGAGAAAACTGCGCAGGATCAGTTGACCGAATTGAGCGAGGGACTCGAGGAAATGCGCGAACGTCGTGAGATGGCGAATTCGGTTTTGACCGAAGCCAAGGTCGCGTTCGCCAGCGAGGAACAGATGCTCGCATCGTCGCAGCGCCAGAAAGGTCCGCTGGAACAGCGCATTCAGGAATTGACCAACCAAGTCGCCGCACGCCGCACGGAATCCGAAGAGTGTTTGAACCGGAAATCGCACAGCGAAACCGAGATTACCGACGCGCGCACGCAGGTCGAGCGCGTTCAACACGAACGCGAACAGGTCAGCGCGCAGACGGCGTTGCTCACCGGCCAACGGAGCGAACAGCAGCAGATCATTTCCGGGCGCGAAGAGCAGATGCGCGCGCAACGGGAGGCTCTCGGCGAATTGCAGCAGCAGCGGACATCGATCGAGGTGGAGCTGGCCCAGAAGGGGATGACGATGCAGAACCTGACGGAACGGATTCAGGAGAAATACCACATCGCCATTGATGAGATTCGCAGTGAGTGCATCACGATCACCTACGCCGACGAAGGCCAGGCGCGGGTACAAACGGTTTCGCCCGAGGAGATGGCGGAAGCCGGTGTGGCCACGGATTGGAACGCGGTGGCGGGTGAGGTGAAACAGATTCAGGACAAGATCGAAGGTATGGGTCCGGTCAACGTGGTCGCCATCGAGGAATACGAGGAGGCGGAAGAACGCTACAATTTCCTGACCACACAAAACGATGATCTGGTGAACGCGAAGACGGAGCTGGTTGAGGTGTTGTCGCGCATCAACACCCAGACCCGCGAGATGTTCATCGCGACATTCAACCAAATTCGCGAGAATTTTCAGCTGCTGTTCACCGAGATCTTCGGCGGCGGTAAGGCGGATCTGGTCCTGACCGAAGCGGAAGATGTTTTGGAATGCGGCATCGACATCGTGGCGCGTCCGCCCGGCAAACAGCTTCAGGGCATCACGCTCCTCTCCGGCGGTGAGCAGACGATGACGGCGGTGGCGTTGCTGTTCGCGATTTATCAGGTGAAGCCGAGCCCGTTCTGCGTGCTCGACGAGCTGGACGCGCCGCTCGACGAATCCAACATCAACCGGTTCATCCTCGTGTTGAAGCGGTTCACCGAGCAGTCGCAGTTCATCATCATCACGCATAACAAACGCACGATTGGAATGGCCGACGTTCTCTACGGTGTAACGATGCAGGAAACCGGCGTGAGCAGCATCGTCAGCGTGAAGTTCCACAAAGCAAATGAGAAGGTGACCGACCACGAAGCGCGGGATCTGGTGCCAAAAGCCGTCGGTCAGGAACAGATCGAAGCAATGGAAGACGACACGCACACCAAGGGCGAAACGATGGAGATCGCGATGGCGAAGTAGGGCAGGCATCCTGCCTGCCTGTTGCGGCCGAGAAAGCCGGACGTGGGTAAAAGTATTTCGCGAACGCTGGGCGGCACCGGCTGTGGGTTCCGTCACCCGTGACAGGCAGGATGCCTGTCCTACTTTAGTGTCGCGTAAACGCGCTGCACGTCATCCTGATCGTCGAGGTCGTTCAGGAATTGAACCACCTCTTCACGCGCGGCCTCGTCCAATTCTGTCAGTTCCTTCGCGAGGAAACGCAGTTCCAAATTGACGGTTTTCCATCCCTTCGCCTGCAACGCTTTCGAGACGGCATCCAGATCTTTGATCTCGGTGATGAACGTGGCGCCGATGCTTCCGTCCGGGATCTCATCGGTGTCCAGCGCTTCGACTTCCTGCGCCCCGGCTTCAATGGCGTCGTCCTCCGGGTCGCGATCAGTTTCGGTGTGTGTTGCTTCGACCACACCAAGGTGATTGAAGAAGAACCCGACGCTGCCCGGGGTTCCGAGTGAGCCCGTCTTGAACAGGATGCGGATCTCAGGTGCCGTGCGGTTGCGGTTGTCCGTGTAGCACTCGACGATGACCGGGATCTTGTGCGGCGCAAATCCTTCAAACGTGACGTGCTCGAAGATGACGCCGTCGTCGGCTTCACCGCGGATCTTTTTCAGTGCGCGATCAATGGTGTCGCGCGGGACGGAATTCTTCCGCGCCTTTTCCAGAGCGGCGTACAGACGGGGGTTCAAATCCGGGTCCGCGCCGCCCGATTTGCCGGCGATCAGCAGGTCCCGGACGATCTTTCCGACGACCTTGCCCTTTTTCTTGGCACTGATCTCGCGATGTTTCTGCTTCCATTGTGCACCCATAAGCGGCGGCGAGTGTGCTGCATCCCGAGAAAATATCAATAGAGTTTCGCAGGGAGGAGCACGCAGTAGTCAGGCGCTTCTCGAGGATCGGGCCGCAAGGGCGTACGGTCGCGTATGGATTGCGCCTGTCTGCTGCGGACCTTCATACTTGGATTGACCTCATTACGAGGCTCCCTGTGTCTTTCGATGCACAGGTTGACACAGTCTTCGCCGAGACGTAATTTTCAGGAATGGACAGGGCAAGACTCAAGTTATCTGAGAGCACCTTCGCGATGGTTGCGGTTTTATTGCTTACTTTTCATGGCGGCGAACACGCCGGGGTTAGCCAGGATATCTGGCAGTCCATCAGTAGTGCCGGGTACGGCAGTTTCCATTCTGTTTCGAACGGACTTCGTTTTCAGGTGAGGGTTGTCGAACCATACTCCGGACCATTCACCGCGTGCCTGACGTCGCCGACATCCACCAATGTGTTTGATCTGGGGGATGGAACGTCGCGGTACTTCACGCATTGCGAACTGGTCCGAAATCCGTTTCTTCCGCCTGAAAAACTGGACCAGTGGTCCTGTGGTCTTCTTACCGAAGGAACCCAGTATGCCGGATTCTTCGAAATCTCTGATTCTTTGAGAAACGACCTGGAGAAAGGCGTCACTGAATTCTCACTCCTGTCCGAAACCGAAGAAATGTTCAGCGGCTCGATGAACAGAGCCACGATACCGCAACTCCGCGTCGAACAAATCAGCACCAATAATGTGGTGACCTGGGATTCTGACGGGCAATGCTTTGTCAATGTAGCTACGACGCTCAACGGTGAAGGGGATTGGCTGACCGCGACCAATATCCGGTGGAAGGGCGAGAGCAATATTTTAGTTCATCCAACAACGAATTCGGTATTCTTTTATCGTCTGGGATGGTTCTCCAGTCCGTAGGGCTCGAGTTCCCGGTCGGCAATGCGTGCGCCGTCGGGAACGCTCTTGCGGTGACGCGAATCAGTTGGTAGTTTCCGCGTCTCACCGCTGCCGGTGTGGCGAAATTGGTATACGCAAGAGACTTAAAATCTCTCGATCGCAAGATCATATCGGTTCAAGTCCGATCACCGGCACCATTTTCCCCAATTTTCAGACCAGCAGACTACTCGCATCGGTTTCTTGGTATCGGCGGCTGAGCCCGCCGCACGGTTTGAGATTACTCTGCGGCCGGCTGGACGTTTTGTTTTGCTCCAACGGTGATGGCCGGGTTTAATCGGCCTCCAGATGCAGACACCCTTTCAACCCGATGAGGCCATGCTCTCGTCGCGCGGTCCGGAACAGGAATACTGGCTGGCCCGTGCGGAGGAAGCGACCTTGAGCCAGTTTGGGCGTGAAGTGTTCGTGCGTGCGGTTGTCGAGGTCTCGAATTTTTGCCGGGAGAATTGTTCCTACTGCGGGATGCGACGCGACAACCGTTCGTTGAGCCGGTTTCGGGCGGAGGCGGATCAGCTGGCGGAACTGCTGATCGAACACCGGCCCGCGAGCGTGACCGACGTCAACATTCAGGCAGGCGAAGATCCTGTTGCCGTTCGAAAAGTGGTGCTCCCGCTTTTGAAATATTTGAAGCGCGAGACCAACCTGGGACTCAGTGTCTGTGTTGGTACGTTGAGCAAGGAGCTCTACGACGAACTCCGGAACGCGGGTGCCGCGATCTATATAATGAAGTTCGAGATTGGCGACGCGCTCGAGTACGAGCAATTTTCCGCGCCCGGAAATCAAAAGGAACGGTTGGAACACATTCGATTGCTGGCAGGCGGAGGCTGGAAGGTGAGCTCGGGATTCATCGCTGGCTTGCCCGGCCAAACCATGGACTCGCTGCTGACGAATCTGCGGGTGGCGGCATCGCTGCCGTTGAGTGGTTGTTCGGTCAGTCCATTCATTCCCGGGGACGAGACAGCCCTGGCTGATGCAAAAATGGCCAACGTGGATCTGGTTCTCAACAGCATGGCGGCGTTGCGATTGATGCGACCGGACTGGATCATCCCATCGGTGAGCGCTCTGAACCTCGCGGAACCGGGCCGGGGATATCGACGTGGCATTCGTGCCGGCGGAAATCTTGCCACAATCAACATGACGCCGGAAGGCGTGCGCGGGAATTATCTGCTCTATAAACGGGACCGCTTCATCATGAGCGAAGACCGAATCTTGAGCGCCATTGAAGCACAGGATCGGGTTCCATCAACGACCGGTTTGGAGGAACACTTCAGACTGCGGGACGAGCCCCTCCTGAGCGATCAAAGCGCGACGTCCGTTCGGTAACACTCCCGCCGACATTCCGTTGATGTATCTACACGAGCAGATACGTTTCATTGTTTCTAGCAGGGCGGCAAATCGCTCGAGATGTTCGTGCCCGTGATGGAGGTTGGAGACGATGCCCGCGTTCGTGACACCAAACTCGTACAATCGATCGATGATTGGACGGTGAGATAGCTTCGTGAGCGCGCCACGCTAATAGACGGGAGTCGGGCAGACAATTGAACAACCACTGATTCAAGCATCACTCAACCGTAACACTAAAAACGGTCTGGCCGGAGACTGTCTCGCCCCGACCAGCCCCTTGGTGATCGTTCCAGACGCTATTGGCTTTTCGGTTTGGAGACCCAGTAGAAGGCGTTGAACAGGAGCGTCTGATACGCGGAGTGTGCGTGCGCCTGTTCGTCGTGGCCAAGGGTCAGGCCGACGATCCGGGCTTTGGGATGCTTCACAACGAACACCTGCGGAAACGTTTCCTTTTTCGGTTCCGAATACGCGGTGGCGAGCACTTCGATCGGCGTTCCGGCGGAGTCCGGCGTGAAGTAGTAGAGCTCGTCGGTAATCTTGAATTCGGCGGGCACACCTTTCATTAGCGGATGATTCGGCTTGGTGACCTTCACCTCGAATTCACCGAACTTGTTATGACCGCGCGAACCGCCACCGGCCAGTTCCTTGTTGAACTCCGGCCAGTCGTTCCAGTTGTACCAGAGACCGGGATGAAGGAGGATCAAGCCCTTGCCCGCGTTCACGTGATCGAAGATCGCCTTGCGAACGGCGGGATCGGGGAACGCCTTGTTGGCGCTGATCAAAATCACGTCGGCCGATTTCACCAGATCAACGGTCAGGTCCTGCGGCTCAAAGTAACGCGGTGAATATTTGCCGGTGTCCTTCAGCAGTTTGCTGTCGTATTCGTTGAACCATTTCTGGTAGTCGTGCGACGCGCCGCCACCGATGAGCAACGCCTTCGTGCCCTTGCCCCATTCACTTTTCGGTGCAGCAGCTGCGGTCTTCGTTGCCGCGTCGGGAGCCTTGGAACCGGGTTCGGCGTTTTCAACCGTGATGCCGATGAACGTCGGCGCCACTTCGTTGTTGAAGCTGGCGAGCGTGATCTTGTCGATCATCGCCGTCTTCTTCAGGTCCTTGCTGAAGTAACGCACCTGACCGCCGCGAACGAGGTTGGGAACCGAAATCGATCCGGGCACATCGGAGTCGTTGATGTAATCTGCGTATTCCAGGCCGTTCTTGAAGATCAGTTCCTCGGTGTCGCCACCCGCATAATGAACGGTCGCCTTGACGACCGGCAGACCGTTGAGTTTCGCCGCATCAAACGGCGAGCCCCAACCGGCGATGCCGCTGAGGAAGTGCAGACGGTTCGCTTCCGCGCCCACGGGAATTTCCACGGACTGCGCGTAATCGGGCGCGATGCCGAGTTTGCCTTTCAGCGTGAGCAAATTGCGACCGCCGGAGTTGCGTTCCGGATTGATGACATCGAAGGGCACGTCACCGACGTTGATGGTGCCGAACGTTCTCAGCTTCACGGTGCCGCCTTCGAACTCGTGGCTGCCGTAGATTCCTACCTTGGAACCGCCGTTGAACGTGTCGGTCAAATTCAGAATGCGGAACCGCTTCGAATCTGCCGTGACGAACGCCAGCAGATCGCGAAGCCCTTCGGCTCCGAATGACTCGAACCCTTCCGGCATCAACGACCGACCGGTATTGCGGCGGCTCGCGATGTTGCTCTTGGAAATCTCGGTCTCACCCGCCGCATTGCGCAGGGCGACCATCGAATTGTTTTCACGCGTGACGATGCCGTCATAGATTTCTCCGTCCTTGGTTTCGATGGACCAGGCGACAAAGGACGGATCCACCTCCTTGTTCGGATCAATGATATGTCCGATCAATTCCGCCGGACCGTGGGCGCCCATGCCGGTCAGCGCGGGGCCGACGTTGTTGCCCAGTTCACCGAATTTGTGACACGTGGCACAGGCAGCGGTGAACAGCAGTTTTCCATTCTCAACATTGCCGGGCTTTTCAACCTCGTGCACCAGGCTGGCGATGAGTACGGCCTTTTCCTTGGCTTCAGGTCCGCGCAATTTGTCCATCACGGTGTTTGCCCGGGCGGCGACGTCCGCGCTCGGGTGGATACGGAGACGATGGATGTTTGCTGGGCCGAGTGTATCCGCGTTGATGTCTTTGTTTTGGAGGGCGGTCAGCAATGCCATGGACCAGGTGGTTCGTTTCAACAGCTCGTTCAACGCGGCCGTCTGAAGTTCACCATTCAGTTTGGGATAGGCCTTGATGACCTGATCGGCGGCGGCCTCGTCGGGAACATTTCCGAGGGCATTGATGACCCCCATCTGGAGTACGGTGGAACTGTTTGCGTTGCCGAGCAATGAACCGACATTGCCGAGTGCATCCGGCGCAATGGAGCGTGCGCCAATCAATGCCGTTGCGATCTGCAAACGTTGCGCAGCGGAGAGCGAGGTTTTCTTAAGTTCGCCGCTCAACGTCGCGACCTGCGTTTTGATGGTGCCAGCGAGCGCACCGTTCTGATCCCAGCTGGTGGCGATCGGAATTGCGGCGGCGGAGAGTCCGGCGTTCGGTGAACTGACCAGTGTCTTCAGCGTGTTTTGCAGTTCATTGCTAAAGGTCGGTTTTTGATCCCGGTTCACTCCGGTGGCCAGGCTTTCCAGTGCGGCCTGCTTGGCGGCGTCCTGCGAAGCCGGACGGGCGGCGAGGGCGATGACGAGTTTGGCGACCTCGTTTGCGTCGGGTGAACTCACGAGCAGCGAGGTGAGCTGTCCGATCAGTTCGTTGCTCACCGGCGTCATCGCCAAGGCGGCGTCGAGGACGGTGGATGGCGAACTATTCGCTGCGGCCAGGAAGGCGGAGCGCGACCAGTTGTCGTTGAGCTTCGGATAAACCTGAACCATCGCCGTGGCGACGTCGGCATTGATTTCAGCCAGCGCAATTGCCTTCAACGCTTCGAGCCGGATGCGCGGATCAGAGTCCTTCAACGCCTTGATCACGACGTCAGTTCCCGCGGCCGCATTGCCGAGTCCGGCGGCGGCGACCATCATCACGTTCTTGCGAACGGCAGAATTGCCATCGGAAGCGGCGGCGCTCTCGGTTTTCGCATCGAGCTGACCCAGACGGGCGAGCACCCAAAGGGCGGCAACGCGTGCTTCTGCCGGCTTGTCCGAGAGCGCGACTTTCTTGATCGAATCGGCTGCGCCGGGGTCATTCTTTTCCACCAGCAACCGGACGGAATTCATGCGCACGTGGCGGTTCGGTGTCTCCAAGGTCTTCACCAGTTCGGCGGTCGAGACCTTGGCGAGGTTTGGAACCTTGAGTGTTTTCGCGTCCTTGTGATCGAGACGGTAAATGCGGCCGTAATAGTGATCGCGGTCAGGACGGATCGCGGCGTTGCGCGGACCGTGCTTTGGTCCGCGGGTGTCGTTGTGGATGACTGCCTGGTTGTAAAAATCGATGATGTAAACCGCGCCGTCGGGTCCGACGCGGACTTCGATCGGGCGGAACCAGTAGTCGTTGCCGGCGATGAATTCCATCTCTTCACGACCCGGTGCCTTATGTCCGGTGAAGCTGATCCCGTCCTGATTGATGATCTGGTGGTGAACAATATTGATCGTCGGTTCAGTGGTGAAATAGTTGTAGTTCCACTCAGATGGCCAGGAGCCACCGTCGTAAATGACCGTTCCGGCGGCGGCGGTGAATTGTCCGACCCAGTCGATCTGAACGTAGGGCAGCTGATCGTACGGAATTGGCGGATAGGTTTTCAGGCTCTTGGAAACAATCGTGTAGCTCGGGGTGCCCGGGATGCGGCCTTTGGCGAGCAGGTTTTCGCCGAGCACGGTGTTCATCAGGAGATCGCCGCTGGTGGGTTGCGTCCAGAAGATCTCATTGTCCCAAGTGACCTGAAGTCCCCAGGTGTTCCCGCCTTTTGATGAGAACTGTTCGATGGCCGAACCGTCAGGTTTGAAGCGGATCACGCCGGAGCCGATGGAACCAAAATCCTTGCTGCCGTCGGCGTTCATCACGTGCTGGCTGGAGCTGTAACCGTGCGTGCCGTAGATCCAGCCGTCGAAGCCCCAGCGCAAGTTGTTCAACAGGGAATGGGTGTCGCCATGGCCGAGATTCTTATAGAGCGTCTCCACCTTGTCCGCCGTGCCGTCGCCGTCCGTGTCGCGGAGGAAAAGGATTTCCGGAGCCTGGGAAACGATGACGCCGTCCTGGTAGAAGACGAAACTGGTGACCAGTTCCAAGCCGTCGTAGAAAATCTGTTTCTTGTCCATCACCCCGTCACCATTCGTGTCGGTGAGGATGGAGATCTTGTCGTGGGCGGGACGGTCAAACCGGCCGTCGTGCTTGATCGGCGGATCGGCGACCCAGCGTTGCACGAGATCGCTCTTGTCGTTGGCGTAACGACCGTCCGGGTATTCCGGGGTTTCCGCGACCCACAAACGACCCTGCGGATCCCAGTTCATGTTCATCGGCTTGTTGATCAGCGGTTCGCTAGCCACCAGCGTGACGTTGAAGTCGGGATGCACGGTCAGTTGGGCGATGGTGGATTGCGGCCGGGAAGGGCCGCCGACTGGGTAGAGCAGGGAGGCGAGTTCCTCCGTCTCGGCGAACTCATCGACGTTGTCGCGATGGCCTGCCCAGGCGATGGCCCGCAGCAGGAACGCGCGGTATTGCGGCAGCTCAAACGTGCCAAACAAATGGCCCGGAAGACTGACCACGGCGCGATAGGGTTTGCCGCCGTCCAACGTGTTTTCGTAGGTCCAGATCTGCGGCGCGATGTCATAGACCGACACCTTGCCCTGGCCGGGAAGTCCCCGTGAATCCTGCTTCCGCGCACCGGAAAGATTCGGGGTGTAGGCGGCCGCCAGCACCGTGATATCCGGGCTCAGGTCCATGTCGTAATAAATTTCGTCCTGCAAATCAAAGTTGGCGATGCCCGTGGTGAGCGGGTGCGTGCGATCGACGAAGTAGAGGCTCTCCGGCCCCTCCAGCCACTTGGTCTGATCCCAGACCCAGGTGCCGCCGACGATCTTCTTCAAATACTCGGCGCTGCCTTCCTCCCGTTCCGGCACAGCGGCGGTGTGGATCAGCAGAACGCCCCCTCCTCGTTTCAAAAACGCGTCCATGCCCGGACGTTTGTCCTTGGGAATGTGGCCGCCTTCCTGGGCGTACATCACGAGCACATCGACTTTGGCGAGTTGTTCGGGGGTCGGGAATTCCTTCCCGCCGGTCACGACCATTCCGCGTTCGGTCAGGAGTTCGGTTGCCTCGGTCAAAAAGCGCGCATGCTCGTGCACGCCGTTGCCTTCGGGGCCGTGGGATTTTGCACCGCCGCGAACGAACACCCGGAGTGGGGCGGCCGTCAGTGCGGAGACTGTGAGGAGAAATGTAAGAAGCAGGGTTAACTTTCGCATAAGGATAACGGGGTGGACGGTTCTAAATCAGCGGGGCTTCAAATTGTCATTGGCAGATGGAATTCCAGGGTTCTTCGCCGCTGACATCGACCATGAACGGTCCTTTGGCGGCGGCGGGTGAAAGAATGGCGAGGATGACGGCATCCTTGCTGGATGAATTAAACGTGGCGTGAACGATGCCTTTCGGAATGTGCGCGACCTCTCCGACCTTGAGCACCTGTTTTTCCTTTTCAACCCACTGCTCGACTTCGCCTTCGAGGACGTAGATGGCTTCCTCCAGTTCGGGGTGGGTGTGGAAGTTATGGCCTTCACCGGCCGGCAGGATTGCGCGGCAAATCTGGAGATCCTCCGCGGCGCAGACTTCTGGACGGCACATCCAATAATTGGTGCGGCCCTTGAAGTCCTCCTTCATGGCCTCGGCGTCGGTGATGAAAACGTTTTTACTCATGAATACTTATTAACCACAGATGGACACAGATATAGGATGAGGAACTTTTACGCGAATTCCGCCAATTCTCGCGAATGAATTCCAGACCCAATTCGTGTAAATTCGTGAAATTCGCGTAAAGTATTTCTTCTCAGTGCTCTCCGTGCCTCCGCGGTGAATTTCACTTCTTCTTCGCCTTGGCCACGGTTTTGCGTTTTCCGAAGTTCTGGGCGGCGGGGGCTTTGAGTTTCTTGAATTCCTTCGTCAGGTTCGTGAGCGAGGCTTCGATACCCATGCGTTCGAGTGAGCTGGCTCCGACGAATCCGACGGCATCGGTGTTCGCCATGATCCGTTCAGCGTCCTGCGGCGTGTTGATCGGACCGCCGTGAGCGAGAAAGATCACGTCCTTCCGGACACGGTTCACCGCATCAATGATTTCCTGCGTCCGCTTGATGGCAAAGTCAAAGTCGACCACCGCGCTCTTCACACCAATGCTTCCACCGACCGTGGTGCCGACGTGGGCAATGATCGAATCCGCTCCCGCTTTGGCCATCTCAACGGCTTCTTCCGGTGAACCGACATAAACCACACTGAACAAGTCCATCCGCCGGGCGAGTGCAACCATCTCGTATTCCTTCTTCACACTCATGCCCGTTTCTTCGAGCACGCCGCGAAAATGACCGTCGACGATGGTGTGGGTTGGGAAATTGTTCACACCGCTGAAGCCCATCTCCTTCACCTTGCCGAGCCAGTGCCACATGCGACGACGCGGATCAGTCGCGTGAACACCGCAAATCACCGGCACTTCTTCCACGACCGGAAGCACCTCGTACTCGCCAATTTCCATTGCGATCGCGTTGGCGTCGCCATAGGCCATCATGCCGGCGGTGGACCCGTGGCCCATCATCCGGAAACGACCGGAATTGTAGATGATGATCAGATCGGCTCCGCCCTTTTCGATGAATTTGGCTGAGATGCCGGTGCCGGCGCCGGCGGCGATGACGGCATCGCCTTTTTTCAACGTGGCGCGCAGCCGTTCAATGACTTCCTTACGGGTGTAAGGGTTTCCTTTTCCAGTCCAGGGGTTGGGCATATTCTGATGGCGGATAGTTGCAATGGCCGAAGCCGTTAGTGAGTGCAAGAAGGCTAGTTGAACGGTTCGATGCTTTCAATCCTCATTATACACGTGTGCCTATTGAAAAACCACATCACACTGAACGTGCTTGGGCGCGGGGAGGCAGGGCAGCCACCGGCACAACCCAACTTCAGACATAGGCAACGACGGACGCTACACCGGTTACCGTCGTTCGTCTGCCGTTGCGCGATGTTTCGTCTTGGCGGGGCGCGAATAGTTCCGTAGCGTCCGCTCAATCTCAAACCTCGTTTGAACCCCTCACCATGAAAAAACTACTTGGAATCTTTCTCGCAGCCATGGCGATGTTTGCCTTCGGCGCTGTTTACTGGATGAGCCCGCTGGCGTCGTCCTTTGTCATGAAGGCGAGCAACGATGATGTTGTCGGCCGGCAACTGAAAGAGGCGTTCACGGTTTCGGGAACTTACTTTGTACCCGGCGAACAGGACGATGCGGAAAAGCGGGCGGAGCGTTTCCGGAACGGCCCGATTGCGATGGTTCATATCCGCGTCGACGGCGGATCGGAAATGGATCCGAAAATGTTGGGCCTGGGTTTTGTCCATGAGCTCATCTCCATGTTCATCGCCGCGGCAATTATGGGATCACTGCTCGGCGTGTTGAAGACCTACGCGAAGCGGGTGGGATTCATGTTGGGGATCGGCGGACTCATCGCATGGTACGGTAATCTGGGCAACGCCATCTGGTGGTTCAACTCCTGGGATTTCACCGTCGTCGTCGCGATTCATACCGTGCTCGCATGGGGGATCGCGGGCCTTGTTCTGGCGGCCTTCATCAAGCCAAATCCTGCGAAGGCCGGGTAACCGCAATTGTCGGTTGTCGGACGGTGCGTTTGAAACTGAGGGTCAAGGTGGAGTGAGTTCTCCGAACGAACTTTGAGCGCAAGGGGGCGTGCTCAATTCTCCGGCCTTCTCTCGCCCGTGCCCGACGCCCTCCGGCGGTTCTCCGGCCTTTCTCCAGGCGCAACGGAACAGGATTCCGTGGTTCCCCCAAGACTTCGCCGGCTCGTTCGGAGGCCGAAGGTCGGCTTCCCGTGCCCCACCTTCGGGGCATCCCGTTGACCCTCACTTTCAAATCCACCCCCGGCCGCCTTAGCGCTTGCGGGCGATTTCGGTCATTCCCATACTCCGCCCGAAATATGTTGGACATCAAAACAGGTCGTTTCCACCGTGTTTCATAGTGTGTAGGGAATTGGTAGAAACGCCTTGTTTCAAAGGGTGAATCGTTGTTTTGCGAGCAAGTTGAGGTTTACCTCGAAAATCGACATGAAACACAAGTGTATAACACGCCTCCCAGCCCGCCGCCGCTTGCTGGCAGGGTGATACTTCCCCTTGCGCAGATCGGCCTGGGTGTGGTGAACTTCGTCCTATGAAAACGATCCTCATTAGAGACGACCACGATTGCGGGAGCTCCAGCCTCGCGAATCCGCTGGCCAGGCCCGGCAAGCTGAACGACGCCGTGACGCTGAAACGTATCCGCGGCGTTCCTGACAGTGTGACGGCGTCCGAAGTGGTTTTGCTGTGGAGCCAGACGGCCGACTTGACGTGGCTTGACGGCGAAGGTGACACACTCAGCCGCGGTCGGTTTGAATTCGAGTATGAAGAGCTTGGAGCCGGGCGTATCCTGATGAAATAATTACTCCGTAAAGCTCCCTCCCTACGAGCGCCCGGCACGGTATACTACGCCGGGTTTTCTTTGGCTGCACCCTTCGTCCGCGTACAAAAAAAGTCCCGGCCGTCGCTACCCGCCAAGGTTCGACGACCGGGTTTTTCGCGCCAGGCTGAAAAACTTTAACCCACCACGCGGAGGGGAAAGACCCGGCGAAATTTTAACCCAAACTCGCGATGATCTTTTCCAAGTCCTCGAGCAGCGGACCTGGGTCCGGCGCAGATTCGCAGAGCTTACGCGCTTCGTCGGCTTCGGATTTGAACGCCGGTTCCAGTTCGCTGAGCGAGCGTTGCAAGTAGTCCACCAAGCGCGATGCCGTTGCGCCAACAGGATCTCCGGCGGCCTGATTCGCGACGATCGACAGATCGCCAGGCGGCGTGCCGCCTGCGGAGACCAAAAGCAAAACCCGCTCGTCAAACCTCGCTGAATGCCCCGTTGCGGTTTGGTGGTAACTACGGACGTTTGTAAGTCGCTCAGCGAGTCTTCTGCAATCGTCAACCGCTTGGCAGGCTTCGCGTCGTGACTCGTGCCATGTGTTGTTTCGAGCGACCAACTCATCGCGGTCGGCTTTGAACTTTTCTTCGAGCTCAGCAATTTCAAGAGCGCGGAGCTCCGATTCGGACGGCGGCGGTTCAGGAGGCTGGGCGGTTTTCTTGCGTGGCATTTCGACCATTTGGGCCATCGTTTTGAGTTGGTTTGACATAATGTTTTTTGTTGAAATTGTTAGTCAGTGAGTTTTCCGCCGCACCGCATGAAATCGGCTTTTTCTTGCGGCGAGAGTTTTCCAAAATCTGAGCGCGATTTGGTCCTGTCGAAGCTCTCGAGGCCGTCGGCTGGTAGCGCCGCACAAAAACTTCCGGAGACGATACCCGCGGCCCTTCGCGCCGCCGCCGTTTTGACTTGCGCGCTTGGATTCGCTTTGAAAGATTCAAACTCGGCGGACAATGTTTTGTAACCGTCGGCCATCGCGTTCAACTGGCCACGCAATCGCGAATTCTCCGTTTGAAGTTCGTATACGCTCGGCAACGGCAGCGCCTCGGGTATGGTGCCAGGCTTCGGAATAGACGGCGTGAGGTTACGTGAGCTAGCCACGTTGCCGGTCAGTTGGATTTTCGCCTGCGGACGTTTCCACGACGCGAAGAACGACTGCATCTTTTGAATCAGACCGGGACCGCCTGCGCGAACCTTTGCAGCTTTGACTTCGGGCGTGTCGTTCTGTTTGACGCCTGCGATCAGGTAAACCGCCTTGTCGCGGGATGCCAATTTGTCGAGTGAATCAGCGGCCTGCTTTTTATCGGCCAGCCGTGGAATGAAAATTTTTGCTCCGGGGTCCATGATGATTTTTTTAGCAGGTGGGTTGAAGTTCGAGCGCGACAAGCTGACGAACTTCGTCGGCCTGCGATGGGCTGAAAAACAAGTTTCGCAGCTTGCCAGATCGGTTGATCGCAACAGGATCGAGTTTTCCAGCGTTTGCCAGTTTGATGATCGTGCCGACCGGCACGTCGGCCAATCGGCTGATTTGTGAGGCCGAGAGTAGTTCGAACTTTCGCATGAATGCACGGCACCAATCATTCAGCGTTTGTCCAGAACTTTTTGCGTTTTGAAATTTACTTCGTCCATTCGTTTTGCAGGTTTTGAAATTCTTCCATGATGATATCGTTTAACCGCTTGCCGTAAACTCGGGCGCCTCTCACATCTAGGCCCGCTGCCGCGTTTGGGTACTCAACTTCCAGTTTTTGACGGAGGATGCCCCCAACCCTGGCGGCAACCGCCGAGTGCCTCGATTGGACCCACGCCATCGGGACCAACTTGCCAGCGTCGAGGTCGTTTCGCAGCCTCAGCCGCCTAATTTCCTCAAAAAGTTTTGTGTCTTTGAGCGCTCCAGAGACTTGGAGTTTTTCGCCGCTGGCCAAGAATTTCCGCATGTCCGCGAGCAACTTTGCGCGATAAATCCGGCCGCCTCGAAAGGCTTCGGAGCCGCCGTTTTTTAGGTGCCGCAAAACGTCGATTGAAATTTTTGTGGACGCCGAGCAAGCCCGCAAAGTGTCCCATGCTTTTGGTGGTTTCATAAAATTGTGCGCGTTTGTGTTTTTTTTAGGTCTCATAAAGAGCGTGCGAAATGACTCTTAACCCGCGATCCATCCCCGGTTAAAAGATTCCTTACCGGGGGGGGGGGGTCGTTCACCATCGAAAGCCTTCGCGAGGCCACGTGGTAGCTTCTTCGACCTTCGGCCTGGACTTGACCAGCTCGATGCGCTGGCGACCTCCCAGGACGCAGCTATACAGAACTTCGAAATCTTGCGCCAGAAGCTCGACGACGCGCTGATCATCTGCCTCGCTGAATATCCAGACGGTCACCCTCGGTTCGTCAACGTCGAACCACCCGTGGAGCAATGCGCGTTTCATCGCCGGTTCTCCTTCGTCATGTTCGCGAACCTCGTGTGCTCCGGTCGGAAGAGTAACCTCAATTTACCGACGCGCCCGTTCCTGTTCTTGGCAACGATGATCTCCGCTTCCGTGTCCTCGATATTCGGGCGGTGGATGAAAATCACTGAATCGGCGTCTTGCTCGATGCTCCCGGACTCGCGCAAATCGGACAGACGCGGTGGTCGGTTGCCGTCGCGATCATACTCACGGTTCAGTTGTGCGAGAGCGAGAATCGGCAGCTTCAGTTCCTTGGCCAGAGCCTTGATGCCTCGGGAAATTTCCCCTACCTCGACGGTTCTGGTCTCGCTCTTTTTCGCTCCCTTCAAGAGTTGCAAGTAATCCAGCACGATGAATTTGATGCCGTGCCGTTGTGCGACGTGACGCGCCAGTCCTGCGAACCGGGCAAACGTCAGCCCGCCCTGATCGACGATGTGCAGCGGTGCCTTGGAAATCTTCGCGTGCGCTGGAGTCATGCTTATCATGTCCGCTTCGGACAGCTCCCCCGACTCCGCCCTCTCCATAGACACGCAGGCCATCGAACAGGTCAGCCGCAGCGTCAGCTCCTCCGCGCCCATTTCCAGACTGAAAACGGCGGTCGGTATTCCGTCGTGAACCGCGACTCGCTCGACGATGTTCATGGCCAACGCCGTCTTGCCGCGTGAAGTTGCGGAAGCGAGTACAATCATTTGCCCCGCCTTCATTCCACGCAGAATGCGGTCGAGGTCGTAAAACCCGGTTGGCAGGCCGTTGAGTTGGCCACGGCTTGCTTGAGCTGCTTCCATGCGGTCAACCGTGGCCCGCAACAGCTCCTTGATGCTGCGGTCCGCCCCGGTGGCGACCTCGTTTCCGATGGCGAGCAACCCGGCTTCCGTTTCGCCCATTGCTTCCTCGAACGTGCCGCCGTTCCGCGCAGCGACTCCAATTTCAAACGACAGCGCGAGCAACCGCCGTTTGCCGTAGTTGTCCCTGAGCAATTCCAGGTAAGGCTTGAGGTTCGCCGCGCTCGGCGTGTAGTCAGCCAACTCGCTCATTGCTGCGATGCCGCCCACCCGGTCCAAGTCATTTCGGCGACGCAGCGCCTCCGTCACCACGATGACGTCAACCGGCCTCCCGGCCTCGGACGTGTCCACGATGGCGCTGAAGATGTTTTGGTGGCGCAGGTCATAGAACCACTCCGGCCGCGCCTTGAATGCGATGGCATCGGCCACACAATGCCGGTCCTGTAACATGCATGACAGGGCTCCCCGTTCGGCTTCGAGAGAATGCGGTGGCAACAGATCGTTCATCGGCCGTCCTCCCAGTTCTTGGTAAGCTCGGACTCTCGCATTTTTTGCCACAAAGCGTTCTTCTGTTCTCCGGTCATTTCCTCAAACGGTATTTCCCCAACAGCCGAAGGCGCGTTCCCTTCTTCCTTTATTGAGTTTATTTCCTTATATAGGGAACGGACTTTAAGTCCGGATAATTTCGGATCCTCTGTCCCATCGATAGGACTTAGTGTCCGTTCGATAGGACTTAGTGTCTGTTCGATAGGCGTTGGTTGCGTGTCGAATGAAAGCAGCGTGTATGTTGCAGCTGACCGAACGCCCGGCTTGCTGATATGCACGACGCCCGCCGCTTCCAGTTGTGGGAGTGATCGCCGAACCGTCCTCGCATTAAATCCGCAGCGCCGCCCAATGGTTTCCTGTTCCACGGTGAACACGTTGCGGCCCTCGTCGCTGGCGATCCACGTCAGCGCGTTGTAGACGGCAAGCGCGGTTGAGTAGTGTTTGACCGCCGAACAATTCCTGATTCGCTCCAAGGTCCTCTTGGAGGACCAGATGAACGGCGCCTCTTGTTTTGGCGTGCCTCGTTGCTTCAAGGCTTCCTCCGTGCCGATGGCAACCACGATGGTTTCATACACAACCAGACGGCGAATCGCTTCGGCAACCAGGTGACTCGACCTTCAACGACGACCGCCAGCCAATCGCGCCGCCGTGGCCGGTCTGCTGGACGTGCTTTAATGCGTCGCCAAAACGAGCTTGAAAGCGCAGCGATGGTTGGTATGGTGGCGGCAGTTAGTCCCCCATTCCTCTCGCGTCGGCTCGCAACCGGCGCTTTTTCTTTTGGCTCAGACATTGGCAGGACCCTTTAGGTGGATACCTGGATGCTCAGCGCCAGCTTGATTCAAGAGCCATTCGTCCGCAGCGGGGCGAACGACGTAAACCAATCCGTTGATTGATTTTGTGGGAAGTCCTCGCTTGCGCATCCGCCAGCCCCACACTCGGGACCGTCCGATTTGCTCAAGCCATAGTTTGATGGATACTAAGTTTTGTTTCATGTCGCTCCACATAGGAGCAAAATGAAACAGAGTTGAAACGGACACGTAATGGACCCATTACTTGTCCACCTTCTGAGCGACTCCAGGGAGCCCCAATCGACTCCATATTTTTTGAAGTGCCACTTCTGATAAATCGCGCATCTTGCAGCGACTTCTACAGGTCATCAATAGCCTGTTCTGACTCATCAAGCAAAGCGGGGACTGGTCGCCGTCGTGCTTCGCCCAGTAGGTTTGCAGAAATCGCTCAATCTTGGAGAACAGCTCAAGCCAGAGTTTCTTTCGGGATCGTGGTTTTTTCGAGAGCACTTTTCCGAGTTTAACGAAGAAAGCGAAATCGTTTTCCAACCGCGATTCCTCGATCAGAGCACCACATTTCGAAAGTCGAAGGTCCCTGTCGTCAAGCGTCATGTATCTAAGCAGGATGTCCTGATAAAACGCGAGCTGTTGAAGATAGTCACCCTCCGCTGAATCAGCCTTCATCGACTTTGCTTTGCGGAAGTTTTTCGCCCGAATGAACCGGCGGTTGAATTCCTTTGCGCCAGCAGCATCCACAAGTTTTTGAATCTTCGACAGGTCCACGCTCATGCCGCCTCCTGTGTAGCTTCAAAAATCACCGGCTCGAAGTTCAGTTTCCCGGCCTGCTGTCGTCGATAGTCTGGCCTCAAATGCGCGTAAACTTTTGCCAGCATGTTTGCGTCGGTGTGTCCGCTCCATTGAGCAATCGTGAGCCAGTCGCAGCCGCTCATTACGGCGTAGCTTATGAAATGAACACGGAGGTCATGCGGGTGGATTTGCAGGCCGGTTGACTCCCTGGCTGTCTTCCAGGATTCGGGCGGTTCGCAGGCGTGCGCCCCGTTGTCGTGGTAAGATGGAAACAGGTAAGCAGACGGGGGGCGCCTGTTGTGCATGTCACGCAATAAAGCTTCCAGTTTTGGGTGAAACTCAACATACCGTTCCTTGTCGGTTTTCGACCCGTAGATGTTGACCTGTCGAGCCTCCCAGTCGACGCGCTCCCATGTCAAGCCCAGCACTTCGTTCCGTCGTGCGCCGGTGTATGCGATCAACAGGCAGTAGTCCTTAGGATCGGCACCAAACACCTGGAGCTTCCCCAAAGCTTCTGCGAAAACGTTGACCTCTTCGGTCGTGAACAGTTTGCGTTTCTTGTTCTCTTTTGACGGCCGTTCAACATGGGGCATTGGGTTGAATGAAATAATCCGGTCCCCAAGTGCCTTCTTCATCACGATCGCCAAAACATCCAACCGGCTGCGAATTGTGTTTGGTTTCACTGAGGCCTTGCTCCAATCGGTGCAAACGTCCCTGATGATCTGCGGGGTGATGGCGTCCAGCTTGTAGCCGCCAAGCACGGGCAACCACGCGCGGACACCGGATTGCCGCGATGAGAACGACCTTGGCGTTTTCAATTTTCGTTGCCGGTATCCTTCCAGCCACGACAACATGTAGTCCCGCAAGACCGGAATCGTGGACGGCGGCGCGGTGCCATTGTCCCTTTGATGAAGAAGTTCAGTTAACGCCTTTTTTGCCTCCGTTGGATTGTCGGCTCTCAACCGCTTTTTGGTGAGCTTGGTTTTGCCGGTCGCTGGATCCATCAACCGAAGCTGCGCGTAGTAATTCTGGTTCCGGAGCCAGAGCCCTTCGATCGGCTTGCCTCGCCGATCACTTACCTTTATGAACTTGCTTGTCGTGTCCTGTTTCATAGCGTTCCAGCGTTGTGCGTAGCGTATCACGGCAGAAACAAATAACAAGTGAATAACAAATTGTGCCGAAACTGCCGCTTTTAAAGGGGAAACAGCACTACTAGAAATATGTTGGACATCAAACGGATTCGGGAAGATGCGGACGCGGTAAAGGCGCGTCTGGCGCTGCGCCACGCTGGCGATGAAAAGAGCATTGATGAACTGCTCGAACTCGACGAGCAACGCCGGCAGGCCATTACGGAAGTCGAGCAGCTCAAAGCAAAACGCAATGCGGCCTCGAAGGAAATCGGCAGCCTGATGGGCCAGAAAAAAACCGGGGAAGCCGAAGCCCGAAAGGCCGAAGTCCGCGAGGTGGGCGACACGATCAAGAAGCTGGAGGCGTTGATCGAAGGCGTGGAAACGGTTCAACGCGAGCTGCTGATGAGAACGCCGAACGTGCCGCACGATTCAGTGCCGGAAGGAAAAACGGCGGAGGACAATCCCGAGATTCGCGTTCACGCCGGGAAGCCCGACTACGATTTTGAGCCGAAGAACCACATCGAACTCTGCGAGTCGCTGAAGCTCATCGATTTCAAACGGGGCGCAAAATTGTCCGGCAGCGGGTTCCTGCTTTACACCGGCTGGGGCGCCCGGTTGGAGCGGGCGCTGATTCAGTTTCTGCTCGATCTGCACGGGACCCAACATGGTTATTCAGAAGTGTCGCCACCTTACATCGTTCGCAAGGAATGCATGGAAGGCGTCGGGCAGTTTCCGAAATTCATGGATCAGGCCTATGCAGTTTTGGAAGGAAACGACGTGTCAACACATGGAGAATTGTATCTTGTCCCGACTGCTGAAGCGCCGGTCGCCAACATTCATCGCGAAGAGATTTTGCCGGGTGAAGATCTGCCAATTCGATACTGCGCGTACAGTCCTTGTTTTCGTGCGGAAGCCGGTGCGGCCGGGGTCGGGACGCGCGGCATGATTCGCGTGCATCAGTTCGACAAGGTGGAGCTGATCAAGATCGTGAAACCGGAGGACGGCTACGATGAACTCGAGAAAATGGTCACCAATGCCGAGAAGGTGTTGCAGCTGATGGGGCTTCATTATCGCGTGATTTTGCTGTGTACCGGCGACATGGGTTTTGCCTCGGCGAAGACCTACGACATCGAGGTGTGGGCGCCGGGGCAGGGGCAATATCTCGAAGTGTCCAGTTGTTCCAATTGCGAGGATTATCAGGCCCGCCGGATGAACACGCGGTTCAAGAATGAGTCCGGCAAAAACGAGTTTCCGCATATGCTCAACGGCAGCGGCACCGCGCTCGCGCGGTTGTTTGTCGCATTGATCGAAACCCATCAACAGGCCGACGGCAGCATCAGGATTCCGGAACCGCTGCGGCCGTATCTGAAAACCGACGTGATTCGTTAGACGGGCGGCGGTGAATTGAGTATGGTCCAGCCCACCTCCGTATGAAACTCCTACTGGCCAGCAGCGAACTTCATCCCTACGCGAAAACCGGCGGACTCGCCGACATGGTCGGGTCGCTCGGCAAGGCGCTTGCGTCCGAAGGGCATCGAGTCGGCATGGTGACGCCGTGGTATCGTGGCACGGACCGCAAATTCACGGACTTCAAAAAGCTTGATTGGAATCTGACTCTTCCGCTGGGGGATCGCTGGATTACCGGGGAGGTCTGGTATCGCGAGCCGCAGAAGAACCTCATCATTTACTTTATCAAGGTCCCGGAATTCTATGATCGCGCAGGGATCTACAACGAGCACGATGGCGATTACCCGGACAACGCCGAGCGCTACGTCTTCTTTTCCAAGGTCGTCGTTCACCTGGCGCGTTACCTGCAGTGGAAACCCGAAGTGGTCCACGCTCACGACTGGCAGTCAGGTCTGGTGCCGTTGCTGATCAAACACCAGGCGGTGGAAGACGGTTGGGAACAGGCCCCGGCGTCCGTGTTCACGATTCACAATCAGGCGTATCAGGGGTTGTTCAAGAAGGAGGCCTACGCGCTGACAAATCTTCCGGCAGATTATTTTCACTCCGAAGGTGCGGAGCATTACGGCAATCTCAACTGTTTCAAGGCCGGCACCGAATACGCCGACGCGATCACTACGGTGAGCCCGCGTTACGCCCGGGAGATCATGACCGAGGAGTACGGGTGCGGGCTGGATGCGATTCTCCGGCGGCGCAAAAATCGGTTGTTCGGAATCCTCAACGGCGTCGATTACGAAGAGTGGAACACGCAGCGCAATGTCTGCCTGGCAAACAGTTTTTCGCCGGAGGAAATCGACGGCAAAGCGCGGGAGAAAACGGACCTGCAGATGGAATTCGGACTCGACGTGCGGCCGGATGTTCCGCTATTCGGGAACATCACCCGACTGGTTGATCAGAAGGGTGTCGACATTCAACTGGGGGCGCTCGAAGAAATGCTGGCGGCGGACCTGCAGTTCGTCTGTCTCGGCAGCGGTTCGGCCGAATTTGAAAAAGGTTACCGCGCGCTCGCTTCTAGGTTTCCCGGCAAGGTTGGCGTTCGCATTGGTTATGATCATTGCCTCGCGCACCGGATCGAAGCCGGAAGCGATTTTTTTCTGATGCCGTCGCGATTTGAACCCTGTGGTCTTAATCAGATGTACAGCCTCCGCTACGGGGCACTGCCGATTGTCCGGCGGACGGGCGGACTGGATGATTCGGTCGTGGACATTGGTGAGGACACCGAGAAGGCGACGGGCATCAAGTTCACGGAATATTCAGTCCGCGCTCTCGCCAAAGCGATTCGGAAGGCCCTGGTGCTTTATCAAAATCAGGAGCTGTTCCGGCACTACCGCGACAACGGGATGCGGGCGGATTTTTCCTGGGCGAAAACGACTGACGAATATCTCGGCGTATTTCGAAAAGCTATCGAGTACGCAGCGTTCATGTGACAAGCTCACCCTCATGACGAACAGCGGAACATCCAAAGTTTGGATCGGGTTGATCATGGTTTTCCTGATTACGGGCGCGGCGTTCTTCTGGCCGGAGGCGGATCAAAGCGGGGACGAAGGAGCCCGGTTGGAGCCGGGGACGAATGATTTTTCCAAGGTTGGTTTCGAGCCCGCCGCGATCACCCTTGCTCGCGGTGTTCACCTTCTGGGAAAAGTGGTGCCGGGCAGTGCCTACGCGATCGAAACCAGCGACGGGCTCATTCTGGTGGATTGCGGCATTCGCGATGATGCGGCCTTCGTGATCCGGCAGCTCGAGGAACTCAATCTGGATGTGGACACGTTGAAGATGGTTCTCATCTCACACATTCATGCGGATCATTGTCAGGGTGCCGCCTATCTCAGGAAGCGAACCGGCGCGAAAATCTATGCGGGCGCGGGGGATGCACTGTTGCTGGAGGCGGGAACCAACGAGGACGCATTTTTTTCCAAATACACGATGGCGGGAGTGAGACTCCATCCCACTGTGATTGACGTGGTGTTGAACGGAGGTGAATCCATCCGACTTGGTGACACCACTTTGACGACCGTTGCGACTCCGGGCCACACGCCCGGAAGCATGTGTTACCTGCTAAGACGGGACGGCCATGACATTCTGTTTACTGGAGACACCATCTCTTCGTTGACCGCCGAGATGGGAACGTATATTACAAAATTGTCCCCGCAATTTCGCGGAAACGCCACCGATTATCTGGCCAGTTTTGCCAAGATTAGAACGCTGCCACCACCCGACATGGTGCTGCCGGGCCATACGGAGGACGATCCGGTGGGCCAGAGTCCCTGGATCGAGGCGTCCTTTTGGAATCAGATTCTTGATCGCGGGGAGAGTGAACTGAAAGATGTTGTTGCCCGCTACGCCAATGACGGGCTCGATTTTCTGGGGAAAGAACCTTTTCAAATTATGGACGGATTGTTTTATCTCGGCCGGTTTCGTGATCATGGGATGTACGTCTACCAATCGGCCGGAAATATCGTGTTGTTCGATGCCCCGAGCGGAAACGGCTTCATGGAATTTCTGACTGATGGATTCAAAAAACTAAAACTGGATTTGCCGGAAAACCGGTTCGTCTGTCTGACGAGCTGCGAGGCCCGCAATACTGCCAACCTGGGTGAACTTGTGAGTCAATGGCGTTTCAATGTGATCGCTCCCAAGGGCGGGCTGGAGGAGCTGAAAAAGCGCTGTCCAGAGAACACGGAATTTATCACCACCGATAATCTCCCGTTAAACGGATTGCCGATCATTGTTCCGCATCAGCTGGTTGGCCCGGGAGAATATCCGGTCGCCTACGAAATACGACTCGACGGCAAAAATGTGCTCGTTAGTGGTCGATTGCCAGTGGTGCCGGTGGAACGAACCATCAAACAAATTGATCGGGAGCTGGCGCGGAACCGGGGTGATGTTTCAGAGATTCTTGATTCTCTTCAACGGTTGAATGGGTTGTCACCCAACATCTGGCTGCCGGTCACCATCGTAAACGATCAGAACGCCAATGTGTACGGGAATGACTGGCACGATGTCGTGCAAAAGAACTACAATATATTCCAAGTGATTGGTAAATAAAGGCGGTAGAACACGTCAATCATGAGATCCATCTCCGATGGCGGCCTCCTTACTCTTCTGGTTCGGCGATGGTCAGCAAAGAATTTGCTGTGATGGCATCCGTCACGATCTGGGTTTTACCGGACGGCCAGATGATTTCGATTTTCTTGATCGCATCGCCCTTCTTGAATCCGAAGTAAAGCGGCTTGGTGCTGAGCGCGAGGTAGCCGGACTTGCCGTCGAGGCTTCTGGTCTGAACCTGATCACCGACGTGGACCCGCACCACGGCCCCGATTCCATCACGGTTCGATTTGGAGCCCACCAATTTCAGTTTTAGAAACCCAAGATCATTCCGATCCGAACGATCATTGATCAAGACCAGTGGCCGACCGTTCTGCTCGTTGGTAATCAGATCAAGATCTCCGTCGTCGTCTAGGTCGAAGGCGACCGAGGAGCGTGACGTCAACGAACCGTAGACCGTCCAGTCACCGTTTTTGCGTCGACACAGAGGGTTTTCGCGATCCTCGCCGGTACACTCCAATGTGTACCAGTCACCTTCGAACTGATCATCCCGACGGGGTTCGATGCCGACCAGAAATTCGCTGTCCATAAATCGCTTTCCGTCCTCGTTCAAGAGCAATGAATTGATGCCGTAACGGAATGGGTAACCCATGCCGCCGGTGACGAAGACATCCTCGTAACCGTCGGCGTTGAAATCCGCCACCGTGACCCCCCAGGGCCAGTAAGTCTCCGCACCCATTTCATCAGAGACTTCTTTGAACGGCGCAGTCCCCATGTTCTGATACAAGGCATTTCCAAAGAGGTTGTTATCCGGATTCATCAGGAACTCGGGACTCCACTCCACGGTACACCAAGGGTCGCTCTTCGATTTTTCAAACTCTGTGCTGAAATCTGTTTTGCCATCAGTCGTTTGTCCTTCAGTCATGTCGGAGTGCATGTCGGTCAGATAGAGATCCATGAGTCCATCCAGATTATAATCAAAAAACTTGATCCCCATCGCTCCCCACGGTGTTTTTGGAAAAAACTTCTTGGTATCTTCGACGAATTTCTTCCCTGCTTGATTGATATAGAGGCGGTCGTCTCCTTGCATACTCAGAACGTAGAGGTCCGGGTAGCCGTCCAGGTTGATGTCGTAAAACGAGGCGTCACCACTCCAGCTCATGTCGAGAAGACCGGTCTCCTTCGAGACGTCCTTGAACTTCATTTCCCCCATGTTTTGGTAAAGGATGCTTTGCTCCGCGCGTTCAGGATCAAGATGGGCGGAAAAAGCATCAGTTGTTGCCCGATAGTAGCCGCCGACACCTCTTTGTTCAGTCGTGTAGATACCAACGTTCGTTACGAAAATATCGAGGAGGCCGTCCCGATTGAAATCAAAGTAAACAATTCCAGAGGAATGGCCGATATAATCCAGGCCTGACTCTGCGGTGACATCCTTGAATTTTCCGTTGCCGATATTTCGATAGAGCACATTGCCCATTTTGACACTGGTGACAAACAGGTCGGGCCGACCGTCGTTGTCCAGATCGCCAAATGCAGCACCTACACTCACCTTGTCGACCAACGCCACTCCAGCCGCTTCGGTGATTTCTTCAAACTGTCCGCCGCCAATATTTTTCCAGAGCTGATTGCCACCCAATTGATTCGCGAAATAGAGGTCAAGCAGACCATCGCCGTCAACATCCGCGACCGCAACGCCGCTCCCATGATCGTAGTGCGCCGCAGTCCAAAGTTTTGAAGCGTCGTCCACCACGCTGTGGCGGAATGCGATCCCGCTTTCCGGTCGGCGGTCGTGAAATTGAAAATGATAATCAACAGTGTAGTTCGTCGCTGCGGTGCGCTGGAGCGCGGCATTTTTTTTCAGCCACGCCGGGGTTTCTGCGTTACGTCCGATCGGATATCTGATGATCTTTGGCTCGGCAGAGATCCCGTGCTGGGCCAGCAAACTTAGACCGAACAGGCCGATGACCATTGATGATTTGTGAAGAGGAGAGAATGGTATGGGGCGCATGGACTTCGTTAAAAATTTCATTGGACGGAGGCTGTTTGAAAGGAGTTTAACGGTGGGTTAATTCACTTTTTTGATCGACCCGTCAATGCTCAGAATGACTTCTTTGGCCGACGCTGGGATTGTGCAAGTTGTCGACTCACCACCCGGCCAACCGACGATGATCTGAGTCGGCGTGGTTGGCAGGCTCATCACCTGGACCAATGAATCTTGCGAAAGATAGCCGCTGGCGGTTCGTAACTCACGGACCGGACCGGGCTTGTTTTCTGAAACCAGCCGAACTGTCGCACCGACCGCACCGGGGTTCGAATCCGGACCAACGAGGCGGATGCGCAGGCCGGGTTTGCCGGTCTTGTTGCGGAACAATTTGGTCTGGTTTCCGTTCTGCGAAACGATCAGGTCCGTTTTGCCGTCTTTGTCGTAGTCGGAGACAGCCGAGCCTCGGGATTCGCCGTAGATCTGGATTCCGGAATCCGCGCCGGTTTGTGGTGTAAATCCGCCCTGGCCGTCACCGAGCAGCAACAATCCCCGGCCCGCATCGAGTCGCGGGAGTCGGGGGGACGTTGCGAAGAAGTTCTGTGCCAGGAACAGGTCCTCGGTGCCGTTCCCGTCAAAGTCTGCGACGTTGATGCCGAAGACTGGTGCCCATTGCGCTTCCATCGGAAGTTTGACCGCATCGAAGTGATCCCCGCGATTGAGAAACACCACGTTCGCCAGCTGCGTTGCAGTCAGCATTTTTGTCTGATCAAACAACGGTCCTAGAATGTTCTGAATACCTGTCGTGCTGAAGGCTGCGTGGGTCGGGAAGCGGATCTTCAGAAAGGGCATCGCGTCATCAAGTTCCTTTCGGTCCAGGCGGGGAACAATCTTGTTCAGAGATTCCTCGTAGTATGCTTCCAAAAGCTCAGTCGAGCCGGAGCGGTCAAAATCTCCGAAGTAGACCCGTGCGGGGTTCTCGGGCGAGACGCTGTAAGGGCTGTTCAGTCCGATGTTGCCGGCGACGATGTCCAGCCGTCCGTCGCCATCAAAATCGCCGGTGGCAACGGACTGCCACCAGCCGGTTTCCTTGGCGAGGCCGAGGGATCCGGTCAGATCTTTCACCTGGCTGCCGTCGATTCGAATAACCCGGACTGCGCCCCATTCCGTCGCGAGAATTAGTTCCGGCAGACCATCGTTCGTCAGGTCGCTGAACGTCGCCGCGCGCACGAGCCCAAAATCTTTGAAGGCGGAGCTGAGTTGCAGGTCTTCCTGCCATCCGCCGTTCGTCCTCCGGAAAATTCTGGACGACGCGGCGGATGGAAAATCTCCGGGAATAGTCCGACCGCCGACGAACAACAAAAACGAGCCCTTTCCGTCGATGTCAGCGATGGCGGTGGGACCGGTGGAGGAAAGCGTTGCGGGAACGTCCAGCAAGTGCGCGGGTTTGCCGTCCTTGAACCGAAACATCTGACCCGCCGGTCCGACCTCCAATCCATCCTCGTAGTTCGACCATCCGACGAACATTTCCGCGCCCGTCGAGGTGGGCAGGACGGTGATGCCTACCTGATCCCGGATGTTCAGGCCGGCCCACAACGGATCGTTCATTTTTTCGAATTTCCCGGTGCCATCGTTCTTGAAAACGGCCAGTTGCCCTCCGAGCCCGCCGCCGATGGCCAGATCATCGTCGCCGTCCGAATCGAGATCCGCCCAGGCGATGCCTGGTCCCGGCTGACTCAGTTTTTTGTACAACAGCGGTTGCCGCGCGAAGTCGTCGTAGTTCTCCTCGACATGGAAGTGATTCAACTCGTCGCTGACGTCCGTAAACAATGATGCGCCCGTTGCGGGCTGCGAAGCATCGGAAATATCGACCGAGCCCGTCTCGTAAATCTCATAGATGCAATTCGGCTTCACATCGTTGACGACGGAACGTTTGCCGTTGCGCCAGGTGACTTCAATCTTCATCGACTGGCTGTCACCGGCGGCAAATGCAAGTTTCGTCTCGGCTCCCGAGAGATAGTGTCCGCCGACCTGAATTTCCTGTTGCTGGGAAGGGACCGCGCCGCCCGTGAATTTCACTTTTGCTCCGACGCCATAACTATTTGGGCGGTTGCCTTTCAGCGAGACCGCGACGCGGTTCGCTGTCGCATTGTTTCGGTAGATCAGCGGCGGATCGTTGAGACAGTTCCCGACGATGTCGAGATCACCGTCGAGATCCAGATCCACCTGGACGATTCCGTGCGTCACCTGGGTGGAATTGAACCCCCAGTCGGCGCCGGTTTCGGAAAACGTCAGATCCCTCTGATTTCGAAAAGCCATGTTGGGCGTCAACAAATGCGGGTAGTACTGGAGGTTGCTGTAGGCGACGTTTACGGGAATGTCCCCAAGGCCTGCCACAATTGCGCCCGAGTCGTGGTTCTGCGTGTCATAGGCATGGCCGTTGGAGATCAGCATGTCTTCCCAGCCGTCCAGATCGACATCGAGAAACATAGGGTTCCACGTCCAGTCAGAGGCGTTCAGGCCGGCGTAGTTGGCTATCTCGGCATAGGTGCCATCGGCACGATTGATAAAGAGTGTGTTGCGGCGGATCTGCGGGCGGTCTCTGATGATTCCTGGATGATCGGGCAGGGGATTGGTCTGGCCCATCTGCGTCATTCGCAGCACGTGAGAGCGGCTGAGCATGTCGCAAACGAGAAAGTCATCGTAACCGTCATGATTCAAATCGGCGAACGAGACGCCCATCGAAAAGACGCTCACGGAACGCATCGCAAGGATGTCGATGGCCCTGAATTTCCCGGTGCCATCGTTCATCCAGACGCGGTCCGGTGTTTGAAAATCGTTGCACTCGTAAATGTCCGGATCACCGTCCTGGTCGATATCGCGAAACATGGTGGTCAACGTCATGTCCAGCGGTGCCGTGTCCAGCGGTTTGCCCTCCTCGTCGAGGAAGGCTCCACTGGTCCAGTCCACGACGGAGAAGGTGTTGTTGCCGTTGTTCAGGAACAACATGTTGGTGTCGCCCAGTTCCGTCAGTTTCCCGTCGTGAAGCTGGAGACGCCGGGCATGGCGGCCGCGGATCTGGGTGTTTCCGTTGCGATCAGTCGTGTAGCGAACGCTGGAACCGCTGCGAAGGACGGTGTTCTCGCCATACGAACCCACGTAGAGGTCCAAGTCACCATCGCCATCGACGTCGGCCATCGTCGGCGTGGTGCAACCGATCTTCGCCACCGTCAGCCCCGCAGTGGTGGTCATGTCGGTAAAACGCCCGGTGCCGTCGTTCACAAAATACGCGTTGGAACCGTTGTTTGATGTGACATAGAGATCGAGGTGTCCATCCCCGTTTAAATCACCAAAAGTCGCGCCGACTGTCAGGACTCCCTCACACGCGACGCCCGCCTTCTTGGTGATGTCTTCAAACTGGAAGTTTCCAAGATTGCGGTAGAGCGCATTCTCATCCAGGACGTTGCAAAAATAGATGTCGGGAAGTCCGTCTGAATCGACATCCCCGATGGCCACGCCAGCGCCCTGCATCAGGTTTTGGTTCCGACCGAAAACCTCCAGCGTCGCACGGTTTGTGAAGTGGATGCCCGCCTGCCCGACGTCGATGCTGGTGAAACCTGCCTTGCCCTGCTTGGGAGCTGACAGCAGCGCGTGGCGGAAATGGTCGCCGTCCTTCCAGTCCAGACGGTCGGCCGTGTGTCCGGCGAGAAGCCCCGCAGCGACAAGCAGCAGCACGAACACGGTGGGGCGCGGGGTTCGACGGATACAACGGGTGGTTCGCATGAAAAAAAACTAAAGAGCGTTGATCCAGTTCACCAGCTCCAGGTCAGACGCGACGTTGTCCGACACTTCCAGCGCCGTCGGCGCGCCGAGATTCCGGTAAACGTCGCGCAGCGTGGTGGTGGTGAATGCGTTGCCGGTGTTGTGGATGAATACCGGATTCGGCGCTGCGAGCAGAAGCGGCCCGTTGACTCCGCCGATTCGCCGGATCGCCGGGATGATCCGCGCGCGGCCCGTCCAGAGCGGATCATCATCGACCGCGAATTGCCGAACGTCGGCGATCACCGCATCAGCACCGGGCGCGGCCAGCAGGCAGCGCAATCCCGCTTCATCCTGACCGCAGAGAATGATTTTGCTTTTGGGCAGATGCGTGCGGATGAAGGCGCACACGCCGACGAGATCTCCCACGTGTTCCTGTAGATCCGTCCGGTTGTAGGTCGTGAAAAAATTGGTGTAAGGATCGCGCAGTTTCTCCGTCTCCGGATCGGATTTTGATCCGGTGAGAAACCCGTCGTAAAGCACCACGGTATTGCCGGCCGCGAGCAGCTCGCTCGCGAAGCCGACCGTTTCACCCGAATGATCGGCGCTGTTGTTCATGCCCAGCGGATGGGCGAGCACGACGACGTTTCCGGTCCGCTTGCGGGGCTGATAGATCCGGACATCGGTGGAATGAGTGGTGGAGCCACGCGCCAGTTCAAAGTCGCTCACGCGGGTCTTGTCCGCCATTTCGCGGCTCCCCACGATGCGCACGGTGAATTCCTGCGGATCGGCCGCGAGCTGAAGCACGCTCTGATATGCGGGCTTCATGAGAGCTTGAAAGTTTTCGAGACCGGCCGGGTTCGCAGGCCAGAGGCCGGCCAGTTTTTTACCGGCGTCAGCGATGAGATATTTTTTGTATTCCTCCTTGGACTTCGCGTTGTCGGGAAGCTGGTTTGACGGCCAGACCCGCATGGATTTCGGGTCCTCCATTTTGTAGGGCTGTTCGGGCAACAACATTTCCGGCGCGCGATTCAGGAGCTGTTCGGCCATGAACGCATAGACCGCCTCCCGGGACGTCTGGTTGTAATTGTGAGAAAAATCAAACCGGGCATATCGAAACTGGTCCGAGGGTCCAAACAGGTTGTAGACAGATTCGACGTCTGGTCCTTCGACGGTCATCGTGTCCTTCGTCCAATCGCCGGTCGCGCCGACCAGCATTTGCGGACGGGGCGCGGCGGCGGCGGCGATTTCCATGTTTGAATAATTCACCCGCAGCCCGGGCGCGTTCTCGCACCAACAGCCGCCCTGCATCGTGTGCGACACCATTACCGCTGGGACCTGTACCGCCAACCGGTTGTCCACCGCGCCCAGCATGAACGTCTGCGTTCCGCCTCCCGAAGCGCCGGTGACGGCGATGCGTTTCTTGTCCACATCCTCAAGCGACTCCAGAAAATCGAGCGCACGGATATTGTTCCAGGTCTGCATCCCCATGAGGCTGATGCCCCAGAGCTGGTCGACGGGGTCCTGTGCATAGAGAACGTGTCCGTCGTAAAAATTGGCGTGCTCGAGCGAACCGCCGGCCGTTCGCGGCGAGAACTGGATCGTGTCGTTGTAGCCCGACATGTCGTAGGCGAACGCCACCATCCCCATTCGGGCGAACTGAATGCAGCGGGCGAACACGCTGCCGGTCTCGCTATTCACAAACCGGCCTTCCGCCCAGTGGCCGTGCGGATTCAAAATTCCGGGATACGGCCCGCGACCTTTGCCGATCGGGCGGAACAAATTACCCGCGAGATAAACGCCTGGATGCACTTCGATGGAGACTTTCTCGATGCTGTAATCTGCGCGGTCAACCCGGTCGAAAACTCGCGCGTTCAAAGGGGTTTTCTCCGGCATCGGCCAGAGACCGGTGCTCATTCTCGCCTGCAGCCTGATGGCGTCTGCGCGGCGGTTCCAGTCCGGCAAAGTCTTAATTTCAGGGAACGATCTGGGCGTATTGAGGGTGGTGGGGTCGGCAGCGTGGCCGCGGGTCGCGACCAGACCGGACAATAATAGTATGACAAGAATTCCAAACCTGGACGCGGTAAACAGCATATTCATAGGCGATTGAGTAGATATATACCAAGGAATACCCGGACTCAAGCCCGGCGGCATCTGGTCAGCGGAATTTCTGATTCAGCTCCACCTTTTTCGAAGCGCTGCGCATCCGGATGTTCATCACCTCGACGCCGAGCGCAAACGCCATGGCGAAGTAGATATAGCCCTTCGGAATATGCACCTCAATCCCCTCGATGATCAGCGTGAACCCAATCAACATGAGGAAACTCAGCGCCAGGATTTTCAGTGTGGGGTGTTTGTGAATGAAATTGCTGAGGCGCTCGGCGAACACAAGCATCACGCCGACCGAAACCACGACGGCCGCGATCATGACCTCCACATCCTTCGCCATCCCGATCGCGGTGATCACGGAGTCCAGCGAGAAGACGATGTCCAGCAGCATGATCTGAACGATCACACTCGCGAACGAGGGCGCCACCCGCGCGGTCGCCTCACCGTCTTCACCCTCCAGTTTTTCGTGGATCTCTTTCACGGCCTTCCAGATGAGAAAGAACCCACCGACGATCAGGATCAGATCCCGGCCGGAGATTCCCATCGGCGCCTTCATGAGCAGCAACTGCGGAACGGTAAACATCGGCGTGGTCAGTCCCATCACCCAGGTGAGTCCGAGCAAAAGCAGGATGCGCGTGACCAGCGCGGCCAGCAAACCGAGACGTCGGGCTTTGGCCTGCTGGTGCTCGGGGAGTTTGCCCGAAAGAATTGAGATAAAGATGATGTTGTCGATGCCGAGAACGATCTCCAGCAACGCGAGCGTAAAAAACGAAATCCAGGCTTCAGGCTGTGTCAGCAGGTCCATGCGGGCGCAGAGTAGGGAGAGCCCCTCGTCCCACTCAATTGGAAACTGTCCCGAATTTTATGATCAAGATTAGTAGCCGGTCTGAAAACCGTAGCGTCGGCCATCCCTGGCTGACGTGAGGTGAACTTTGAACTTTGGGCGTTGGGTTCGTAGGACCGGCATCCTGCCTGTCACGGGTGCCGCGAGGATCCGGCCAGTGTCACGACGTGGCCCGGGTCGTCACTTTCAACCGCGTCCGGTTTTCGTGACCGCAAGGAGACAGATGGGACGCTCTGTCCTACGACGGAGCGTGGACGGCTCGTCCGCGGCGGTTGGCGTGGCGTTTTTTCGCCGGGCTGGAAGCACCGGCTCTACGGCAGGCACGGATGCCCGCCGCCACTTTTCAGACGGGCAACCCAAGATTGCGGAGATTTTCCGGGGCGAAATTCCGAATTGTGGCATCCCGTCGCCAAGCGCCCCTCGCGTCCGATCCCATCCCCGCGTGATTCCGTCATTGACTCGGCGCATTCAGTTTCGACACTGGCCGCGCCCGTCCATGAAAACGCTGCAACTCTATTTAATGCGACAAATCCTCGCCACCCTGGTGATGACCGTGGGGGTGTTTACGGGCGTCCTGCTTCTGGGATCGCTGGCGAAGGAGATGTTGTTCCTCTTGATCGACGAGAACGTGAATCTCTGGATGGTCGCCAAGGCGATCGGCATGTTGATCCCGTTCATCCTCGTCTTCGCGCTGCCCATCGGAATGCTGACCGCCACCCTGCTGGTGTTCGGCCGGCTGAGCGCGGATCAGGAATTGACGGCGATGCGCGCGAGCGGGGTCAGCCTGATTTCACTGGTGTCTCCCGTGCTGTTGTTCAGCGTGTTGATGAGCATCGTCTGCGCGATGATCAATCTTGATTACGCTCCCCACGCCCGCCAGGCGTACAAGCGGATGCTGGTCGAATTGGGAAAGTCCAACCTCGGTCTGATCCTGCCGTCCGGGACATTCATTTCACATATTCCCGGTTACACGATTTACATCGGTAAATCCTCGGCCGGCGGCGAAATGGAGGACGTGTCCATCTACCAGATCAAGGAGGGCCGGGTGGCGATGGCCTTCAACGCGCGACGGGCGAAACTGGATCTGGACCCGAACAGCGGGGAGGCGAGCCTGACGCTCTTCGACGGACAACAGGTAAACTTCACGAACAACGTGTCGTTTTTCTTCAGCGAGCTTCCTCTGGCCGAGCCGCTGAGCCTGGGCGGCGATTCAGACCAGCTCGGCGAGGCGAATCTGAGCAACATGACCCTGCCGGAATTATTGAGCAAGAACGAGGAACTGGAGCGGGCTGGCATCGAGGCGACGCCTGTACACGTGCAGATCCATTCCAAGATCGCGTTCTCCTTTGCGTGCATCGGGTTCACTTTGATCGGTATTCCGCTCGGACTGCAATCGCATCGTCGCGAGACCCGCTCCGGCGTTTTCGTGGCGCTGATTCTGATCAGTGTTTACTACGGATTCTTTATTTTCGCGGAGGCGCAGGAATCCAAACCGCATCTCCATCCCTACCTCTTCGTCTGGATCCCGAACTTCCTGTTTCAGATCATCGGTGCAGTGCTGCTTTATCGGGCGGATCATTCGGTGAGGTAACGCCGGATGCGCTCACTTCACGGCTTCGTTGAGGCGGCGGGCGTTCATCACAAGAATGATTCCTCCGGACAACGCGAGCAACGTGGCGAAGGCGAAAACAAACCGCAGATTCTGCCCTGTCGCGGCGGTGATCCAGCCGACGCCGAAGTTGGCCAGCATCGGTCCCAGCCCCGAACCGCACAGGATCAACATCGTCTGCGCGGTCGATTTAATTTCGCGCGGCGCGATGGTGTTGATCAACACGCTGACGCCGATGTGGTGATAGACGACCACGATGCCCGTCAGCAGATGACTGGCGACCAGCAGAACCACATTGTCCGACAACCAGAAGATCAGGTGACGCGCCACCATCGCGGTGATCCCGATCAGAATCGTCACCGTCAACGGCAGTCGCGCCAGCAGTTTGAATTGCCATCTGAACAGGATGATCTCGAGGATGACGCCGATGCACTGCGACGGGCCGATCCATTTTCGGTTGAGCCCGGCGTCCTCAAGCATGGGTGCTGAATAAATCGCTTGGATGGCGAACGATGATGCCACGAGGAAATAGACCAGCAGGACAACGAGGTAACTGCGATTGCGCAGAAGTCGTTTCACGGACTCGGCGTAACTGATTCCCGGGGCATGCGTCGGTGTTACGTGAATGGCTCCAGGTTTCAAGTGAGGCAGGAAGAACGACGCAAGGGCCATCGCGCCGGCAATCATCACGCCGAGCGAAATCGTGAATCCCAGATTCGGCTCCGGTTTGATTGCCAGCCACAGATAAATCACCACCGACGGCACGATCCATCCGATCGAACCCCACGCCCGGAGTTTGCCGAACTGTTCACGCGGGTTCTCCAGAAAATGAAAGCTGAGCGGATTAAGAAGGACGAACGATGGGTTCAGGCAGGCGTAGAACAGCATGAACAGGATCATCAATCCGATGAAACTCTGCTGCCGGCCGAACACGATCAGCAGCACGACCATCAAGGCGTTCAGCAGGGTGAAGATCCGGTTTAGCGGAACCCACCGGTCGGCGAGCATGCCCCAGAAGAAGGGAAAAAACAGCAGCATCGCCGAGGCACCGGAAAAGATGTGGCTGATCTGGGTGAAGTCGAGGCCGCGATCCCGGAAGAGCAGGGCGATGAATGGAAGCACCGCGCCGCCCAGCCCATACTGGAGGCACATCGCCACCGTGAGCGAACGCGGTACGCGGCTGGAATGAGGAGCGGTCATGAATCGTTCGGCACGGCTTGCGGATATGCCGGACTACTTCTGCGCGATGAGGGTCAGGCGACGCCACCACCAGACGATGATCCCATTCTCCTCGGCGATGCGGAATTGCCGGCGGGCCTGTTCCGGCGCGGTTCGAACCAGCTCGAGAACGCGCCGGCGGTTCTCCGGCGGCGTGTCGGCCGTTTCAAAATACCAGTTCAGATCCGGCATCTTGAACGGATCGAGCTGGCAGTGAATCGTTTTCAATCCCGCCGCGGCACAATGCGACTGCCACGATGACGGCCGCAGAAAGCGGTGGTGGCTCGGGTCGCGCAGTTTTTCAACCTGGTGCGTCCACTCCTCGGCCTCGGACTGGTCGTCCTCCACGCTACCGTCAATCAACAGAAAATGACCGCCGGGTTTCAAGACGCGCGCGGTCTCGGACACGAACTTGGCTGGATCGCTGAAATGATGCGCGGCCACCCGGCAGGTCACCAGATCGAAGGTCTCGTCGTCGTCGTACGGAAATGCTTCGGCCGGGTGGAGGTGGGTCCGGATGCTGACATTTCGTTCCCGGGCTGATTCCGTCACGCGGTCGAGCATCGGCTGGGCGATGTCGGCACACGTCACATCATGCCCGAGTCCGGCCAGATGCAGCCCGGTGTGTCCGGCACCCGTCGCGACGTCCAGAACCCGGACCGGCGGTGGCAGGGGGCCGATCTGTTCGAGGGCAGACACGACATCGGAGACGTCGGCGAGGATGTGGCCTTTCCCGTAGCGATGGCTTTGTCGGCCGAACTGATCGGCGGCGGATGCTTGAACGGGGTCCAGATTCATGGACGGAGTATTTGGGAAAGGGGGGAGGAAGTAAACAGTTGGTCAGTGAATCAATCGTATCCACTTGTGCAATGTTGCGTTTTGACATGGAAAACGAGTCGCTTCACACTCTGACGGTGAACAGATACAACATGATCGTTGGCAGGCTGAGGAGGCTCGCATCGGGAAACCCAACACAGTTCTTCTGACAATGCAAAGCTGAGGCAAAGTTTTTTACATCCAGAAATCAACAGATGCTAAATTCTCTCCATGCCTGACCGTGCCAAGCCCAATCGACAAAGCCGATCAGGTCGGCGGTTTATTCTTTCGGTTCTCCTTTTCTCTCTTGTTGGATTCGGAACGGCGTATTTTTTTAGTCCGTCGGAAAAAGTTCCTTCATTTGATCCGGACCGTTTCATGATCACTTCCGAAGCCAATTATGGCATCTCTGCAAACGCCGGTGTGATGGAACGAATTTGGCATGCCTGGGAGCGGGTTAAGCGCGGTGCCGGGATTCGTCCTAATCAGACCTATTCTTTTGGTGCGGCATTGACAAACAGGTGCTCAATTTACGGCCTGCTAAATCAATGCACTGACGTTAGTGGTGTTCGTTACGTTATTGCGAAAGACGTCGCCGCTGGGTCCGTCAAGTTTGGACATACAAACACATTGAACGGAGCCCAGTGGGTGGACGCTTTCACTACCGCCCTGAAGACCGGGATACCCCAGTGGTGGGTTGAGGCGTCAGGATCTTTTCGAAAAGAGAATCTCGTCCTGGTGACGAACGGTCCGACCACAGTGTTTGTTGTCCCCAAAGAAATGGCTCAAGAAATCGTGGATGGCAAATTCGGCAATGGGCAGGGGAAGTATACAGTGGGTCAGTGAATCAGTCCTGATCGCCAATCGCAGACCGTCTGTGCACCGCTCCGTTTCCGGCCATTTCCGGCCCCGTGCATTCGAGTGCGGCTTGAAATGAAAACTAATCTTAACAATCCCGTAACTTTTAGGATTGGAATCGGTCTTGAGCTGTGAAGAATCGAAAGCCAACCCATTCGTTCCGGCATGAACAAGCAAGAATCCCTGCTCGAGTTTTTCTCCACCCAGGCGGCCGACATCAATCTCGGCCCCTATGTCTTCAACCTTCTGCTTGCGGCGCTGCTTTCGTATCTGCTGGGGCGGGTGTACGTTCGGTTCGGGACCACCTTGTCCAACCGGGAGATGTTCAGTCGGAATTTCCTGATCATCACCATGACCACGATGGTGATCATCACAATCGTAAAATCATCCATCCAGCTCTCGCTGGGGCTGGTGGGCGCGCTGTCCATCATTCGTTTCCGCGCGGCGATCAAAGAGCCCGAGGAACTGCTCTTCCTGTTCGTCGCGATCGCGGTCGGGCTGGGACTGGGTGCGGAGCAGACCATCATCACCACGCTGTCGTTCGGCATCATCGTCACCATTCTCATCGCGCGACATTACGTCCGGGGAACCCAGCCACGGGCCAATCTGTATCTCTCCATTTCACATCACGGCCCGAACCAGCCGGCGTTGCCGCAGCTGGTGATGGCGGTCAAGGCGCATGCAGCCCGTTCTGAATTGAAGCGCTACGACGAGTCGAGCGATTCGATTGAGGCCGCGTTCCAGGCGAACTTCGACAGCATTGAAAAAGTGGACGCTTGCACCGAACAATTGCGGAAACTATCGAAAGATTTACGGGTCAGCCTGCACGAGGATCGTGGACTGGGAACCTGACCATGGATGAGCGTGACAAAAACGGCTTCCGGTTCGAGCGTAAATATCACGTGGAGCACATGCCGTTCGCAGCCATCGAACATCTGGTAAAACGAAACCCCGCGCTGTTTCGCCAGGCGTTTCCCGACCGGGTGATCAACAATATCTATCTCGACACACCGAGCCGCCGCAGTCTGCTGGAGAATCTCGACGGCATCGCGGATCGGATCAAAGCGCGGATCCGTTGGTACGGTGAACTGCTGGGGCACATTAAGAAACCGGTCCTCGAATTTAAGATCAAGAGAGGAATGGTCGGCGCGAAGGATTCCTATGTGCTCGCGCCGTTTGCGGTTGAACCGAAAATGAACGCATCCGCCGTTCACGATGTGCTGGAACGATCAGAGCTTCCGGAACACATCCGGCTGGAGCTGTACAAATTCGAGCCTGTCCTGCTCAATCGTTACCGGCGCAAGTATTTCATTTCCGCTGACAGCCACTATCGAATCACCCTGGACTGGCAGCTGGAATACTATCGGTTTGATCGTCACTATAATTTGTTCACCCGACCGCACAAAGATCAGCACAGCACTGTCGTCGAACTAAAGTACAGCGGTTCGATCGACCAAATTGATGAACGCGTCGCAAGCTACTTTCCATTTCGCGTCACCCGGATGTCCAAGTTCGTCACCGGCATGCAATCGGTCCACTACGATTGACCGATGACACTGTGTTTTCTGACAACCTTCCCGCCCTTGTCCTCGAGTGAGCACCGATCCAAAAAAGACTGAGAAACCGATCCCCGGCTGGCTGTTCATGCTCGCGTTGATGATTGGTATTGGCGCGCTCGGACTGTTTCAGTTCGGCCGCCAGGTCGAGCGCCGTGCTGTGCCGGTCATTTCCGAGATCCAGGCGTTGAATCAGACAGGATTGAGGGACCTCGCGGGTGAACTCAGCGACTGGATCGAGATCTGGAATCCGACCGACGAACCGATTGATCTGACGGGTTATTATCTTTCCGATGATTATCGAGAGCTTCAGAAATGGCGCTTTCCAAAACGCACGCTAGCCCCAAAGAAGTTTCTGATCGTATTCGCCTCCGGCCAGAACATCGCCGGTGAAACCGGCGAACTACACACCAATTTTAAGCTGCGACCCGAGGGTGAATACCTCGCACTGGTGGCACCCAACGGAAAACGCCTGCTACAGGAATTTCTGCCCCGGTACCCGAAACAGTTCGGTGATATTTCGTTTGGCCTCAAACCCGAGATCTTTCAGCAGGCGAAGACCCGGCTCTCCGGCAATCTGCAGGACATGACGTTTCTCCTGCTGCCGACCCCGGGCAAACCGAACCAGATCGAAATGCTGGGGCTCGTTGCGGATACGAAATTCAGCCTGAACCGGTGTTTTCTCAACGCGCCAACCAACGTTGCTTTGTCCGTGAAAACCTACGGTGCGGATATCCGATACACGCTGGACGGATCGCTCCCGAACGAAACCAACGGGGTCCTCTACACGGAGCCCATTACGATCCATCGCACCACGACCGTGCGGGCCACCGCCGTCCGGCCCGGCTTCAAGTCCAGCAACGTGGATTCGCATACCTTCATTTTTCCGGAGCAGATCGCCCGAAGCCTCGATTCCGATCAGTCGGCGGAAACTCTCCAGCGCCTCGTCGACGGGTTGGTTGAAATCCCCTCAATCTGCTTGACTTTGCCCGACGTCATCGGCGGTCCGAGTTCGGGCATTTCCGGTGAAATGCGCGGGTCCCTGGAAATTGTCGATCCAACCGTTGGCGAGAGCAAACAGGCGGATTGCGGGGTCGAAATATTTGAACCGGGATCGGCTGGTTTCGCTGCCGCGCACAAGAACAGCTTTCAGTTGAAGTTCGACAGCGAGTTCGGTGCTCCGGAATTCAAGCACCCGCTGTTCGGTCCGCGAAAACCCAGAACGTTTCACGACCTTGTCCTGTGGAGCGGCACGGCGGCTCACACGAACGGGACCGGTCTTGCCGCCCTGCTTTCCGACGCGTGGATCCGGTCCACCATGTTGAGCCTTGGCCGGATCGCTCCACGGAGTCTCTTCGTCAACGTCTACCTGAACGGATCGTATCGCGGTGTGTACAGCCTCATGGAGTTTCCCTCGACTCCGTTCCTTGTCGCAGAATCCGGAACGGCTGCGCCACTGTTTGATATCCGGCAGGGGCTCCGTCAGTTGGCGGGGGATTCGATCTCCTGGAACAAGCTGAATGCGCGGTCCGGTTTGTCCACCTACGAGCAATTGAATGCGGCGGTCGACCTGGAAGCTTTCATCGATTTCATGTTGGTTCAGCTGTTCACCGGAACGGCGGATCTGGACCGCGACGGAAATTGGATGGCGGTGCGCGCCCGGAGCGCGGTCGGTCGATTTGAATTCATGACAACCGTGAATCCGAATCCCCTGACCAACTGGACGCTTGATCAGATCAATACCGGGGGAGAACAGGGGCCGGCGTGGCTGTTTCAACTGCTTCGGCGGGACAAGATTTTTCAGGAACAATTTGCCCTGCGCGCGGTGGAATTGCTGGGCCCGGGTGGTGCGTTGTCCAAGGAGAAATCCGTGGAACGTTTTCGATTCTCGATGAGCGGGATCGAAGAAGCGGCAGCGATGGAATCTCTTCGCTGGAACGCCGGAGGAGGGGACGGGGTGCGGAAATTTCTGGAGGAAAGACCCGGCGAATTCAAGAAACAACTCGAATCCGCCGGGCTGTGGAAATGACGACGTTCAGACAGTGAACGGCTTGTCGGACTTCACGTTCACCACGAACCGGCTGCGAGGATCTTGGTTTCGTTCGAACGAGTAGGTGGCCGCTCCGAGTGTTTCGGCGAGTGCCGCCTCCAGGTCAGGCTTCAGTGCGGCGAGGGTCTCGTCGGTGTTCGGAGCGAGCCGGCGGTCATTGACGATGATCTGCAGCTCGTTGTCGGCGAACTCCAGCTTGCCTTTGAACACCGCTTCCGCTTGGAGCATCTGGCAGATCACCCGAGCCTTCCCAATTTCTTTCTTCACGAGTTCCTGATTGGAACCTTCAGCGACCGTCCGTCGGTTGACGAGAACACCGAGGCGCCCTTCATTGTTGTCGAGACTGTAGAGCGTGTTGTGTCCGACCAGCACGATTCCCGGTCCTTCAGGCACCTGCGCATAGTCGGCGACATCGATCAGCAGATCATCGATTTTGTCTTCCTGAATCCATTTTTGGAACACGCCGATCGCGTCCGACATCTTGATCGCATCCGCGTTCTTGATGAAGAACTTGACGTTGACGTGCTGAATTCCGTTTTCAGTGGCTTGCATTTTGTTCAAATAAGCTAGGTTAGGCTTTGACGGTTTTTTCGCTCATCCGTGCGTGGCAGTTGTAGCAACCTTCGGCGAACAGACCGGCTTCTTCGATCAGGGTGTGAACCGACTCAACCGTGTGTTTCTTGGCGCGGTTTTCCCACGCGTCGAAGAAGTAGCCCGCAAACTTGCCGCCCGCGAACGGATCAAAAAACAACTTCGTGTCATAGTACTGTTCGCGGAAGTGCTTCAGGACGTCCTCCGTTGTTTTTGGAACGTTTGGCAGCTTCAGTTTCAACATGCCGGTGGCGGCGGTTTCCATCGCCTTCCAGGCCAAGCGCGCGGCGTCATCCACATCCTTCTTGTCGAGCGCGAGCTGCGCCTCGAACACCAGACGCTCGCTTGCGGTCATGTCGAAGACGAACGAGCTGACCAGTTCGCCGGCGCACTCGCCGATGCCGATGTCGTCCTTCGTGTATTCCCGGGTATCGCCCCAGTCGCTGTAGAATGACGGGTCCTCCGAGTGTTTCGGAATCGTCATCAGGTCGTTGATCATCTCCTTGATCGAACCTTTCCCGACGCGCTCGACGTAGTCCTTGAAGCGTTCGCCGTCCTTGTGATCCTTCAGAAAGGCCTCGGTCAGACGATCAACAGTCGCAGGGATGTTCTTCGATGGAACAGCCCCGATTCCGAGCCCGTAAGAACCACCGTTCTGATCCCATTGACCGCCGAGAACCACCTGGAAATGCGGAACCGTGTGGCCGTCAAACATGCGTCCGACGCCGAAGAATCCGAGGTCCGAGATGTGATGCTGACCACAGGAATTGAAGCAGCCGCTGATCTTGATCTTCAGGCCCTTGATCGCTTCGTCCATCGAGTAATACTTCTCGGACAAGCGGTTCATCAGCTCACCGGCCAATCCACGCGATGCCGAAGTGCCCAGTTTGCACGTGTCGGTTCCGGGGCAGGACGTGATGTCAACGATGGTTCCCGCACCCTTGGACGCGAGATTCGCGGACTTGAGGTCCGTGAAAAGCGCCGGCAGATCGGCGGCGGCAACCCAGCGCAGCAGGAGGTTCTGCTCAACCGTCGTGCGGATCGCGTCACCAATGTATTTGCGGCAGATGTCCGCCAGCGCGCGCAGTTGATCCGACGTGATGTCGCCGAGTGGCAGGTTGATCTCAACCATGTGATAACCCGGCTGCCGCTGATCGGCGACGTTCGTGCGACGCCAATCCTTGTAATCAGCATCGGTCGGTTCAGGACCGGCAACGATGTCTTCGCGAACGGGCTTCTCGTCCAACGCGTGAATGTCCTTCAAGTAGGAAGTCCAACGTGGATCGTCGGCAAGGATGGCGCGTTCTTCGAAAACGAGTTTGCGGAACTCTTCAATACCCAGTTTTTCAACGAGGAATTTGACGCGCGCGCGGCTGCGGTTCGCCTTCTCACCCAATCGTCCGAACACGCGGGCGATCGCCTGGCTCAACGGCAGAATCTCGCCTTCAGTGACAAACTCCTGCAGCACTTTCGCCTGACGCGGTGCTGCACCGAGTCCTCCGCCGACATACATTTCAAAGCCGCGTTCGACCTTGCCGTTCACCGTGCGCGTTTTCGCGATGAACCCGATGTCGTGCATGTTTACGAGACCGCACGCTTTTTCAGCGCAACCTGAGAACGCCGGTTTCACTTTGCGACCGAAATCCTGACAGTCCGGATGGCCCATGAGGAAATAGGTCAGCGCGTGGGCATAGGGTGTGACATCGAATGCCTCGGTCGTGCACACCCCGGCGCAAGGGCAGGCCGTGACGTTGCGCACCGAGTTGCCGCAGGCTTCGCGGGTGGTGATTCCCACCGCAGCGAGACGACGCATGATCGTCGGGGTGTCATCGATGTGAATGAAATGGAGCTGCCAGTCCTGACGGGTCGTAACGTGCGAGATGCCGTCGGCATACTCTTCCGCAAGCTCAGCCATCATTTCGAGCTGTTCCGCTGTCGTGCCGCCATAAGGGAGCTTGATCCGCAGCATGCCCGGCGCGTCCCACACGGTACCGGGTCCCTTGGTCAGGTCGGCACAGGGGAACTTTAGTTTCCGGGTGCGATTACCGTCGTTGCGATGACCGTTGTCGTAGCGTTGGCCGTACGCACCGCGACGGAGACGGGTTTCGGCGAAGACCTTCTCGTCGATTTTACCGTCCTTGCGAAGTTTGATTTCGGTCTCGAAGGCGTCAATTTCCTCCGCGAGGTTCTTCGGGATGCGGTCGAGAATCTTTTCCCGCCAGAATGGGTTGCTTGCTTTCATGGTTAGAATGGGTGGCCCCGGGAACTTTCCCGGAAAAGGGACCGCGTTTTAACGCCTGCCCCTAGTTAATGTCCAATTACTTGTTAAAGTTGATTAAGTTGATCAACTTAGTAAAGTATTCTGGCGTGACAGCACGCTGTCAACATTTTTGGAGCGCAAATTGTTCATCAGTGCGTCCCTAGTTTCAATCTTTTCTGGTCCAAGGTGGGAGTGGCTGCTGTAAAAAATTACTCGTCGCGCACTCCGCGTCTCTGCGTGAGATTCTCTCCCGGTTTGGAGATCAGGATTAAGCGCTAAATTGTGAGTGGGAACTTCGATGAACTACGAAAACCATAAGCATCCTTGCCAACTTCCTTGGCTACTTGTCAGGATTGCCGCGTGTTTACACGGAAAATGACCAGATAGTCGCTGCACCGCATCGATCATGAGCAAGAAACAATACTTTGGGGTGGACCGGTTCGTCGGGAGAACACCGCTGATTCGTCTCAAGAAACTTTCCGAACTGACCGGATGTGAGATTCTGGGCAAGGCCGAATTCATGAACCCGGGAGGCTCAGTCAAGGATCGGGCGGCGCTGGGAATGATTCAGGATGCCGAGGAGAAAGGACTGCTCAAACCCGGTGGCACGATCGTGGAAGGCACTGCCGGCAACACCGGCATCGGCCTTACGGTCGTCGGTCTGGCAAAAGGTTACCGGACCGTGATCGTCATTCCGGAAACGCAATCGGTGGAGAAGATCCAATTGCTGCGTACGCTCGGCGCGGAAGTGAAAACGGTTCCGGAAAAACCATACACCGATCCGGGCAACTACAATCATCAGGCCGAACGACTCGCGGAGGAGAAGGGCTGGTTCTGGGCGAACCAGTTCGACAACACCGCCAACCGAAGGGCGCATTTCCAGACCACCGGCCCGGAGATCTGGGAACAGACGGTCGGCGAAGTGACCGGGTTCGTTGCGTCCGTCGGAACCGGTGGCACGCTCGCGGGCACCTCGTTGTTTTTGAAGGAACGGAACCCGGAGATTGTCTGTGCCTGCGCGGATCCGTACGGGGCGGCCATGTGGTCGTGGTTCAAGAACGGCAACCTCGAGACGAACGACGGCGATTCGTTTGCCGAAGGAATCGGTCAGGGACGGGTGACGAAGAACCTCGAGGACATCAAGATCGACGACGCGTTTCGGATCGAAGATCAGACCGCGCTCACGATCATCAATCACCTGCTGCGTGATGAGGGACTGTTTCTCGGGTTGTCGGCCGGAATCAATGTCGCGGGAGCCGTTCGGCTGGCGAAAGAACGCGGTCCCGGCCAGGTCATCACGACGTTGCTGTGCGATTCAGGCATGCGTTACATGTCGAAAATTTTCAACAAGGACTGGCTGAAAGCCAAGGACCTTAATCCTGACCGGAAAATCGAATCTGTCATCAAGTAGCCGCGGGCCTCCAGTTCTACCGATTCATCAAACGCGTCAGCGTTTGCACCGCGCATTTTGAAAACTCGGGATTGTTGATCGCACAATCCAGGTCCACCACTTCCACACTTGAATTTAGATTGGCTTTCAATGTTTGAAAAAATGCTTCATCCGCGAAGACATCGTTGAACGGTTTGCCGAGTTCGCCGATCACGCTGAACCCTTTCTGCGGTAGCAGCACCGCGACTGGCCCGGTGTAGGCGTTGAGCTTCTCCGCGAAAATCTTCCCGAGCTCTGCCGATTCATCCTTCGTTAATCGCATCAGCGTGACGTTCGGATTGTGCTGATAGAATTTGCGGTCCTGGAACTTGTCCGGCACAGAATCGCGAGTACCAAAATTCACCATGTCGATGCACCCGGGTGCGACGACAGTTGGTGTTCCGGTCCTGCCCGCCGCTTCCAGTCGCGTCGGTCCGGCCGACAGTATCCCGCCGACGAGCTCGTCAGCCCATTCAGTGGTGGTCAGATCCAACACGCCGGAGATCATTCCGGATTCGATGAGCGATTCCATGGTGCGGCCACCGGTTCCGGTCGCATGAAAAACAAGCACTTCGAATCCTGAAGCTTCGAGCTCCTTCTTGGCGGCGAGCACGCAATCATTGGTGTTGCCGAACATGCTGGCGGCGATGAGCGGCTTATCCTCGCCGGTCGGAACGGTCATTTCAACCATCCCGCAAATCGCTCCCGCTGCTCGGGCAAATATGGGTCGCGAAATGCGGTTGATGCCGGCGATATCAACCACGCTGGGCACCAACACGATATCGCGTGAACCGATATACGGCGCGGTGTTGCCGCTGGCCAGAGTGCTGACCATTACCTTTGGGAAACCGATCGGAAGCCCCCGCATCGCCGTGCAACCGATCGTTGTACCGCCGCCGCCGCCGAGTGAGATGACCCCATCGATCTTCCTCTCCGCCTGTAAGCGCGAGAGCAGGGCGGCGGCGGCGTTGGCCATTGCGGTGACGGTTTCGCCACGATCTTTTTTTGCAACTAACGCCGCGAGATCAACGCCGCCTTCGCGGGCGACCTCTTCACGCGTGATGTCCGGTTTGAGTTTGGGTGCTTCCAACGCACCGACATCGATGATGAGCGTTTTGTGTCCTTTTTGGCGGATGAGGTCCGCGACAAACCCATGTTCGTCGCCCTTGGTGTCGAGTGTTCCGAGAATTGCAATGGTCGCCATGGTGTGGCGCGATTAAAGGCCGAAACGCAAGTCATCATCAAGCCGGGAAAATTGAAACGGTGAGCTCGAAATCGTGAGGCAATGTGGGGCGAGCCCTCCGGGCGAACCTATGGGCGCACGAGACGCCCGTGGCTGTCGATTCGTAACAGGATCTCTCCGAGGAACGGGCTGTTTTGGTATCGACGAGTGGCTCAAACTGGCGGTTCTTGCAAAGCCTCGGAAGGCTCGCCTTTTCCTGCGACGAGGCCAACTTCTTGTCCACGCATTCAAACGCACCCAAATCAAAACGCCAGCCGGTTAAGCGGCTGGCGTTTCACTCGCGGACGGACCGCGAGCTTCCGGGGGAGGGAAGAGTTACTGGTCGCCGCGGCCCGTCGGAGCACCGCCACGGTCGCCACGGCCGAACATCGCGCGCATGCTCGTGTCGACCTCCTCGCCGTTGTAAAGTTTCTGCAGCACCTCCGCCGTACGATCCACCATCCGCAGCGAGCGTTCGTCGTCGCCAAAATATTGCCGCGAATTCTCCAGCAGATTCAGCCGTGCCTGGATCACGTTACGATCCGTCGGAACCTCGCCGCCGCCGTCACGTCCCATGCCGCCACCGGCAAGCCCCATCACAGCCATCGCCCGGACCATGCCCGGCGTCTCTGTATTACTGACCACGTCGGTGAACACCTGATTCGCCTGAATGTTCAGCCCGGCGTATGGCAGAGTGGACGCCACAATTTGCGCGACGTCACCGCGGTTGGTCAGCCGGGGGTCGTTGTAAATATTGTAAAGCGCCGCCATCGATTGATCACCCAGCGCCCAGTTCACGTAACTCAACACGGTCCGGTCAATGCGCCCTTCCTGATTGATCACCAACTTCTGCGCGGCGTTCACAAATGAACGGTCCTCGTACATGTAGAGGATGCCATAGAGATAACGTTTGCTCGCATCATCAAGTCGCGACGCGTGGTCGACGGCGATCGGATTGGCGAGCAGTTCGTGGGCGGCCGCGACCGCCTCAATACTGTATTTGCCGGGATCGATCTCCTCGAGCGCGCGGGTGACGTACGCGACCTCAATGCCGCGTCCGGTCGTCTGGAGAACTTCCGCGAGGATGGCCTCGGATTCAGCTCCGCCGATCTCCGTCAGGACATTGATCAATCCCAGGCGAAGCGATGGCGGGGCGAGAAAATCGGTGGAAGGCAGACTCCGGCTGCCACCGCGTCCGCGAAACGAGGATAACGCCTGAAACAAATCGGTGCCGCCGTCAGCACCGCGTCCCCGCCCGCGAACCTGGCCGGGGTCTTCGGCTCCGTCCTCGCTCCCGGCGGCGGGCTCAATCGTGGCCACCGTGTAGTCCAGATCCTCGTTGCGCACCATAAAGGCCTGAATGGCAGGCAGCGCCACCGGGCCCAGCTGCCTCAGACTCTCCAATTCATGAATGATCTGTCGCAAGGTTACGTTGCGTGAACTGCCCACGGCCGGGCCGATGGCGACCAGCCGGTTGATGATCACCTCCGGCGCATCGGTAACCTTGACGGGCACCTCGACCGTTTCCCGGACCGTTTGAACCTCCCCGGATCGACCTCGGTTTTTCTTCAGCTGGCTCTCCAACTCGGTGACCTGGTTTTGCCAGCTTTCCTCGACCCGGATGCGTGACAACTCAGCCGACTTGTTGGCGCGGTTCGAACCCACGAGATAGGCCGAAACGGAACCCGCAATCAATATCGCCAAACCTGCAATAATCTGTTTCATGACGTTCGGCCCGCCGGAGTTTCCAATTCACCAACAACACCGAAATCGGGAGCCAGCTGTAACGACGGCAGCCGCAATTCGCCGGTTACAGAAATAGATCATTCAATTTGGGAAACGGAAGGGTGAACGACTGGATAGAATGGAAGGTTGGGGATGTCGTTGCCGATGACGGATTCGTCCTCCGCGTGGTCTGCAAACGACGGAAACGACTTGACCACAAGAAAGCGAAAAGGGCGCAAAAAACCAAGTTTTTGGGCTTCATGCGCGTTTTCGTCGCGCTCCATTTATTTGCCGTCCTTCGGTTCTTCACTGCGACAGCACGGACGTCATTGCCGGTTTCGCCCCGGTCGCTACGGTGTTTCCGCGCGGAGTTGTTCGATGATCTTTGGGAGGTGTTCCAACAGATAGTCGACGTCGGCATCGGTGTTTTCTCGGCCGAGGCTGAAACGAATGCTGCCGAGGGCACGGGCGGGCGGGAGGCCCATTGCCGTGAGGACGTGGGACGGGGCGAGTGAACCGGTCGAGCAGGCGGATCCGCTGGAGGCGCAGATGCCGAGCTGATCGAGTTTCTTGAGAATGGCTTCGGCCTCAAGTCCGGCAAACGACAGATTGGAGGTGTTGCCGAGGCGGCGATCTTTCGATCCGTTTCTCGCCACGCGCGGAATCTCGCGGAGGAGGGTGTTCTCCATCCGATCCCGTAGTGCCCGGGTCGTTGAATGGCAGGTCTCGATCAATTCTTTCGCCAGCTCAGCTGCCCGACCGAATCCAATAATATAAGGTACATTCTCCGTGCCTCCGCGACGTCCGCGTTCCTGTCCGCCGCCGATCAAATACGGGTGGAGCTTCACTCCGTTACGCACGAATAACGCACCGACGCCTTTCGGTGCGTAAAGTTTGTGCGCTGAGAGCGACATCATATCAATACCGAGGGATCGGACATCAATCGGGATCTTGCCCAGGGCTTGAACGGCGTCGCTGTGGAAGAGCACGCCCTTGGCCCGGACAAACGCGGAGATCTCGTCGAGCGGAAGAATGACGCCGGTCTCGTTGTTGGCGTACATGACCGAGACCAGCGCGGTGTCCGGTCGTATGGAATCCTGTAACCGGCACAGGTCCGGCAAGCCGTCTTCTTCCACGGGAAGAAATGTCACCTCGTATCCCTGCTCGATCAGATGTTTGCCGAACTTGATATTGGCGGAGTGTTCGACAGCGGTGGTGACGAGGTGTCGCTTGTCCGGCTGACTTCGGAGTGCACTGTTGAACGCGGTGTTGTTGCTCTCCGTGCCGCAGCTTGTGAACACGATTTCCCGCGGGTCGGCGTTGATAAGGGCGGCCAGTTTTTCGCGGGATTCATCGATCAGGCGTGAGACGCGTGATCCGAAACCGTAGGCGCTGGATGGGTTGCCCCAATTCTCGGTGAACGCCGGCATCATTGCCTCAAGAACTTCGGGGGCGACGCGGGTGGTGGCGTTGTTATCGAGATAGCAAAACGGTTTTTTGGCCATGTCGGTCAGGTTTTTTTCGTCGGGCGGATATCGCCACGATTCGGAGTGGTGAGTAAACTGATCGGGCACCGCCCGCGTAAAGGCCAATCACGCCTTAAAAATTGCGAATTCCTCAACAAATTCTTTGACAGGCTACCCGGGCAAAGATAAACACTAGTTTCTTTGGTAACTTACTTATGTATAATGTTTCGCCCTGTTTCCGCCGGGTGAACTTTTTTATGAAGCGAGTTTGGGTTGAGTTTTCTGGTTTCGCCGGATAACAACCCGCGCCCCGACCGGGCGGCATCCGACATTTATTTGATAGACCCATGACAGCTGAAGAGATTCAAAAGGCGAACCACGAGTTGCGAGACAAGTCTCCCCTTGAGATTACCCGATGGGCGATCAAACAGGGGCAGGGCAGGGCAATCGTGTCGACAAATTTCCGTCCCTACGAAGCCGTCATTCTTGATTTGTGCACACAGGCGCAGGCGGATATTCCTGTGCTGTGGGCGGATCACGGTTACAACCGGCCGGCAACGTACAAGCATATGGAAGCGCTCGAGCAGCAGCTGAAACTGAACATCAAAGGTTTTGTGCCGCGCGTGACGGCTGCGCATCGCGATGCCATTCACGGCGAAATCCCGACTCCCGAAAACGAGGTTGCGCTCAAGGAATTCAGCGCGGTGTTCAAGCTGGAACCGTTTCAACGCGGCATGCGCGAACTGGCACCGACGATCTGGATCACCGCGTTGCGCAAGGTGCAAAATCCAAATCGTGAGGGCATGGATATCGTCACGGCGGACACCAATTTTGGGGCAGTAAAAGTTAACCCGGTGTTTTACCTGAGCGACGCGGAAATGGAAGCTTACCTGACGGAACACAAATTACCGAATGAATGGGATTATTTCGACCCCGCCAAAGCTGATGACAAACGCGAATGTGGCCTGCACGCGGCCTGGGGTAGACAAGCCGTCAAAGCCTAGAGCAAACGGAGAAACACCAACCGAACCTGACGCATCCGGCGACACCGACATGAGTTCCTACCATCTCGACCATCTTCAATATCTTGAGACCGAGGCCATTCACATCATGCGTGAAGTGGCGGCAGAATTTGAGAAACCCGCATTGCTGTTTTCCGGCGGCAAAGATTCGATCTGCCTGCTGCGCCTCGCGGAAAAAGCGTTCAGTCCTTCGGACATTCCGATGCCGTTTTTGAACGTTGATACCGGCCATCATTTTCCCGAACTAAACGAGTTTCGTGATCGTCGTGCGAAGCAGCTCGGCGGCAAACTGATCATTCGCACGGTTGAAGACGCGATCAAGCAGGGCATCGCCGTTCCGACGCCCGGCGAGGTCAGCCGCAACCGGTTGCAGATCCCGACCCTGCTCGCGAGCATCGAGGAATTTCAGTTTGACTGCTGCATCGGCGGTGCGCGTCGTGATGAGGAAAAAGCCCGCGCCAAGGAGCGGTTCTTCAGTTCCCGCAATTCCTTCGGCGAATGGGATCCGAAGAATCAACGGCCTGAGATCTGGAATCTTTACAACGCCCGGTTGAACCACGGTGAGAACATGCGCGTGTTCCCACTCTCCAACTGGACCGAGATGGATGTCTGGGAATACATCAAACAGGAACAGCTTGAAGTGCCGAATATTTACTTCAGCCACAAACGTCAGTGCGTCCGACGCGGCGGACAGTGGCTGCCAGTCACGGATTTGATCCCGCCGACGGCGAAGGAACAGGTGAAGGAAATGGTCGTTCGCGTGCGGACGATCGGCGACATCATCAGCACCGGAATGGTGGAAAGCCCGGCCAACACCTACGACGACATCATCGCTGAAATTGCTGCGGCACGCGTGACGGAACGCGGTTCCCGCGCCGACGACAAATCATCCGAAGCAGCGATGGAAGACCGGAAGAAAGCTGGTTATTTTTAAACCCGGCGTTGATTGAAGGCGGCAGATTGAACATAGAAATTCCGACTGTTCTGGGATCAAATACGTAGTCGATCATGAACACTGAGATTCAGCCCCTGGCAGACGCCATCTACCGCGAGCGCGTGTTGCGGGCGCGAGAAATGACGCCAGAAGAGCGCATGATTGAAGGGGTCCGCATGTTCGAAATCGAACAGGAAGCGGTGCGGGCGGAGTTTTCTAAGACGATGCCAGGCGCATCCGATGCGGAGTTGGCCGAAGCTGTTCGCCATCATTTCCACCTTGCCCGTGAACAAGAACGAGGCCCTGATTTCTACGAAAAGTTGCATTATCTCCCAGTGCCTTGAATCGATTACCGACTTACGAACATATGACCCACACTTCTCACCCCATCGAACTTCTGCGCTTCAACACGTGCGGCTCGGTGGACGACGGCAAGTCCACGCTCATCGGCCGGTTGCTCTACGATTCCAAGAATCTCATGGAGGACCAGATCGAAGCGTTGGAACGTTCCGCCGACATCACCGGCGGCGGCCAGGTGAACCTCGCGAATCTGACCGACGGGTTGCGCGCGGAAAGAGAGCAGGGGATCACCATCGACGTGGCCTACCGTTACTTTGCCACACCGAAGCGAAAGTTCATCGTGGCCGACACCCCGGGTCACGTGCAGTACACCCGGAACATGGTCACCGGCGCTTCGACCGCGAATCTTTCGGTCGTTTTGATTGACGCGCGAAACGGCGTGATCGAGCAAACTCGACGTCACACCTACTTGTCCGCATTGCTGGGAATTCCTCATCTGATCATCGCGATCAACAAGATGGATCTGGTCGGCTGGAGCGAAGAACGTTTCCGCGAGATCCGCGACGAGGTGGAAAGTTTTCTGCCGAAGCTCAACGTGTTCAAGGATGTGCGGTTCATTCCGATCAGCGCGTTGTCCGGGGACAACGTCGTGGACAAGTCCAAGAACCTCCCGTGGTACGAAGGGCCGACGTTGTTGGGCCATCTTGAAACCGTTCACATCGCCAGCGACTGGAATCTTGGCGCGTTCCGGATGCCGGTGCAATGGGTGAACCGTCCGCACAAGGCGACCGATCCCAAGCTTCATGATTTTCGCGGGCTCAGCGGTCAGATCGCAGGCGGCATCGTCAAGGTCGGACAGGAAATCATGGTGGCGCCCGGCGGTCTTAAATCGAAAGTGAAACAGATCTGGACGCTGGATGGCGAAATCGAAGAGGCGTTCTGCCCGCAGTCCGTGACGATCGTGTTGGAAGACGATATCGACATCAGCCGGGGCGATATGCTGGTGGGCACCGACAAATTACCCGGTAAGGGTTACGATTTGAAAGCGCGTGTCTGCTGGATGAGCCCGACACCGCTGCAAAACCGTCGCAAGTATTTTCTCAAACACACGTCGCAAACAGTGCAGGCGATGGTGACCAACATCGATCACAAGATCGACATCCGGACATTCGATGAGATCCCTGATTCGCAGGATCTCCACGTGAACGAGATTGGTGAAATTCGAATCCGAACCGCGAAGCCACTGGTTTACGACGCCTACACCGCCAACCGGCTCACCGGTTCGTTTATCCTGATAGAGCAGGGGACCAACCTTACTGTGGCCGCCGGAATGTTGCGCGGTTCGACCGAGCCGTTCGCGCCGGAATACGTCGATTTTTCAATCTAGGTGGTGATCAGCACGAATTTTGACGGACCGGGACCGGTTTCAAAACCGTTGAAAGAAGGCGTTAGATTGCTCTTCCCTTCGCGGACGTCGCCGGTATCTTCTGCGCGTGCCTGACAGCACCAGTTGTCCATGGAAGCGAAGTACATACGAAATTTCAGCATCATAGCCCACATCGATCACGGCAAGACCACCTTGTCGGACCGGTTGCTCCAACGTACCGGCACCTTATCGGATCGCGATTTGCAGGAACAGCATCTCGACTCGATGGATCTCGAGCGGGAGCGGGGGATCACGATCAAATCCCACCCGGTCACGATGCTTTACACGGCGCTGGACGGGATTACCTACGAGCTGAACCTCATCGACACGCCGGGGCACGTTGATTTTTCCTACGAAGTCTCGCGGAGCTTGAGCGCTTGCGAAGGGGCGTTGCTGATCGTTGATGCCGCCCAGGGTGTCGAGGCCCAGACCGTGGCAAACGTACACCTGGCGATGAAGGCGAACCTCACGATCATTCCGGTGATCAACAAGATCGATCTGCCACACGCCGACGTCGCCCTGGCCAAACAACAACTGGAAGACATTCTCGCGATCCCGGCCGACCAGGCGATGCTCGTCAGTGCCAAGGAAGGCATCGGCATCGACGAACTGCTGGAGTGCATCGTCAAGAATGTCCCGGCACCCAAGCCGACTGAAGGCGATTCATTGCAGGCGCTTTGTTTCGATTCATTTTTTAACAGCTACAAGGGCGTGGTCACCTATGTGCGCGTGTTCAACGGTGAGCTGAAGCCAAAGATGCAGGTCAAACTGCTGCACTCCAACAAGACCGTGGAAGTGAAGGAGGTCGGCAGCTTCAACCCGAAGCCTTACGCCCGCGACCGGCTCGAAACCGGCGAGACAGGATATTTTACCGCCAACATCAAGAGCCCGATGGACGTCAAGATGGGTGACACCATCACGAGTGCCCGCAACCCGTCGCCGGCTCTGGCCGGATTCAAAGAGATTCACCCGATGGTTTACAGCGGGATTTACCCGATCAACACGAGTGATTTCGAGGCGCTGAAAGCCAGCCTGGCGAAGTTGCAGTTGAACGATCCAGCGTTCGTTTTTCAGGCGGAAAGTTCCATTGCACTTGGGTTTGGTTTCCGTTGTGGTTTCCTTGGGTTGTTGCATCTGGAGATTGTGCAGGAACGGCTGCGTCGTGAATACGACATGGACATCATCGCCACGTATCCGAGCGTGATCTATCGCGTGTATACGACCGATGGCAAGGAGCTCGAAATCGACAATCCGGCGTTCATGCCCGAAGCCACTTTGATTGATCATATTCAGGAACCGATGGTCAAAACGTTCGTGATCTGTCCGAATGAGAACATTGGGGACATGATGGCCTTGCTGGCCGAGAAACGCGGCGCTCCCGAACACACCGAAACGCTGGACTCGCGTCGGGTGATGCTAACCAGCCGGTTGCCGCTCAACGAAATTCTGATCGATTTCCATGACCGCATCAAAAGTATCACGCGCGGCTTCGGTTCGATGGACTACGAGCACGACGGTTACATGAAGGCGGCCATGGTCAAGCTGGACATGCTCGTGAACGGCGAGCCGATTGATGCCTTCTCGTGCATTGTTCACCGTGACAAAGCCGAACCTCGTGGACGCGTTCTGGCTGCCAAGCTCAAGGACGTCATTCCCAAGCAGCAATTTCAGGTGGCCATCCAGGCGGCCATCGGCGGAAAAGTGGTTTCCCGCGAAACCGTGACCGCGATGCGCAAGGACGTGACCGCGAAGTGTTACGGCGGCGACGTCTCCCGGAAACGCAAACTTTTGGAGAAACAGAAGGAAGGCAAAAAACGGATGAAATCCATCGGCAGCGTGAACATTCCGCAGGAAGCATTCATCCAGGTGTTAAAGGCATGACGGAGCAGGGCGTATGAATTTTCGTTGGTTTATTTCAAAGACGATCCGGCAGACGACGGAAATGCGGCGCACGGTTCAGAAGCTTCTGAATCACCAGCGGGATCTGCTCAGCAAACCGGCCATCGCCGCACTGGAAAGCGCGCTGACGAACATCGATCACGCGCTCAAAACCAATGCCGATGCCGAGACGCTCAAAAAGCAGATGACCGAGCTGGAGGAGGCCGCCAACAAGTGGTTGAAGCCTTATCCTTTTTCGGCGATTCGCGAAAACATCGAGGTGTTTCTGGTGGCCATCGCGGTGGCGGTCGGCATCCGCACGTTTTACCTTCAACCTTTCAAAATTCCGACCGGATCGATGCAGCCGACCTTGTACGGCATCATGCCCACGACGGTGGATCAGGGCGGACCGGGCAACGATTACTCGCTGGAAATCCCAAATGCGCTGCAGCGAAAATGGGATTTCTGGTTCCACGGCAACAAATACTATCACGTCGTCGCTGAATCCGGTGGCCATCTTGATGATGTCAGACCACCGCGAAAATTTCTCCTGTTCAACTTATGGCAGGAAATCAAGATTGGTGATCGGTGGCAGAAGATCTGGTTTCCCGAAGATCAGTTGTTGCAACGTGCGGGTCTCGTGGACCGTTTCGGCCGATACGCTCCCACGGAGTTCAAGCCCGGCGACGATGTCATTCGCATGATGATCCGTAGCGGCGATCATCTGTTCGTCGACCGGTTCACTTACAATTTCAGAAAACCAAAACGCGGCGACATCATCGTCTTCGCGACCGCCGGCACGGCGATCCAAAATCAGGACCAGTTCTATATCAAACGCATGGTCGCAACCGGAGGTGAAGTCGTCAGCATCGGCGATGATAATCATGTCGTCATCGACGGAGTCCGGCTGGACGCTTCAACACCGCACTTTGAAGGCGTTTACACGTTTGCGAACCCCGATGTGCCGCCTGAGGATGGAGAATACTTCGGGCACGTGAACAATCGCCGGGGCCATCAATTTCTGCGCGGAGATCTGGCTCCCACTTTCCGGGACGCGGAAACTGAATACACTGTGCCGGACAAAAACTATCTGGCATTCGGAGACAACACGCTCAACAGCGCCGACTCACGGACCTGGGGACCGGTACCGGAGCAGAACGTGATCGGCAAATCGTTCTTCGTCTACTGGCCAATCACTAGTCGGTTTGGCTGGGGCCACCGATAAGAGGCAATCCAATCGAAGCAGGGACTTGGAATCCGGCTGCATATAATACGCGCACAATGTATGTTATATTCAGTTGCCCAAGGACTTGGAAAACGGAAAACCCGATGTTACGCAGCGTAACATTCCCGGAAATGACCGTCAGCCGGACGCCCTTCCGAAGTCTGGCCCGAAGGCTCTGAGCCCGTCGGCTCCTAGAGAGAAAAAGTTGTCTTCGCGCCGCCCGGCCAAGACGAAGCCTGCCAGCTCCCTTGCCGCTTCGACTCGGAAAGCCAAAGGCCGCAACTCTCGGCCATCTAAAAGCAATCCGGGTTTCCGTCAGGAGGTTTCATCATGAGTCGAGGTTCACTCTTCTACTGCAGCCCGTGGGACCGGACGCTGATCATCGACCGTATCTGCCTCAATTCCCCGACAGATCCGCAGTTCAGCACGCCTTCCTATGCCGAGACTTTCGCCAGAGATAACCGGCTGCTCTTCATCGATCGATCAAACCCTTCACGAGTGCGCATCATTATCCCGGATGACCCGCGCGCTCTTCGTCGTACGAACGAAGCCGCCGCGAAGCGGCGGCGAGTGGTCGACGAAGAGCACGCGCCTTCACTTGATTATATTACACAGCTTCTAATGAAAACATGATAGATCAAGCGCCAGACACAATCATCAAGGTTCCGAGTCGATGGTGGCTGTCGGAGAGAACGGACACGCATCCGGACGCACTTGCCAGGCTCGGCGAGCTGGGAACCATTTTCCAAAAAGGCACCGAAGCGCTGGGCGGTTTATACCTTCGCATCTGTGATCACATTCGCGTCTACAAGATCACGCCCGACGACGCACGCGCCACGCTCTCCAAGGTGGGATTCCGTCGCCAACGCATCAGTGAAGTTCTCCGAGTTGCGTCTGCACCAGCAAATATATACAATGAGTACAAGGCACGACTTACAAGCTTCCGGATCGCACTTACCAAGACGCGGATGTATTACATGGTGGCGAAGAACAAACCGAGATACCGGCAACGACAGTTGCAGCGGGCGGGCATCCGATTGGTCAAAAGGATGAAGGAGAACGGCCTGCGTGAGTGGTCGATAACTCATGACGGCTTCCGAGTAAGTGGGCAGACAGTATCTGTATGTTATATTCAGTTGCCCAAGGACTTGGAAAACGGAAAACCCGATGTTACGCAGCGTAACATTCCCGGAAATGACCGTCAGCCGGACGCCCTTCCGAAGTCTGGCCCGAAGGCTCTGAGCCCGTCGGCTCCTAGAGAGAAAAAGTTGTCTTCGCGCCGCCCGGCCAAGACGAAGCCTGCCAGCTCCCTTGCCGCTTCGACTCGGAAAGCCAAAGGCCGCAACTCTCGGCCATCTAAAAGCAATCCGGGTTTCCGTCAGGAGGTTTCATCATGAGTCGAGGTTCACTCTTCTACTGCAGCCCGTGGGACCGGACGCTGATCATCGACCGTATCTGCCTCAATTCCCCGACAGATCCGCAGTTCAGCACGCCTTCCTATGCCGAGACTTTCGCCAGAGATAACCGGCTGCTCTTCATCGATCGATCAAACCCTTCACGAGTGCGCATCATTATCCCGGATGACCCGCGCGCTCTTCGTCGTACGAACGAAGCCGCCGCGAAGCGGCGGCGAGTGGTCGACGAAGAGCACGCGCCTTCACTTGATTATATTACACAGCTTCTAATGAAAACATGATAGATCAAGCGCCAGACACAATCATCAAGGTTCCGAGTCGATGGTGGCTGTCGGAGAGAACGGACACGCATCCGGACGCACTTGCCAGGCTCGGCGAGCTGGGAACCATTTTCCAAAAAGGCACCGAAGCGCTGGGCGGTTTATACCTTCGCATCTGTGATCACATTCGCGTCTACAAGATCACGCCCGACGACGCACGCGCCACGCTCTCCAAGGTGGGATTCCGTCGCCAACGCATCAGTGAAGTTCTCCGAGTTGCGTCTGCACCAGCAAATATATACAATGAGTACAAGGCACGACTTACAAGCTTCCGGATCGCACTTACCAAGACGCGGATGTATTACATGGTGGCGAAGAACAAACCGAGATACCGGCAACGACAGTTGCAGCGGGCGGGCATCCGATTGGTCAAAAGGATGAAGGAGAACGGCCTGCGTGAGTGGTCGATAACTCATGACGGCTTCCGAGTAAGTGGGCAGACAGTATCTGTATGTTATATTCAGTTGTTAAACTGGGCTTGCGAGAATCACACATCGTCGGGCTGCTAAATATCTGGACAGGTTGAGTCCGATTTCCTCCAGCTATACTGACCGTGGCATATACCGGGAATCATCGACTGGTGTTTCTCTATCTGTAGTAACATCAACGCTCGATGTCAGCGTCGGTTGACCGGGAACACTAGTTTCTCGATGTTTCAATTCTTGCAATTTTAGAAACCGCAGAATCAGGTAAAAAGCACAAGCCACAGCAACCAACACGGTCAAAACGATAAGAATTTCCATCGTTTGCTTGTGTGCAATTTCCTGCTTCAAAGCCTCCTCAACGGCCTTCGACATTCCTCCAACAGAATTATATATCTGCTCCATTGATCGCTTAAACGATTCATCCATTCCATCGAAAAGCAGCCCGGGTGCCATCACTTCGATATCACCTGGTCTTCAGCAATTCCGATGGCGACAAGTTATGTTTTGGAATCGTTTGCGTCCATGATCGCAGTAATTCCCTAAAATTTATTCACTCACTTCGCTTTCGAAACTGCCGCTCTTGACCCGCGTAACGATTTTCTTTCCGGATTTCAACTTGGTGTGATCGCGGATCAGTTCGCCGGTTTCAGCGTCGGTGGTGATCGAGTAGCCCCGCGCGATGGTCTGATCCGGAGACAGGAGTTTGAGTTCGGCTTGCAACTGATCCAGCCGTGCCCGTTTCTCAGCCAGCCGGTGCCGGAAAACTGTTTGTAACGTGTTTAGGGAATTCTCACCGGCTTCGGACAGGCGCCGCAATTTTTCGGTCGGTCTGATCTGCGTCAATCGTCGGACCGTGAAATCAAATTTTTGCCGGATCTCGCGAACCGTTCCGATGACCGTGCGGTTCAACGACGAACTCAGATCGTCGAGGCGCTGCATCTGGTCCTGAATCTTCCGGGTTGGTCGCGAACGCGTGAGGCGTCGGAGCACGTGGTTGTATTCATCCGCACGATCAACGAACCCATGGCGCACCAAACGGTTTAACGTCTCCTGAGCGCCATCCACGAACCCGATGCTGGAATACACGCCCTCGGTGATGATTTCCGCCGCCGCACTCGGCGTCGCCGCGCGGACATCTGCCACGAAATCGCTGATCGTAAAATCAATTTCATGGCCCACGGCCGACACGACCGAAAGCTCCGAACGATAGATTGCGTTCGCCACGATTTCTTCATTGAACGCCCACAGATCTTCGAGACTGCCGCCACCGCGAGTCGCCAGAATCAGGTCGAGTTTTTCACCCTCGACTTGTTGCGCGGACCATTCGTTGAGGCGTTGAATTCCACCGGCGATTTCCGCCGCAGCCCCCTGCCCCTGCACGCGACACGGCACCAACACCATTTCCAACGCCGGATGCCGTCGCTCAATCACGTGAAGAATATCCTGAATCGCGGCGCCGGTCGGCGATGTCACGATGCCAATTCGTTTCGCGTAGCGCGGCAGCGGACGTTTCCGTTCGCTGGCGAAATAACCGGCTTCGTCCAGTTTGCGTTTCAGCTTCTCGAAGGCGACTTGTAGCGCGCCCGCTCCCTGGAATTCCAACGCGCGCACGATCATCTGGTATTGGCCGCGCGCCTCGTAAACCGTCAGGTCACCCTGAACGATCACCATCACGCCGTTGTCCAGCGCGGACCGTCCGGTTACCGGTTCGCCTCGAAAGAGCACGCAGCTGAGCTGGGCTTTTTCATCCTTGAGACTGAAGTAAGCGTGACCGCTGGCCTGCACGCGGAGGTTGGAAATCTCGCCGGAAACCCAGGTAGAACCGATGTGTTTTTCGAGCAGCGCGCGGACGCTGGTCGTCAGCTGCGAAACGCTGAGGACCGAGCGCGTTTCTTTGGCGTCAAACAGTTCTCCGAATTCCCACTGGCTGCCGGTCTTGCGTGGCATGGATTACTCCGTAGGCAAAGGTTCCGAAACGCGCTGGATGGCGGTGGCTTTTCCGGTCCCGTCGTGGACGGTGATCAGAACGCCCTGAAGAAAAACACGCCCCTTCGCGACGGCAAAACGTTGCGGCAGGCTGGTCACGAACCGGCGGATCACGGGCTCGATTTCACGGCCGATCACGCTTTCGTGCGGCCCGGTGAATCCGGCGTCGCAGAGAAATGCGGTGCCGCCGGGAAAGATCTGTTCATCGGCCGTTTGCACGTGCGTATGGGTGCCGACCACCGCGCTGACTTTTCCGTCAAGGAACCGGCCCATACCAATTTTCTCCGCCGTCGCTTCCGCATGAAAATCGACGAAGATAATTGGTGTCTCCTCGCGCAACTTGTCGATGACCGGCATCACCGTGGTAAACGGATTTTCGAGCGGGGTCATGAACGAGCGGCCCTGCACATTGGCCACGCCGATCTTGATGTTCTCCGAAACCTGGTAGACCGCCCCGCCCTGCCCCGGCGTGCCTTCGGGATAGTTGAGCGGACGGATGAACCGTTTCTCGTTTTCGAGCAGCTTGGAAACTTCCTTCTGATCCCACAAATGATCACCCATGGTGATCACATCCACGCCGGACGCGTAGATTTCTGCGGCGGTATTGACGGTAATCCCCGAACCGCCGGCGGCGTTTTCGCTGTTGGCGATAACCCAGTCGATTTCGTGGCGCTGGCGTAGTTCAGGAACCAGTTTGCGGACGGCCTGCCGGCCAAGTCCGCCGACGATGTCACCGATGAAAAGAATCTTCACGGGAGGAAAGGATCAGAGGTAGAGGGCGGTTTTCAGATCACGCACCAGCACGCTCATGTACGGATAGCGCTGGTCAGGAACCGTCTCCAGACACTTGAGGATGATCTGTTCGAGGCGGGGGGGAATGCCGGGATTGTGTTCGCGCGGCGTGAGGAAGCTGACGCGGTCCAGCTGCATGCGGAGCACTTCATCGGCGGAACCGCCCGGAAACGGTTTCTCAAACGTCAGCAACTCGTAGGCGGCGACGCCGAAGGCGAAAATATCAACGCGATGATCGATCGGCTGTCGCAGCAATTGTTCGGGGGCCATGTACGCCGGAGTGCCTGGATTCTTCGGAAATTTTTTAGGTTCCTCGGGACGAAGTTGTGACAGATCGAAATCGACGAGCTTGATGTTGCCGCTGCGGGTCAGGAGCACGTTCTCGGGTTTGAAATCGAGGTGCATGTAGCCGTTTTCGTGCACGTATTCGAGCACGTCGGCGCAGTCGATGAGGATGTTTCCGATCTGGTCGGACAGTCGTTCGTCCGCGATGGCCATCGCCTGCTTGAGGTTGGCGGATTCGACGTACTGCATCGCCATGTAAAGGCAGCCGTCGATTTTGCCGTGTTCGATGTAGCCGATGACCAGTTCGTGATCATGCAGTTGGGCGAGAATTTCGCAGCCGTTGTTGAACCGTTTGCGCGTGGTGAAATCGAGAAAACTACGGGGGTGCATCCGCTTGATTGCGCACGTTTTGCGATCAGCATCGGACGCGATCCAAATGTCCGCCATGCCGCCGGAGTTGATGAGTTCGTGCAAATAATACTTGCCAAACTGCCCCGGTTCACCGTGGGCTGCCGTTCCTGAACTGCTTTCCGATTCAATAGCCATACTGCTCAAACTCGGTCCGAATTGAAACTGTGGACGGGGTTAGATTCACGCGGATTCATTTCCAAGGCAACTGTTTATCGATTGGCTGATCGGACTCCGGTCACTTGATCCCCCGTGCTTGGATGAGGAACCGTCGGCCATCCTGCGGCGTGCCGCCGGTCTGGAGCATATAGCCGGCGATGGAGCCGGTGGCCTTGGCGGTGGCGGAGGAAGTACCGGTCACAAAGTAGGCTCTCCCGGTCAACGTCACGATGCTGTTACCCGGCATGGAGACATCTACCCACGGCGCGACATTCGCATAGGGCGCGTAGCCGCCGCCGGGAGCCGTCGCGGTCACCGCGAGCATATTCGGGTTGGCCGCCGGGTACGTCGGCAGGCCGTCCGGAACATTTCCTGACGGTCCCAATATCAGCGCCCCCTGCGAGGTCAATTGATCGATGATGGTATCCAGCCACGGACTCGGAGCCTTGGAACCAAGGCTGGCATTGATCACAGTTGCACCGTTGTTCCAGGCTTCAACCAGGCCCTGACCAAGTTGAAACGTGGTGGTGTCCGCACCGGCTCCGAACACGTCGACTGAAAGAATCTTGGCGTTCGCCGCGCCGCCCATCCCGACGATGGCTTCCATCGAAAACAGAATATCGTTGGCCATGCTGGTGGCGTGTGTTGGAACCTCGCCGCTTGGATTCGCCGCGCCGGCGACGGAAATCGGCGCAAGAAAGAAGTCTCCGAGCGGACCGCCGGGCAGCTGGATGGAGGTATCCACCAAGCCGATGATCAACTGGTCGCCAGAATTCTTTCCGGGGCGAATCTGCGGCAGCGGCACCTGCGAACCCATCAACGGCTGGGCGTTCGACGGACGGCTGATCTCGTAATTTGAATCGACCGTGACACCCTCCCTCTGCTCCAGTTTCGCTTTGGCCTTGTCGGCGGATTCGGCATCCTTGAACTTCAATCGGTAGGTTCCCATCTCCGGAATCTCACCGATGATCTCCGCGCCAAACTCCTTGGCCAGCTTCTCAGCCTCCTCCTTGGACCCGACCGTAATCAGCAGTTCATCTTCGATCCGACGGACATCTTCCGGATCAATCGCGCTGACGAGCAGCTTTTCCGTCGCTCTGTCCTTCGAGGTTTGAAACACCATCAGCTGGGTTGATTTGTTGTCGCCGGGAACGACTGCAAAGTTTGCGTTTCCAAGCAGGCGGCTGAGCGCACGCCCTGTTTTCAAATCCGTGAATGTCGTGGAAATCGGAGAATTGAAACCGGGTTCAACAAAAACGTCCCAGCCGGTCGCGATCTGGATCTGCTCCAGCACCTGACGCACCGGTGCTTCGGAGATATCCGCCGACACGGTTGAATTGGTGTGGTCCCAGCGGAGTTGAAACTGGCCCGCGTGAACGGGCGTCGCCAGGACGCCAAGGGCGACGGCCAATCCGGCACACGATGCCCGGCACGTTGCTTTGAAATTTCGCGTCATAACTTTCTGGAAAGACGATGAAACGGACCGTTCGGATACGTTTGCGTGTGTTTCGCGCCACTGTGCATGTGCGCGGACGGTAGCGCACCGAACGCCGGATGTCACCTGCCCCGTTGAGCGGATTTCATTCATCTCGAACGGATTCCTGATCGTTCCAAATGGACTTGCTCCGAGTTTCGGCTTGTAACCCCCTCCCTCAATTTGCTACTTAGTCGCCTCTCTATGGCAGCAATTGGTCGATTTCAAAAAGGCGACGATTTATTTTACGCAAAAGTAGTCGACGGGGAACTGTTCCGGTTGAAGGGTGACGTTTTCGGATCTCCTTCGTTCGAAAAGAAACCCACGAAGATCAAAGGACTGCGAACCCTCACTCCGGTCCAGCCCTCGAAAATCATCGCTGTCGGCCTGAATTACGCCGATCACGCCCGCGAATCCGGGAAGGAACTACCGACGCGGCCGCTGTTCTGGCTAAAAGCGCCGACCTCGCTCATTCCTGATGGTGGCAAGATCGAAATTCCCGATGATGAACACCGTGTTGACTTCGAAGCTGAACTCGCGGTGGTCATTGGTCGTCGCGTGAGAAACGTCGCCCCCGCCGCTGCTGCTCGTTATATATTTGGCTACACCGCAGCGCAGGACATCAGCGACCGCGACGTGCAAGCCTCGGAAAGCCAATGGGCGCGCGCCAAGTCTTACGACACGTTCACCCCGCTCGGCCCCTACGTGGAAACGAAGATTGATCCGCACAAGCTGACCATTCAAACGTTCCAAAATGGCCAGCTGCGGCAGAATTCCAACACCAGCCAGCTGATCTTCAACTGCTTCGACATCGTCAGCTTCGTCAGCACGAACATGACATTGCTCCCGGGCGACGTCATCCTGACCGGCACCCCGAGCGGCGTTGGTCCGATCGAATCCGGCGACCGGCTTGAGGTCCGGATTCAGGGGCTCGCCCCGCTGGTCAATACCGTCAAGTAGACGCTTTCTCTTGTTTCCAACAATCCGCCGTCACCGGGCTTGCCCAGTGGCGGCTCTTTTGTTTAGCTCCCCGCCCTTAAAACTATGCGCTGGACCCAGACATTCATTCCGACTTTGAAAGAAGTCCCCGCCGATGCCGAAATCATCTCGCACCAACTCCTCGTGCGCGCCGGCCTCGTTCGCAAACTCACCGGTGGACTCTACACCTTTCTGCCGATGGGACTTCGCGTCTTGCAGAAGATCGAGAAGATCGTCCGTGAAGAAATGGATCGCGCCGGCGGAATCGAAGTCCTGATGCCCGCGTTGCAACCACCCGAGATCTGGAAACAATCCGGTCGCTACGAAACAGCGGCGGACGTTCTGTACAAAGTCCGTGATCGCGCCAAAAAAGAATGGGTGCTCGGCCCGACCCACGAAGAAGTCATCACCACGCTCGCGGCGGGTGAAATCAATTCGTATCGGCAGCTCCCCAAGAATTTCTATCAGATCCAGCTCAAGTTCCGCGATGAAATCCGCCCGCGCTTCGGTCTGATGCGCGCCAAGGAATTCATCATGAAAGATGCCTACAGCTTCGACTGCACGGACGAAGCCGCGATGCTGAGCTACCAGAAAATGTACGACGCCTACATCCGCATCTTCGAGCGATGCGGTCTAAAAGCGTTTCCCGTGGAAGCGGACACCGGCGTCATCGGCGGCAGTCATTCGCACGAGTTCATGGTGCCTGCCGAGACAGGTGAAAATGAAGTCGCCTACTGTGAAGCCTGTGGCTACGCGGCGAATATTGAGAAGGCCACCAGCGGGTTGCCGAAAACCGCGCCGCGCGAGATCGGCGCTGCTCTGGAGAAGTTCGCAACGCCGGGTGTTGTGACCATCGAAGCGTTGTCCAAGGAACCACACAAGGTTCCGGCTAATCGCCAGATCAAGACGCTCGTTTACATCGCGGATTCGAAACCGATTTTGATTCTCGTGCGTGGCGACGATCAGTTGAACGAAACCAAACTCGCAGCCCGCACCGGAGCCGCCGCGGTGCGTCCTGCCGACGCGAAGAACGCCGAAGACGCCGCGCATTTCACGGCGCTGGGTGCTCAGCCCGGTTCATTGGGTGCGGTGAACAATGTGCCGTCCGATTGGAAAGTCTATGCCGACGAACGGTTGCGTGATGCGAACGACATGACCACCGGCGCGAACGAAGACGGTTTCCATCTTCGCAACGTCTCCATGGACCGCGACATCAAGGTGACCGAGTGGTTTGATCTGCGAACCGTCAGCAAGGGTGAACCCTGCGTCAAATGCGCGAAGCCGCTGAAGATCCGTCGTGCGATTGAAGTGGGACACGTCTTCAAACTTGGCACCAAATACAGCGAGAAACTAAACGCCCTCTACCTTGATGAGACCGGCAAACAGCATCCGTGCGTGATGGGCTGTTACGGCATCGGCATCACCCGCACGTTGCAAGCCGTGATCGAACAGAGCAACGACAAGGACGGCATCATCTGGCCGAAGAACGTCGCGCCGTACGTCGTCTGCATCACCGCGCTGGACGTCGCCGCCGACGGAGAAGTGATGAAGCTCGCCGAGAAGTTTTACGCCGAGCTGGTCGCCAAAGGAATCGACGTGATTCTCGACGACCGGGATGATCGTCCCGGCGTGAAATTCAAGGACGCGGACCTCGTCGGTTTCCCCATCCGCATCGCTGTCGGCGAACGCGGACTCGCCAAAGGCGTCGTCGAAATCAAACCACGCGATCAGGAGATGTTCACGGTTTCACCCGAAGAAGCCGTTGCGAAGGTGATGGAATTAGTTGGGGCATAATCTGAGCGGGATGGCGAATTCTTGATAGCTTAGCCTGCTCGCAGTTAATCGGAAGATTTACAAACAATGAGCACAACTCTTTTCAAGGAAGTCGGCTATTCCCTGTCAAAGCTGATCGACGACATAGAGATGGGTGAAATCGGACTTCCCGATATTCAGCGTCCGTTCGTCTGGAAAAACGCAAAAGTAAGGGATCTCTTCGACTCGATGTACCAGGGATATCCGGTGGGATATTTGCTTTTCTGGGAAAACCAAGTCGGTGAAAAGACCAAACTGATCGGCGCAAACCATCATCAGAAAATCCCGCAGTTGCTTATCGTCGATGGGCAGCAGCGGATGACGTCGCTTTACGCGGTGCTCAAAGGAATCGCTGTCGTTCGGGAGAACTACGAAACGGAGACCATTGAAATTGCTTTTCGTCCGACCGACGGAAGTTTCCAAGTCTGTGACGCGGCAATTCGCAAGGACCCAGAGTTCCTCCCGAATGTTTCTGAACTGTTCGCGCCGACTGCCAGCCACTACAGAATTGTTGGAGACTACCTTGAACGGATGGCCGCACATCGCGAGAAGAACGAGCGGGAGTTCACTGTTGATGAGCGGAAAACATGTGAACAATCGCTCCAACGTCTGTTCAACCTTACGAGCTTCCCTTTTACCACGCTTCAGCTCTCCGCAAATATCGACGAAGAACAGGTGGCGGAGGTTTTTGTGCGGATCAACAGCGAAGGCAAAAAACTGAACCAAGCCGACTTCATACTGACCCTCATGTCAGTGTTTTGGGAAGATGGACGCAAAGAGTTGGAAGATTTTTGCCGGACCGCACGCACACCCAGCACCGGGACAGCGAGCCCCTTCAATCACTTTGTAGAACCGTCACCGGATCAACTGTTGCGCGTTGCAGTCGGCATGGCTTTCCGGAGAGCTCGCCTCAAGTCTGCTTACTCCGTGTTGCGTGGAAAGGATATGGAGACCGAGCAGTTCAGCGAGGGACAGCGGGACGCCCAGTTTGCCAAACTCAAGGAAGCACAGGCCCATGTGTTAAACCTCACACACTGGCACGACTACTTTGGAATTCTTAAACAGAGCGGCGTCTCCGGATCAAATTTGATCAGTTCCAAAACAACCGTTTATTACACGTATATTCTGTACTTGATCGGGCGGATTGATCTGAAAGTGAACGCTCACACGCTGGGACAGGTGATCGGGCGGTGGTATTTCATGGCATCGATTACCTATCGGTATACTGGCGGCTCTCCGGAAACTCTCATGGAGCGCGATCTCGCCGCGTTGCGTGGCGTGGACAGTTCCGATGGTTTCTTGAGCTGGATCGAGCGTGTGATGGTCGCGGAATTGACTCCCGATTTTTGGTCGGTCACTTTGCCAAACCGACTAGACACGTCGTCTGCAACAAGCCCGCTACTTTACGCATACTACACCTCACTCAATCTGCTTCAGGCCCGGGCCCTGTTCTCCAGAAAGTATGTTCGCGATGTGCTGGATTCCGCATTGAAATCAAGGAAGTCACCGGTCGAACGTCATCACCTGTTTCCCAAAAGTTATTTGAATTCACTGGGATTCAAATCCACGCGGGAAACGAATCAGGTTTGCAACTACGCGTTGGTTGAATGGAACGACAATATCGCAATTTCCGACGTGCCTCCCTCCGAGTACCTTCCCGAATACTGGAAACGGCTGACACCCAAGGAACAGGAGGAACAGGCCTATTGGCACGGGTTGCCAGACGGTTGGGTGGCGATGGAGTATCTCGACTTTCTTGAACTGCGCCGAAAGAGAATTGCCCGGATCATCGCGGATGGTTACGAGCGTTTGACGCATGGCGATACCGTTGTCGAAGCGGAGGACACACTCGTTTCACGTATCGAAAAAGGCGAGGGAATGCAGGTCGAATTCAAATCGACATTGCGAGTAAATCTTCATACGAAGCAGAACGATCCAAAGATGGAACACGCCGTTCTGAAAACGCTGGCTGCTTTCATGAATTCTCGTGGTGGAACGCTTTTCATCGGCGTAAACGATGCCGGCGAAGCGGTTGGATTGGAAGCCGACAACTTCCCCAATGAAGACAAGTTCGCGTTACATCTCGACAACCTGATCAAGGGCAGGCTCGGGGGCTCGGTGTTTGCGTGTCTGAAGATTGCGTTTGATCGAATGAACGAGAAGCGCTTTTTGGCGATCGAATGCACGCCCAGTGACACACCAGTCTTCCTCAAAAATGGAGAGAGCGAAGAGTTTTTCATCCGGGCTGGAGCCTCCTCACCCGCACTGCCAGCGAGCCACGCACACGAATTCATTCAGCAGCGCTTCAAATAACCACCCCGCAGCGTTTTGCGAATTTACCCACCAGCCATCACCGGACGGAATCCCGCCTCCGTTAAAATCGCAGCGACCTTCTCCCGCTGATCGCCCTGGATCTCGATGTTGCCGTCCTTGACCGTGCCGCCGGTGCCGCATGATTTCTGCATGGTCTTGGCCAGCTTCTCCTTCTCGGGTAGTCCGATTCCGACGAAGCCCGAAATCACGGTCACCGTTTTGCCGCCGCGATGCGCGGTCTGGCGTCGGATCTCAAGCCGTCCGCGGTTTTTGTTTTTTCCGCGTTGAGATCCGGCTGATGGCTGTTGCTCGGGTGCATCCGCAGAATTCTCCGGCCCCGGCGGCAGCCCTTCCAAGTTCAAGCTGGCGAACGGATTGTTGGCCAGCGGACCACCACCGTCGGTTGAAACACGGTTCTTGTTTTTCATGAATTCAATTCGTGTGAATTAGCGAAATTCGCGTAAAAAGCTTTCAGTTCTTCAGCGGACACTTGTCGGAGCCGGGATGAAGTCGTCGCCGGGCCGGCGACGACTGCCGGCGGGCCGCCGGCGCTCCCCATCGCAACTGCGGAGAAAACAACTCCGCAACGCCAGGCCCGTGGGAATCTCCGGCCACTTCCCGCCTGTCCGCACTCCGATCCGGGCGGCTGGAAGCCACCCTCCACGTCAGCCACGGATGGCCGACGCTACAGATTCCGGCAAGCTGCCGGAAACACATTGGCTCCGCGCCTTTGCGTGAGTTCATTCCGTGTCTTCCGAATTTTCCGTGGTTCAATTTGCTGTTCAAGCGACCGGATATTCCCACGGCGCACGGTATTCGCGGGTCAAGAGTTTGCTGGCTTCCGCGTCGCCGATGATCGTTTCCGTCGCGCCGTCCCATTCGACGCTGCGACCCAGTTTCAGCGAGAGCATTCCCAGCAGGCTCAAGGTCGTGGCGCGGTGCCCAATCTCGATATCGCTCACCGGTGGATTGCCGGACTCGATGCTTTCGAGGAAGTCAGCCCAGAGCAATTTGATGTTGTGTCCGTCCGGTTCCTGAAGTTGTGAATCCTCGTGGATGATCTCGCCGTTCTTGGACGACGGATAAAACGTCCAGCCATCTTTCCATCCCATGTGAAACGTCCCCTTCGTTCCGTGGAAATAACAGCCGATCCGATGTTTGTCGGTTTCCGATGCGCCAAATTTCCGATGCTCCCAAGTCGCGGTGAAGTTCTCGAAATCGTAGACGGCCACCTGCGAATCCGGTGCGTCGGAGGTTTGCTCAGTGTCATTCAGAATCGCCGGTCCGGCAATCGGCCGACCGCCGGAGGAGAACACGCGTTTCGGATATTTTTCGTCGGTCCACCAGAGCACCTGGTCGAGCCAGTGAACGCCCCAGTCGCCCAACGTCCCGTTGGCATAATCAAGGAAGTTACGAAAGCCGCCGGGATGAATCTTGCGGTTGAACGGCCGCATCGGCGAGGGGCCGCAGTAGAGATCCCAATCCATCCCGTCCGGTGCGGGTGAATTGCGGGTCGGCGATTCCTTTCCACCGCCACCTCCGATGACAAACATGTTCACCGCACCGATGTCGCCCACGGCACCGCTTTTCAGAAACTTCATTCCCGAAACGTGATGCGGCCCGATCCGGCGATGCAGACCGACCTGCACGGTTTTGCCCGAGGCCTTCGCGGTGTCACGCAGCGCCTTGCTTTCGTAAACGGTGTGGCCGGTCGGTTTCTCAACGAAGACATGGGCACCGGCCTTGAGCGCGGCGATGCCCTGCAAGGCATGCCAATGATCCGGCGAGGCGATGATGACAATATCGAGGTCTTCCTTGTCGAGCAGTTCACGGTAGTCGCGATACGTCTTCGGCGTCTCGCCGGTGAGGTCGTTGATTTCTTCGGCGGAAACTTCGAGCGGGTTCGGATCCACATCGCAGAGCGCGACGGCCTTGACTTGTCCCGAAGCCAGCGCCTCCCGCATCAGATTCATGCCCCACCAACCGGAACCGATGAGCGCGGTCCTATACATTTTTCCGGTCTTGGCCTGAAGTAGCGGAACACTGCCAAACAGTGCGGTCGCAGCGGCAGTGGTGCGGATGAATTGTCGTCGATTGAATGTCATGGCAAATATTGGCTGATCAGGATTTTAAAATGTTATGAATTGGGAGGAACACCACGAATCCACACGAATGAAAACGGCACCAGTAGAACTCGGCCATTTCTCCCCATTCGTGTGTATTCGTGTGTATTCGTGGTTGAATTGATTTCTCCCGCTTTAGTCGCGAACGACGTCAACGCTGACGAGATCGCCGGCCGCATTTCGGCAATAGATCCGACCGTTCGCCAGCACTGGCACGGTCCAGCATTTGCCTTCGAGAACTTTAGCCCGGCTGGTTGGCTCAAACGACTTCGATGAAGCGGGGGCCACGATCAGTTCGCCGGTTGCCGACAGCACAATTAATTTTCCATCGGCGGCCATCAGCGCGCCGGAACCGATTCCCGGGTAAGCCCACTGCTCTTCGCCGGTCATCAACTCGACGCACTTGAGTGTAGTTTCATCGGAGTTGCTGTCGCCGTCGATCCCATACACAAAGCCGTCGAGCAGCACCGAGGAATTGAACTGATTGTTCATCGTCTTCTCTTTCCAGATCTCGGTGGGTTCGTAGCCGTCCGTCCATTTGAGCAAGGTCGCCCCTTTGCGATACCCGGTTGAAATAAACACGTGCTCGCCTTGAATAATCGGGTCGGAGGCGTTGATGCCAAAACGCGTCATCCAACGGTGACGCCAGAGTTCCGCGCCGGTCTTTGCGTTCACGGCGAGATAGTTTTTCCCCGAACTCAACGCCACGTAATCATCACCCTTGAAGTGAAACGGCAGCGGGGTCGAGTAACCGCTGTCCTGTGATGCCGAAGTCCAGACGGTTTCGCCCGTGGCTTTGTCCAGCGCCAACCCGGCTTCACCGACATTGAGGATCAGCAAGTTTTTGTGAACGAGCGGCGAGCCGCCGAAACCCCAGCCCGGCACGCGAATGTCCGGAATTTCCTCGAGGCTCCTTTGCCAGCGAATCGTCCCGTCTTTTACATCGAAACAAAATAGCTGGCCCTGACGACTGATGGTGTAAACCGAATCGTCATCAACGGTAGGGGTCGAGGTCGGACCGCCTTCGAACAAGTTGGGGTCAAGCGGACAATCGTAAGAATGCGTCCAGACTGGTTTGCCCGTTTCCACGGAAAGACAATAAACGGTTTCGGTTCCGTTCTCGTTGCCCATGGTAAACACACGTCTATCGCTGATGACGACGGATGAAAATCCGGTGCCAACTTTGGCTCGCCAATTGATCTTCGGTCCGGCGTCCGGCCATTGATCCGACCATCCGGTTTCCTTTGAAATCCCGTTATGATCTGGTCCCCGCCAGTTCGGCCAGTCCGCAGCCCGCAGACAGTTCACCGCGAGCATCGATGCAAAAAGGACGGTCAACCAGCGGTTCTGTCGAGTCAGGTGCATGAAAATCAATGGATTGATCCGGCGACAATAGTGAATCAGGGGCGTTTGACGCAACCTTCCGCTTGGTTCATTCAATGCCTTGCATGTGATCAAATCAGCAACAGCTCCGGAGCGCTGATCTCTGGATCCGCACAGTCGCAGTCGGCTCCACCCGCTTGCCGATTGGGCGATCGGCGTTCTGGCGCGGGTTAAGTCAAAATCCATGGGTGCAGCCGTCAAAGATAGACATGTTCACTTTCTTCAAACGCGGGCATTCTTGGCGGTGAACCACATGTCGAAGAAACACACGCACCAATTGATTTTGGCTGTCAACGGCAGCAGTGCCAGACTCGACGGCATGATCGCTGTGAACAGTTGTCAACCCACAGGCGTCCATTCGCGGTAGTTCATCGAAGTCATGTCGCACCGGTTTTTGCCAGTCATAATCATTTTGAGTCTGCTCGCGATTGAGCGCGCGCCGGCTGCTGCCGTGCTCGGGTTCAATCAACACATTCGCCCGATCCTGTCCGACCGTTGTTTCAACTGCCACGGCCCGGACGAGAAGGCGCGCAAGGGCAAACTCCGGCTGGACACGTCGGAAGGTTCCCGAAAAGCGCTTGATGACGGCTGGCAGGTCATCAAGCCCGGCGATGTGGATCACAGCGAACTGCTACGCAAAATCAACTCGCCGGATCCGGATGAAGTCATGCCGCCGCCCGAATCGAACCTTACTTTATCGGCGCAAGAGAAAAGCCTGTTGAAACAGTGGGTTCTTGAAGGCGCCGAATATCAGGGTCACTGGGCGTTTATTCCCGTGCCGGAGAAAGGGGCAGTTCCCAATTCCGATTTTGCCAATCCCATCGACGCGTTTGTTGCCGCCGAATTGAAAACCGAGGGGTTGCGCCTTGCACCCGAAGCCGACCGCCACACGCTGATCCGCCGCCTGAGTTTTGATCTGACGGGGCTGCCGCCAACGCCCGAGGAGATCAAAACGTTTGTCCGGGATACCAGCCCAACAGCATACGACGATCTGCTGGCGCGACTGCTCGCGTCGCCTCACTACGGTGAACAAATGGCCGTGGGCTGGCTGGATCTCGCGCGCTACGCCGACACTTACGGATACCAGGCCGACGTTGACCGTGACATGTCACCGTGGCGCGACTGGGTGATCCGGGCATTTAACGAAAATCTTCCCTACAACGATTTTATCACGTGGCAGATCGCGGGAGATCTTTTGCCGGGCGCGACCCGCGAACAGATCCTGGCGACCGCCTTCAATCGTTTGCATCGGCAGACCAACGAAGGCGGCAGCATCGATGAGGAGTTCCGGATCGAATACGTGAGCGATCGTGTTCACACGTTTGGCACGGCTTTTCTTGGACTGACGCTGGAATGCGCACGCTGCCACGACCACAAGTTCGATCCGATCAAGCACACGGATTACTATTCGCTCTCCGCCTTTTTCAACAACATCGACGAGTCTGGTTTGTATTCACACTTCACGCGGGCCACGCCATCACCAACCTTGTTGCTCTACAATTCGGAGAATGAGAAAACCGAACACGGCGAGCTCAAGGCGGACATTGTTCTGGCCGAACAACGGCTGAAAGATCTGCGCAACGAAACTCTTGCCAACACTTTGGAACTCAACCGGTATACCTTGCGAGTCAGCGGTTTGAATCAACTGAAACTTCCGGCACCGGTGGCGGCTTTCGGGTTTGATGATCTCGACGGCAAAAGATCGACGAACCTCGTTTCAACCAACGCCGCCGAATTTGCCGACCTCGATGAACTCGCTCCCGGCTACACAGGTCAGGCGGTTCGTTTTAGCGGCGACAACGAGGTCATTTGCAAACAGTCGGGGCAATTCAACCGCGCCGAAGAGTTCACTATTTCATTGTGGGTCAAACCAACCGAAGCCCAAAACCGCGCCGTGCTTTTTCATTTCTCCCGAGCGTGGTCGGATTCGGGCAGTCGCGGTTATGAACTCGTGCTGGACGAGGGGCGACCGTTTTTCGGTTTGATCCATTTCTGGCCTGGCGATGCCGTGGCGGTTCGCAGTGTCGAGAAATTGCCGCTCAATGAGTGGTCGCATCTCACCGTGACGTATGATGGTTCGAGCAAAGCGGACGGGCTCCGCATTTATCGAAATGGAATTCAGGTCGGAACCGAAACCATCCGCGATCAGCTGACCAGGGACATCACGCACCGGTCCGAGTGGGGCGACTCCGAGGTCGGCAACATTCATCTCACGCTCGGAGGGCGGTTCCGCGATTCCGGATTTAAGAACGGCGTCGTCGATGAACTCCTCGTGTTCGACCAACGCCTGACCGGGCTCGAAGTATATTCTGCATTCCAACAACTCGTTGATGTAAATCCGGGCATTTTCGCCGCGTTCGTCACCCGGCTCGTCGATGGTGCGGATCAACAGGCCTCCACGGAAATTGCACTGCCGGATGACTGGTCTCCGCTGGTTGCCGAACACATCTTGTATCGCGAACGTGCCGAAGCGAAGCAACTGGTCAGCGACTTGAAGGCGATGCGCGTGAAAGAAAACGCCCTCGCCAACGCTGTTCCTGAAATCATGGTTATGCGCGACATGCCCGGCCAGCGTCCCACCTATCTCCTCAACCGCGGCGCGTACGACGCACCCAAAGAACGTGTGCAACCGGACACGCCGGCGGGCGTGATGCCGTTTCCACCGGATGCCCCGCGCAATCGACTCGGACTGGCGGCTTGGCTGACCGACCGAAAGAACCCACTGGCTTCCCGGGTCGAGGTGAACCGGATTTGGAAGCAGCACTTCGGGCACGGCCTCGTCGCCACGGTCGAAGATTTCGGTTCACAGGGCGCCCGGCCGACTCATCCGCAATTGCTCGACTACCTTGCGGCCTGGTTTATGGATAACGACTGGAACGTGAAGGCGCTTCACGGACTGATCTGCACTTCGCAAACGTATCGGCAGTCGTCGAAGGCAGCTCCGGAATTGATGGCCCGTGATCCGCGCAACGAACTTCTGGCTCGCGGTCCGATGCACCGACTGTCCGCCGAACAGATCCGCGACGAGTCGCTGGCCGCCAGCGGTTTGCTGGTCGGTAAGATCGGTGGCCCAAGCGTGAAGCCCTACCAGCCCGCCGGTCTGTGGGAAGAATCCGGCACCGGCAAATCGTACAAGACAGACACCGGCGACAAACTTTATCGCCGCAGCCTTTATACATTTTGGAGACGGACCTCTCCCCCGCCCTCGATGCTGACCTTCGACGCGACCTCCCGCGAAGTCTGTATTGCCAAACGCGAGATCACTTCGACGCCGTTGCAATCGCTCGTGTTGATGAACGATCCACAGTTCATCGAGGCGGCGCGAATTCTCGCCCAGAGACTTTTGCTGAAGCACAAAGGCAACGGCGAAGCATGTTTGCCGGACGCGCTGCTCGGCCTGATCGGTCGCGAACCAACCGCGGCCGAGACCAACCTGCTGAATTCGCTTTTGAACGGACAGCTGCAGGTTTATACGCAGGATCCAGACGCGACGAAGAAGGTTCTCAGCATCGGAGAAAAGCCTGTTGCAGAAGGCGTGTCGGAACCCGATCTTGCCGCGTTGACGATGGTGATCAACACGTTGATGAACTACGATGAGTTTGTAATGAAACGATGAAACCACTTTGTCCAGGATCAGCACCGGTCACCGATCTGACGCGTCGCAAGTTTCTCAATCAATTTGGGATGGGACTGGGCGGTGTCGCGCTGGCCAGCCTGCTGAATCCCGTCCGCAGTTTCGCCGGCGAATCGACTGCATCGGGCGTTCTCGGAGCACCGCATTTCGCGCCCAAGGCCAAACGCGTTATCTACCTGTTCATGGCTGGCGGTCCGTCGCAGTTGGAGACGTTTGATTACAAGCCGCTGCTAAACGAACGAAACGGCGAGAACCTGCCGGACTCCGTTCGACAGGGCCAGCGGCTGACCGGAATGTCCGGCAACCAGGCGATCCTTCCGCTGGCCGGCTCCATTTTCAAATTCAACAAGCACGGGCAGAATGGTGCGTGGGTCAGCAAACTTCTGCCGCACACCGCGAAGGTCATCGACGAACTGTGCGTGGTCCGGTCGCTCTACACGGAGGCGATCAATCATGATCCGGCGATCACATTTTTACAGACGGGTTCCCAGCTGTCCGGTCGGCCGAGCATTGGGTCGTGGGTTCATTACGGGCTCGGCACCGACAACGAAAACCTGCCTTCATTCGTCGTTCTCATCACCAAAGGTAAGGGAGGTCAGCCGCTCTATTCCCGGCTTTGGGGCAGCGGCTTTCTTCCGTCAAAATATCAGGGTGTGCAGTTCCGTTCCGGTGCGGAGCCGGTTCTTTATTTGAACAATCCCGACGGGATTTCAGACTCGAACCGCCGCGTGCTGCTGGACGGGCTTCGCGATTTGCATCAGCTCAACGCGGACCGACTGGGCGAAGCCGAGGTCGATGCGCGGATTGCCCAATATGAAATGGCCTACCGGATGCAGACCAGCGTTCCAGAGGCGATGAATTTGACCGGCGAACCGGAATCGACCTACGCGCTCTACGGCGAGGACGCTCGAAAGCCGGGCACGTTTGCCGCGAACTGTTTGCAGGCCCGGCGCATGGCTGAACGCGGCGTGAAATTCATCCAGCTTTATCACCAGGGCTGGGATCATCACGGCGGTCTCCCGGGCGGAATGAAAACCCAGTGCAAGGAGACCGACCAGCCGTGCGCCGCGCTCATCCAGGATCTGAAGCAGCGCGGATTGCTGGACGACACGCTCGTGATCTGGGGCGGTGAGTTCGGTCGCACCAATTATTCGCAGGGCAAACTCACGGCCACCGACTACGGACGCGATCATCACCCCCGCTGTTTCACGGTCTGGATGGCGGGTGGCGGCGCGAAGCCGGGAACGGTCTTCGGCGAGACGGACGAGTTCGGCTACAACGTCGTCAAGGACGGCGTTCACGTCCATGATTTCCACGCAACGCTGATGCATCTGCTCGGCGTCAACCACGAGCAACTCACTTTCAAGTTTCAGGGTCGACGGTTCCGGCTGACGGACGTTCACGGAAAAGTTGTAAAGGAACTGCTCGTTTAGCGGCCGAACCAGGAGTTTCCTGGATCATTTTCACCACGGAGGCACGGAAGACACTGAGCCGATTTGACTGGGCGAGGAGCGTTTTGGGCTCTTCGTTTTATTGCGTGAGGCCATTTATGTCTGCCATCGGGACCGACGGAACACCTGTCCGGCTGCCACGGGTTAATTAGTAAGTTCCTTGTAACCCCTTGGCTACATCCTCCGTCACATGAGAAAGTTACTGATTTGGCTATTAATGAAAAACTGGCAGCAATCAATTCGGTCCGCCCGCGACGCAGGTGTGGTTCTGTGCGTTCTTGTGGTTGGGCTGGCCGTGACCGGGTGCACGAAGAAGGCTTACAAAAAACAGGCGGACAACGAGGTCTATTCGATCATCGAAAAAGTTGAGGGAGGGATCTTTGGTGTGACCAATGAATTCACTATCAACACGAAATGGTCGGACCTGGATCCGGACACCATTTTTGCGACGGAGATCATCAAGGAACGCACGGAAACCAACACGCTGGTTCTGAACCTTGACCTCGCCCTAGACCTCGCGACCACCCAGAGCCGCCGTTATCAGACCCAGAAGGAGCAGCTCTATCTGACCGCCCTGACGTTGACGGGCGAACAGTATCAATTCGGTCCGCAGTTCTTTGCCAATATCTCGGGTGATTACACGAAAACGGTGACCGGCGAACGGATCGGATCGCTCAACAGCGGCGGCGGTGTCAGCCAGTTCTTCAAAACGGGCGGTTCGCTGTCGGTCAACCTGTTCAACGACATTCTGCACTACTACACGGGCAATCCCCGGAATTCCACGATCAACTCCATGTCCGTCAGTTTCTTCCAGCCGTTGCTGCGCGGTTTTGGGAAAAACAACCCGGCGGTCGAGCGTTTGACCCAGGCGGAGCGCAACGTGATTTACGCGGTCCGGTCCTACAGTTACTTTCAGAATGAGTACGCCATCGAGATCGTGAACGACTACTTCAACCTGCTCGGCGTCAAGAATGTGATCAGGAACAACTACGCGAACTACGTCAGCCAGCAGGACTCCACCAAACGGCTCGAAGCGCGCTCGGTCGACCGCGAGGCGATTGGTGACGTGGATCAGGCGCGTCAGAGCGAACTCAACGCGAAGAACAACTACATCAACTCCATCGCCGCCTACTTCAACGCGCTCGATTCGTTTAAGATCAAACTGGCGATCCCGCTGGACGTCCGGGTGTTCATCGACGACGGCGAACTGGATGAGCTTGACCGGATCGGCCTGATTCCCGTGGAGATTGACAAGGAAGCCGCGTTCAAACTGGCGACCGAAAAGAACTACAACATCCTCAATTCAGTCGACAAATTTGAAGACGCGAAACGCAAGATCGGGGTCGCGGCAAACCAGCTCAAGGCGGATCTGAACATAATCGGGAATGCCGCGTTGGCGTCCGATGGACCTACGGATTATACGAGCTTCGACATCGACAACGTCCGCTACAATGTCGGGGTCGAGCTCGATCTTCCGATCGACCGCCTCCGCGAGCGAAACGCCTACCGTTCGACGCTCGTCAACTTCGAAGCGGCGATTCGCACACTGGCACTCGATCTTGACACATTGAAGGACCTGATTGAACGCGGCACCCGCACGCTGGAGCAGCGTCGACAGAATTACATCATTGACCGCAGCTCGGTGCGTGTCGCCGAGCGGCGTGTCGAATCAACCACTTTGAAAATTGCGGCGGGACGCGCCACAGTCCGTGATCTGGTGGAAGCGCAGAACGCATTGATCGAATCGCAGAACTCCGTGGTCAGCTCCCTCGTCAATTACCAGGCCGCGCGTTTGGATCTGCTTCTGAACATTGGAATCGTGCGGACGGACACCGTCAACTTCTGGTTCGAAAGCCAGCTGGACACCGCCCCGGAAATCATCGCGACGAACTACAAACCGCTCGACCTGTCCGGCGATGCGGTCATTCCCCCCGACGAACTCTTTAGAAACTGATATCATGAATCCCAAACCCAGCAGTCCGCTCAAATCCAAGCCGCTAATCTATTCCGTCATCGGCGTGGTCCTCATCACCGTGTTGGTAATTATCTTCGTCCCCAAGAAAGCCGGCTTGTCCGCCACCTCCTACTTCACGGCCTCCCGTGGTGACTTTCTGATTTCGATCGTCGAAGGCGGCAACCTCCAGGCCGTCCGGGAAACGACCATCCGGAGCGAGGTGGAAGGTACTTCACGTGTCATCTCAATTGTTTCTGAAGGAACGATCGTCAAGGAAGGGGACATCCTGGTCGAGTTGGACAGCGGATCCGCCGAGGATCAACGGAACCAGCAGGACATCGCCGTTCGCAATGCGGAACTCTCGCTGATCAACGCGAATGAACAGGTGAAAATTGGAATGAGTCAGACCAACAGCGATATCACTGCGGCAAAGATCAACCTTGAGCTGGCGAAGATTGATCTGAAAAAATTTGTGGAGGGCGAGCTCGCACAGAGCCTGCGTACACTTGAGCTGAATGTCGGGACGGCTGAAGCAGACCGGGTTTTGGCGGAGCAGACCTATCGTTTCTCAACCAATCTTTTTGCGAACGATTTCGAAACAAAATCCAAGGTGGATCAGGACAGCATCAATTGGTTGAAAGCCGAGAAGAGTTATGTGAACTCAACGAACGCACTCTGGATGTTCATCGAGTTCGACCAGAAAAAGGCACTCACCGAGTTTGAATCCAAAGTCGAGGAGGCCGAACAGGAATTGCACCGCGCCACATTTCAGTCCACCGCGCAAATGGCCCAGTATGAAGCCGAAAGGATGACGAAGGAGCGCACGTTGGAGCTGAACAAGGAGAAGCTGGAGCGCGACATTCGGAACGTGGAGGGCTGCATCATCAAAGCTCCGACCGCCGGAATCGTGCTTTACCCGGAAAGCCGCAGCCGGTTCAGTCAGGAATCCATGATCGAGGAAGGTGCCACTGTTCGCTACCGGCAGGAATTGATCAAGCTCCCCGACACCAGCAAGATGAAACTGACCATCAAGGTACACGAATCCCACGTCGGCAACGTGCAACCGGGTCAGCTTGCCTACGTCGTGCTCGATCCGATGCCGGACAAACGTTTTCAGGGGACCGTTTCGAAGGTGGCCGTCATGCCCAACACCGCCGACCGCTGGAGCAATCCCAACTTGAAGGTCTACGATACCGAGATCCTGCTGAACGAACAATTGCCTGAATCAGTCAAGCCGGGCGTTTCCGCGAAGGCCGAGATCGTCATCACCCAGTTGAAGGATGTGATCGCAGTTCCGATTCAAGCGGTCACCACTTTGAAAGGCAAATCTGTCGTTTACCTGGCCAGCGCCAAACCATTGCCCGTGCCGGTCACGGTCGGAATGTACAACACGAAGAAGATCGAGATTGTCAGTGGAGTCAAAGAAGACGACCGGATCCTGCTCGCTCCTCCGTTGGACAGCGGCGAAGGCAGCATTGATGGATCGATCATCCAGGACGGCGCAGACATCGATTTCACCAATCAAGTCACGATCGCGAAAACGACTGGAATGCCCGGAGCCACACCTGCGGTGCCAGGTGACTCGGCTGGAACACCCGGACGTCGACAACAACCACCTAATGGAGCAACTCAAGCCGCTGGCGGCCAAAGCCGGGGCGGATTCGATCGCGAGGCCATGACCAAAAAATATGACAAGGACGGTGATGGCGAATTGAACGAGGAAGAGAAGAACGCCATGAGAACCGAGATGCGGGCGGAGATGAACAAGCGACTGGACACCAACGGCGACGGAACAGTCAGCGAAGATGAGCGCGCAGCGGCGGCGGCTCAATTTGGCGGTGGTTCCACCCGGGGCTCGCGTCCGGAGAATTGAATCGCCGTTGATTCTGGATTCGGTAAAAGATTTTCAGACCATGGTTGCATCCAATTTGGAAACTCCAACAAAGGCTCCCGTAATCCACATCAAGGGGATTCGGAAAACGTACGTGCTCAGCGAAGAAAATATTGTGCACGCGCTGCGAGACGTTGAACTCGCCGTGCATGAGGGCGCGTACGTGGCCATCATGGGACCGTCCGGTTCCGGCAAATCCACCATGCTCAACATCCTCGGCTGCCTCGACCGGCCTTCCGACGGCGAGTATTGGCTCGGCGGCGATGACGTCTCCAAAATGCCTGACGACCGGCTTTCCGAAGTGCGGGGCAAACGCATCGGATTCATTTTTCAATCATACAATCTGATCGCCCAGTTGTCGGTACTCGAGAACATCCAGGTCCCGTTGATTTATCAGGGTGAAGATCCGCGCGATCATCACGACCACTGCGTCGGGCTGGCCAAGCTCGTGGGTCTCGGCGACCGGCTGGATCACCGGCCCGCGCAGCTTTCCGGTGGCCAGCAGCAACGCGTCGCCATCGCCCGTTCACTCGTCAATGATCCCTTCATGATTCTCGCGGATGAACCGACCGGCAATCTCGATTCCAAGACCGGAACCGAGGTGCTGGACATGCTGGACAAACTCAATGGCGAGGGGAAAACCATCGTGCTCGTCACCCATGATGATGCGACCGCCAGCCGGGCTCAGCGTGTCATCCACATGCTCGACGGCCGGATCGATCGAGAAGTCATCAACCGTCCTTAAACAATTAATTCGATGCGACTGGGAACTAATTTTGTCGGCACGGTTCGACTCGGCGTGAAGAGCCTGATGCTGCACAAGCTGCGTTCCGCGCTGACCATGCTTGGCATCATTTTTGGTGTCTGCTCCGTGATCGCCATGCTCGCGATCGGCGAAGGTGCGAGCTACGAGGCGCAGGAAGCCATCAAGAAGCTCGGCAGCAACAACATCATTCTGCGGAGCATCAAGCCCGCCGAGGAGGCCAATCAATCTGGCAGCGCCCGGGGATTCGAACTGGAGTATGGACTGACCTATGACGACGCCGTGAGAATTTTGAAGACGGTTCCCGGCGTAACGCGGGTTCTACCGATGCGGATCATTCGCGAAAACGTCCGGTTTGATCAGAACGAATTTCCCTGCCAGGTCATCGGCACCCTGCCCTTTTACACCGAGATTGTCGGTGTGGACGTCGTGCGGGGTCGTTTTCTGACAACCACGGACGAGACCTATCAGAACAACATCTGCGTTCTGACGGCCAGCCTGGCTTCGAAGCTTTTTCCGTTTCAGGATCCACTGAAGATGAGCATCAAAGTGGCCGGCGTTTACTATCAGGTCGTCGGAATTGTCCGTGAACGAAACATGGTTGAACAACGTTCGCAGACCGGCGGTTCCGAGAATGAAGCACTGGACAACAACATCTACATTCCCATTTCCACTTCCAAATCACGATTCGGTGAAAGCATCATGAAACGAACGGCGGGAAGCTTCAGTGCGGAAAGAGTGGAACTGCATCAGATCACCGTGCAGATGCAGGATACGGACGCCGTGGAAACCGCCGACCCACAGATCATGACGTTGTTGAAACGGTTTCATGAGAGCATCGATTACGAAACCATCGTGCCGCTGGAGTTGTTGCGTCAAGCCGAACAGACGAAGCGCATTTTCAACATTGTTCTCGGTTCGATCGCCGCCATCTCGCTCCTCGTCGGCGGCATCGGCATCATGAACATCATGCTCGCAACCGTAACCGAGCGCACCCGCGAAATCGGCGTGCGACGCGCGCTGGGCGCGAAGAAGAAGGACATCATCACCCAGTTCCTCGTCGAGACGGTCGTGCTTTCTGTCGGGGGCGGTTTGATCGGCGTCGTCATCGGTGTCGTGACCCCCTACATCGTTTCCACGCTCGCGGACATGAAAACCATCGTCACCGTTTCGTCGGTGCTGCTGGCGTTTGGAATATCGGGAGCGATCGGAATCATGTTCGGCATCTACCCCGCCCGCTCCGCCGCCAACCTCGATCCGATCGAAGCACTGCGCCACGAATAGAACGCAATTGAAGGAGGCGGTAGCGGTCGATCTTGGGGTAGTGAATCAGCTTGAAATTGTCGACGAGCGCAGCGCGTTGCATTCCTTCCATGTAGGGTAGGCGCCGTAAATCGGTAAGGGTCACGCACAGTGCCAGTTGACAGGATCTGCCGGAACGTTGGATCAGCGGGGTCGTAGAGGTCAGAGATTTCTGACTACGACATCTATGACGCGTGTTTGAGAAGGCCCGGCTCAGTCCGGGTCTTGGCTTTCCCGGCGGCCCAGGCTTGCGGGGTCACGGTGTGGGTCTGGTGATTAGTCATCTTGGGCAGACGGGTGAGGACATCGCGCAGGTATTCATCGGGGTTGATGCCACTGCGGCGGCAGTTCTCAATGATCGTATACAGGATGGCGCTGCGTTCCCCGGCTTCGGCGGCTCCGATGAAGAGCCAGTTTTTCTTTCCGATCGCCGTCGGGCGGATGGCGTTCTCGACTCCGTTGTTGTCGCTGGCGACACGGCCGTCCTCGAGGAAGATCTGCAAGCCCTCCCATTGGTTCAGAAGATAATTCATTGCCTTGCCCAGAGGGCTTTGCAGCAGATGCCGGTGGCTCTGTTTCAAACGCACGCAGGCTTT